>Ga0082212_10002331_pt1 | contig 27794 bp, 26 predicted proteins | sample TergutNt197P3_FD_71548 | JGI IMG/M metagenome (GOLD analysis project Ga0082212, IMG submission 71548) | Neocapritermes taracua P3 segment gut microbial communities from Petit-Saut dam, French Guiana - Nt197 P3 | ecosystem: Host-associated > Arthropoda: Insects > Digestive system > Gut ...
TACAACCTCCATAAAATTACTATTAGTTGAATATATTATTGAAAAATAGTCAAGTTATATTTTGAACTACTTTCAAAAATTATTTCGCTTAACGTTCTAGGTTGACGACGGTTTGCAAGCCCGTATAAGCAAATGCGTAGCATTTGCAGGGCTTGCAAACTGTGGGTGGAGTGTTGCGTGGGAATGGCGTAGCCATGACCTAGCAACACGTAACCCCGAGCCGCCGAAAGGCGGCGAAGCGTTAACCGTTTGTTATATGCCGTTCCGCAACACACGCTGCACTTTCGGACTTCGCCGATTTAATTTATTCTTTTTGAACCAACACTCTTCCAAAACATTTTTTTTCTTTTATATATGGAAAATATTGATTGTCCCTGACTATTTTATAACCCTTTTCAAGTAAACCGTTAAATAAAGGATGATTTGATACCGCAAATGGTTTTTTATAATCATTTGGGATATAGCAATTATCCACTAATAATGTTTTTGAGTCGTCATATTTTTTATATTTTTCCGGTATTTCTTTTAACGGTATTATTTTCAAATGCTTATGTCTGGGTCTTTTTTCTATTTTAAAATTAGTATACCAAAAACAGGGATTACTTACAATTTCTTTTTTAGGATTCAAAAACCAGTCAACCCTATTATACCCACCCCATGCTTTTTTAGTTTTAAAATATGGAATAAAAGCAGGAGTTATATAATTTGTTTGTGCAGAAATTATTAAAAATTTTTTACCGCTTTTTATAAGAAGTTCCCAATAGTCTTTTGCTCTTGAAAATGGCGGGTTAGTACACACTATATCTGCATCTTCTTTAAGTATTTTTAATGATAAAGGATGATCAAAACTGCCAGTATAACCTTCTGGATATTCTTTTTTGAAATCCATTTCTTCGTAACCATATTTTGTAAATACATAGCCTTTAGGACCTTGATTAAATAAATCAACAACCCCTGAATAATGAGTACAAATTAATTTTTTTAATTCCAGTTTTTTAAAATTTTGTATAAAGTATATAGAAAAAGCAGACGTTCTGCTTGTTTCATTATCAACAGCGTCATCGCAATTACAGAATATTGTTTTATTTTTCCAAATGTTTTTGGGATACATATCCAATTCTTTTTCAATATCTTCTAACCTTGTATAAAATTCATCATTATCTATTTTTTGTGCTTTTTGCAATAATTCTTTTCTAGTAACTCCTCTTTCCTCAAGAGTTGGAGTTGTCCTTTTTACAATTTTAGTTATAACTTTTTTTTCATCTGATTTGATAAATATTTCTTTTATAAACATTGGATGTGTTTGGATGAATGTTACATAATGTTTGAAAAAATGATCATTATAAAAAAATATTTCTTTGCTTTTATTTTCCTTATGAGTACTATATTTTTCTTTTATATCCTTTTCAACTTGTGCCATATTTTTTACTTCACAAGTGAATAAATACTGATATTTATTTTCTTTTGAAACACCTGTTATGCTATTATACTCTTTTAACCGCCGATTTAGGTCATTTGTTTTGCCAATTTTACATTTTGCGGGTTCTAATTGTGCCTGAATGATATAAATATACTGGTTTTCCTTTGTTTTAGCCAAAATAAGCCCCTTTTAATAACGAATTAACACAATATATTTATATCATATTCTTAAATTTTAGGCAAGCCCCTATTTTGGGGTAAATTTTATCATATATCTTTGTTGTGGAATGGCATATAACTCCTTATAGCCCAATTTCATGTTAATCTAACATATTCCCCGTAGGACGCTGTCATGTTAAGCACAAGAATGGGGTGTAGTGTGAGAGAAGTTTCGTGTTAGGTACGAAAATGTGGTTTATAGTGTAGGCTGTGTACAATCAGGTGAATCACGGTATAGTGTCAAGGGGACTTTGAATGCTGAGGACGTTGCGGCGGGCGATGTGGGTGTAGCGTTCGGTGGTGCGGACGTTTGCGTGGCCGAGGAGGGTTTGAATATACCGGATGTCGGTGCCGCTTTCGAGCAGATGGGTGGCGAAGGTATGACGGAGGCCGTGGATCGAAATTTTCTTGGGGATTTTGGCACGGCGGACGGCTTTATCGAAAATGTGCTGGGCAGAACGGATTGTCAGGGGACGGGTTGGCATCTGGCCGGGAAAAAGCCACTTCTGTATGCCAAAAAAATCACAATACTCGGTGATAAATTGAGCGGCTTTTTCGGAAAGAAGCGTACAACGATCTTTTCGGCCTTTGCCAAGCCGGATATAGATTACCTTGCGGGACAAATCAATGTGTTCCCTTTTTAGAGCGACTACTTCGCTGACCCGCAGACCGGAAGAATACACCAGCATCAACAGCAGGCGGTGCTTGGGATTACCTTCCATACCAAGAATTGTACTAATCTCCTCCTTTGAGAGAACCTGCGGGAGCCTTCCGTCTTCGTGGGGACGATGCTGCTCATCAATGTCTGTGTTCTTCATAACCTCCCGGTAAAAAAATTTAATTGCGCTGATCGCGAGATTTATTGACGAGGCAGAGTATTCCCTGTCTTTCTCAATGACCGCTAAAAACCGGGTTACGTCTTCCCCGCGAATCTCCTCCGGGGGCTTGTGCAGAGTCCTGCACAGCAGGCGGTTATAGTATACATAAGCGCGCCGGGTGCGGGGGCTGTATTTGCGGGAACGAAGCTCCGCCTCCAGTTTACTTTCCCACCGTTCCGGAAATTTTTCGGGCGGCGGCAAAGGACCAAGCATCGTGTAAATTTTTTGCGGAGGATCGGGAACCGGGACAGGGTTAACACCGGACGTTTCTTCCTGAGAAAAATTCCCAAAACCAAAAACACTTATCCGGCGAGAAGAATTTTCATCAACCAGAACATAGGGAATATACAAAGCAACAAACCTGAAACGCGCCAAATGGACGCTGCGATCGAAAATAAATTCCTGCCGATCATTGTCCCAAATTCCGCCGCCCACAGACAGAAGCAGACGGAAAAGATGCTGATCGTAATCAAAAAAGGGAATCCGAACAGAGGCGGCTTCACAAAAAACATAGACAACTTCCATTGTTGCCCTCCATAAATAAGTTGTATGGGTTCTTTCCTAAGCCGATGGGTCAAATATGATAAGAAAAAAAGAGACCGTGCCAAAAACCAGATTTTGGCACGAACTCCAGTAGATATAGAGGAATATTAGCGCATGACGAGAGAAAAAGCAAGAACCCATCGCATCAAAACCGCCGTGAGAATGGCCTGAAAAGCTGAGTCACTTCGCTGCCATCCTCGAACAGGCGGCGGATGTACAGGCGGCTTTCCAGCCGAAGCCGTTCCCACAATCCGTCTTTTTGCTGCTCCATCGCCAGGCCAATACATTCCCCGCGGCCAAGCGCCTGCCGGCACTGGGTAAACAGGTATAGACCGGCGGGCAGCATCAGGGCGGAAGACTCCCCTCCGGAAGGCTGTGCCTCAGGAGCCCCGCCGCTGCTTCGACCAGAAAAAACAAGCGGCCCCAGAAAAGCATCCGCTTCCGGGTCAATACGCCCCGCCTGATCCGCATCAATATCAAAACAGAACAGGAATTCCTGCGCATCACCCTCCCCTGCCGTACAGCCAAACGGATCAAGTCCTTCTTCGGCATAATCAAGCGGGGCGCGGAGATCGAGGCGGACAGTTGTTGGCTTTTCCATCACAAAAAATTGTATCCCACAGTAAAGCATTTTGCAACTTTGCGCCTTTAACAGGGTAAGGAGTGAACAATGAAAAAAATCTATTGTATTCAGGCGGGCATTCTTGCAGCAGTCTGCATGATCTGTTCCTGCGTAACCGGGTTGTCGGACGCTGCGGCAATAGTACTGGGCAGAAGTTCCCAGTCACCGATGTTTCTATCCTGCAAGGCGGTATCGGAAACGGAAATCGATTTTGAATTTTCCCATGCAGTAACGGTAACATCACTGCACTTCAGCCCGCAGATTCAGGTAGAAGCCGTACAGAACGGCAGCACCGTCCGGGTGATCTTGAGTGGGGGGCCGGGAGCGGGCCACCGGCTGACCGCCGATCTTGTGGCCGAAGACAATAAAGGCAACACCATCAACGTGCTAGTCCCGCTGCGTACCCGAAACAACAGGATTCCGGCGCTGCGCATCAATGAACTGAGGACAGAAAACTCAAAGCCCCGATATGAGTTTATCGAGTTTAAGACATTCGCCGCGGGAAACCTGGGTGCGCTGCGGGTGTTTGTCGCGGGCAATTACAAGAATCCGCTGCTGTATGAGTTTCCGCCAGTTGAGGTAAAAAACGGAGAATACATTACGCTGCACCTGCGGACAACGGAAGAAGGCTGCCGCGACGAACTGGGCAGTAATCTGGAAGAATCCGGCGGTACGGACTCTTCTCCAACGGGAAGGGATCTGTGGATCCCCGGCTCGGCAAAGCTGCTGCACAAAACCGACATAATCTATGTGCTGGATCAGGACGATCGTGTTGTCGATGCCGTGATGATCTCCGAAAATGCCGACCCCTGGTGGACCAGGGATTACTTTGCTGAAGCTGCGGAATTTCTTTATCAGGCAGGTTCATGGAAAAGCCCCGACGGAAAAGTCTGCAGCCCCGCCAATGCTGTACAGTCCGCCGGAACATCTCCTACACGGACGATCTGCCGCGATGAGACCCGTGGTGAAACTTCAGGACAGGCAGCGGATTGGTACATTACCGCAAACTCAAGCGCAACACCGGGTAAACCGAATAATCCGAAGCGGTACAATTAGTGTTTGTCCACAAGCCGGTTACTGTGCGGACAGACTATTTTTCTTTTTCGTTCTCCTCGGTAAAGCCGTGACAAAGGCGTTCGAGAATACCGTCAAGATGTACTTTGTCGGGAATGCCAAAATTCTCCAGCGGACCTTCTTCAAACTGATCAAACGTGACATTGCCGTTTTCGTATTCGCATAACATATTGGCAAGGTACACGCAGTCCACCAGGTCACGGAAATATTCGGGGGCTGCTGAAGGACTGTGGTGATACCGGATCGCATTGACCAGGAAATCGGGGAAATTCCATTTTTGGGCGATAAGGGCTCCGATTTCCGAATGGTTCATTCCGCCGGTAATATTTTCGAAGGTGGCAATGGGGATATTTTTTTCGCTGCAGAAATGCCGCAGCTTGTCCAGCAGATCCGGGTGGACACTTGAGAAGACTATTTTTCCCATATCATGCAGAATGCTGCCCACGTAGACATCGTCCGGCAAGTGATGATCCTTCTTGAAATTCTTTGCGAGATTATAGCCGTAAAACGCAGCTCTGCGGCTATGTTCCCACAGACGCCATTTTTCCGGACTATCCTCGCCCAGAATTTTTTGCGTCCCGTAGGAGTACAGCAGGTTTCTGATGCCCCGGAAACCAACCAGTTTAACCGCGTCAAAAATATTGTCCACACGCATTAACAGCATATAATGTGCGGAATTGACAAGTCTGAGTAAATCTGCGGTAAGCGCCGGATCGGCCGATAAATGCCTGGCGACCGATCCCATTTCCGCCCTTGGGTTGGCCAGAAGACGCTGCACTTCCATAATATTTTCGGGGAACTGGGGAAGGGAACTGACGCTGTTGGCAATCTCTCTGGAAAGTACCGAAATATTTTCTACCTGCACTCTGTCCAGGGGAATCATTATCCGCGCAACGGTTTCATTTTCGCTGCCGTGAATGTCAAAACAATCATCGTCAAGCCCGATTTTTTTTAACATAAGGGCAAGTATCACCAAACCCAGTCCCGCGCCTTCGGAATCATCAATCAGCTGGGAAAGCGCCTCATCAAGGCTGTTGTACTGCCGGGAACGGGCCAAACGATCGTGGATACGGATTAACTCGGTTCGGGTGATGGCGGCATTATTGCGAACCTCGATGTACATGATATTTTCCCGTATCTGCAAAATAAGCTTAATGTACAGACCCATTTCTTTTTGCAGCTGTAAATAATGCTCGATATTGCCCAGCGTTGCTTCCTTGAAATGCTCCATCCCTGTCCGGTAATCTTCCTGATTGGAAATATTCAGGTTACTTTCCAAAAAATACACCCGCTTGGTGTTTGCTTTTTTGGCGTTTACGGCAAGCTCCCGGACACAGTAAACGAGATATTCCCTCAGAGGGTCGTTCCCGGTGTGTTTGAGGAAGATGGCAATGACCGATTCAATATAAACATCCATTTCGCGGGGCAGGGTAAACGTGGTAATAGTGAGAGGAAGTCCCGAGAGGATGGCTTTCTTTATTTTGGCTTCATCGACAGCCAATTTTTGAGTCAATGCCATAATATAAAAATACTAGCTATTCATATATTTTACAATGCCATATAGTATAGTCTCGATGAAAGAAATATGGGTGCCGCAGACGTTTATTGTTATATTCCTCGCCCTCCCCCTGTTCAGGCCGTATAGCAAGTCGCTTCGGCCGGTGGACGGGCTGGGCTGGCTGCCTGCGATTGCCCTGCTCATAACGATTGGAATTTTTCCGGCCTACGGTTTTCGTCCTGAGTGCCTGCCGGTATTGTTTGCCGGCCTGCTTATATGCGCGGCCAATCTACTCTTCCGCCTGACCGGTTCTTCCCTCAACCAATCGCCTTTTGTAACCGCAGTTTTGCTGATCTTTCTGACGGCAGCCGTTATTCCCATGTTTGCCTTTTCCTCCAGGACTCATACCGAAACCGAAGAAAACGCCCGGCCGGTCAGGGTGGAAAGCATAGAAGATTCCGGAAGGAATTTTGATCTGCGGATTTATGAAGCCAACCAGCCGGCTGTGTTTTCTCCGGCAGCGCCGGTTATTTTTATCATTCCGCCGGAACTGGGATCCGCCGATTCGCTGGAACTGGTGTGCAAAGAACTGCAGAAATTTTTTACGGTTGTTACCTACACGCACAAGGACTATGATGCGCCTTTACGGTACTGGCGCATTTTCAAAAAAGCCGCCGATTTATATTCTGCCAACGAGCGGGGCAAAGCCCTTGAAGCCGAACGGCGCACAGACATTGCATTGTTGCTGCCCCGCCTGCCCTCTGTGCTGGGTATTACCGGACGCGGCGAACTGCCGCCGCTGCTGCTTGCCGGATATGGGGCCGGGGGTTCCGCTCTTGCCTACATGGCTGGAGAAAACACCCTGACCTATCGTTACGGCAAAACACTGGGAGTGATCGCCATTGAGAGCCGCCTGTGGTCTTCGTACCGGAAGAAGGATCCCCATGTAAGCGAAATCCCTGAAGCGGCGGGAAAAATTCGATACCAGTGGGCGTTGTTCGCCGACCGTTTTCGCAATATGGGAGCCCAACGGGTTATCCGCATGGGACCCTTGCCCGGCACGGGACTTCCGGTAATGTACCTTCTATCCGGCAGGGCGTTGGATGTCCCCAAGGGGCAAAAGCCCTACGAGGCCGTGATTGACGCTATGCGTTCCGGACCCGGCCCGGCTGCCCTTGCCGCCATTGAAAGCGCCGGTCTGTTGGACTATCAGGATTTTCCGCTTACCCATCCTGTTTACTCCTTCCTGCTGCCGGGGCAGAAAGGCACAAAAAAAAGCAGCAACCCCATCGGCGATACAGCGGGCATTATCGGCAATTTTGCGGCGTATTTACTGGAGCGGGAAATCCCTGCCGCCGGGGAGGAACCGGAAGCGCCCGCGCCACTCCCCTACCCGGCGTTTCCCCGCCTGCCTATAGACGGAAATGTCTACTTTGAAAGCAAGGGGCTGGGCGGTTTCCGGCTTTAGGAATAGCGTCAACCGGCTGTCCCCCACACCATTGTTTCACGTGAAACATTGGGGTGAGCTTGACTTTTTATTGTAAATGTATTACGTTTACAATAAAGTGGACGAAACAATCGAAATTGAATATGATCCGGAAAAGAACCGGCGCAATATTGAGGAACGTGGTTTGTCCTTTGATCTTGCCGGGTTCGTCCTTTCAGATCCAAATGTGGTAACCGAAAATGATTGCCGGAAAGATTATGGCGAGGAAAGATTACTGTCCTATGGCATAGTTGAAGGACTTCGGCTTTGCCTGTGCTGGACACCTCGTGAAGGTAAAGTGCGAGTAATAACGTTGTTTAAGGTCCATGAAAAAGAATGGGGGAAGCATTATGGAAAAGATGATTAGGAAGAATTCTGAAGAAATAAAAAAAGAATGGACACCCGAAAAAATTGCGGAGTTGGTGAAAAAAGATATACCCTCGTTTCCGACCGGCATATCGGATGAAGATATAGCAACAGGGCGCGTCAAACGCATTGGACGAGGCTTTGCGGCGTTTAAGGAGCATATTAACCGAAATGGGAGGCCTAGAGTCACAGAAAAAAAGATTGTGGTGTCAATCCGTCTTCCCATCTCTGATGTCGAAAAGCTCCGGGCAATGGGAAAAGGGTGGCAAACCAAAGCCGGTGACTATCTTGTCCAGGGTATACGTCATGGATCACTAATAGGGAATGACTAATCTGGGCGGTTTCCGGCTTTAGGAATAGCGTCAACCGGCTGTCCCCCACACCATTGTTTCACGTGAAACATTGGTAAAACTTGACCCTCTCTACCGAGAAAGCCCCGGACTACCACGCCGTCTTTATTATACAGGAAGGACGAATACAGGAAGGACAACCAATGGGATTGTTTCACGTGAAACATTAGGTGAACAGGCCGGCGGTTCCGGTGCGCCATTCTTCGCGGGCTTCCATGACCAGGCGTTCCACCTCAAACCAGTTGTCGGCGCGGGGGCCGCTTAAGCCGTGATTGGTGGAATTGGTGAAAACAATGGTTTTGCAGCCCTGATTGCGCAGGTTGATAATGTTCTCCGGGGCATCGTCGATATATACATGGGCACCGACCGCGCCCTTGTCGTTCATAAAACAGATGTCCCAGTAGGGAATATCGTTTTTATCCAGCCAGTCAACGGTCTGGGTAATTGAGGCGCGGTGGGAGTATTTGAGGAACAGCCGGTGGGTGATGATGCGGATACGGATGTCCTGTTTGGCGAGTTTTCTCATTATTGCCGGGGCATTCTTGATGGGTTCCATGTCACGGAAAATATCCCGCTGGGTCACGGCAAAGCGGTGGAGGCGCTCATAGCCGCCGAACTCGTCCAGCCCCCATTCCTCAAGCCCGTATGAAACGTCCGGGGTAAGGGCTTCCAGCGGCCTGTCCAGCCAGTCGGCGGCGATTTTTCGGATAGCTCCGTAAAAATCGCCGACTACTCCGTCCAGGTCAACGCCGAGAATAAAAGTGCTATCGTCCATAATTTTCCGCGCTTTTAGAGATCAAAATCACCATGCTGCGGGCCTTCACCTTGTATTTGTGTGAAGTACCCAGCGGCTCCTCGTTGCCGACAGGCAGTATGTCTTTAGGGGAACTCATCCCCGTATCCACAACCCGGAACCAGTGTTTGCGGTCGTTGGCGGAGGGTATAGTAAAGACCGTTGGATCCAGGCCGGCGTTGAACATGATGAAGAAATCGTTATCGTCCTTGTCCCGCAGCACATCGGCGCGCCGTCCATTTACCTGCAGGGCAAGGCTGTAACCGATTTTCTCCCAGTCGGGGTTTATCCCCTTTTCATTGTACCAATTGATGTCCGGTATCGCGTTATAGTTGCCTTCGCGTCCGGTGTAAAACTCGGGGCGCATAAAACCGGGGTGCCGCAGCCGGAAGGCTATCATTTCCTTTACAAAGCGGAACAACTCCTTGTTTTCTCCCAGAAGCGCCCAGTCATACCAGGATATTTCGTTGTCCTGGCAGTAGGCGTTATTGTTGCCCATTTGGGTGCGCCCCATCTCGTCTCCGCCAAGGATCATGGGCGTTCCCAGGGAAACAAGCAGCGTTGCAAAGAAGTTTTTCATCTGCCGCCGGCGAATCTCTTCCAGAACCGGGTCGATGGTCATGCCTTCGCAGCCGTAGTTGTAGCTGTTGTTGTTATCGCTGCCATCACGGTTTTCCTCGCCGTTTTCCCCGTTATGCTTGCCGTTGAACGATACCATATCCCTGAGGGTAAAACCGTCATGGCTGGTGAGAAAGTTAATTGAGTGAAAAGGCTTGCGTCCGTCACGGAGGTACAGATCGGAACTGCCCGAAAGCCTTGTGGCAAGGTATCGGGTTTCCTTTGGATCTCCCCGCCAGTACCGGCGGACATTGTCACGGTAGCGGTCGTTCCATTCCGCCCAGCGCCCGCCGGGAAACCAGCCCACCTGATACGCGCCCCCGGCATCCCAGGCCTCGGCGATAATCTTGGTGGAACTTAACACCGAATCTTCGGCGATGCGTTCCAGCATGGGGGGATTGTCCATCAGATTCCCGCTCTGATCCCTTCCCAGAATTGATCCCAGGTCGAAGCGGAAGCCGTCCACATGCATCTCTACTACCCAATAATGGAGACAATGCATGATAAAGGTTCGCACGACGGGATGATTACAGTTAACGGTATTGCCGCAGCCGGAATAATTTTGGTAGTAGCGTCTGTTCTCGTTCAGCATATAGTAGATGGGATTGTCCAGCCCCCGGAACGAAAAAGTCGGACCCCACTCATTGCCCTCGGCGGTATGGTTGAACACAATATCCAGAATCACTTCGATTCCCGCCTTGTGCAGTTCCCGTACCATCAGCTTGAATTCGTTTACCTGCGCTCCTGCCCGGCGGTCGGCGGCGTAGGATTCTTTGGGGGCAAAAAAAGCCACTGTCGAATAACCCCAGTAGTTGGTCAGCAGTTTGCCGGTCCGGGGATTTATCCGGGGATATTCATGCTCGTTAAATTCCTGGATGGGAAGAAATTCAAGGCTGGTGACGCCCAGTTCCTTCAGGTACGGAATCTTTTCGATAACGCCCAGGTAGGTTCCCGGATGCTTTACTCCCGAATTGGGGTTGGCGGTTAACCCCTTAACATGTGTTTCGTATAGTACGCTGAAGCGCAGCGGGTAATTCAGCGGGGAGTCTCCCTGCCAGTCAAATTCATTATCGTTAATTACGATGCAGCGGGGAATGTCACAGAGATTCTCTTCACCGGAAAACGAAAGATCGCCCGTAGGAGCTGCGGGATCAAAACCCGCGCACTTGCCCATGTCCCATTTTTCCAGGCTCGTGAGGGCCTTCGCGTAGGGATCGATCAGGGCCTTGTGGGGATTAAAGCGCAGCCCCCGTTCCGGCTGGTAGGGGCCGCTTACCCGGTACAGGTAACAGGCGCCTGCCTTTAGCCCTTTTACCAGACAATGCCAGACATCGCCGGTTTTGCCCCCCTTTTGATCCAGGGGAATCTCCGTATAGGAGCTGTCCGGCGCCGGCGATTCAAAAAGGATAAGCGAAACCGCCGTTGCGTTGCGCGAAAAAATGGCGAAGTTAACTCCGTCCTCATGTACCGTGGCGCCCAGGGGAATCGCCTTGCCCGCACTGACCGTATAATCGCCCACACTCATTGCTAATAACTATACTACAACCCGTAAGAATTTACTATCAAAAAAAGACCCTTCGGCGGCGAAAACCTGGTTTTTGTATATTGACGTGATATACTGGTTTTATATTATAATAAAAGGATAATATGAAAAAATCGCTGGCTGTACTGATGTTTCTATATATCGTTACAGGGCTTCAGGCGCAGGCAAGCCAGGTTGAGGTATCTTTTGACTATACCAAACAATTGGGAGTGGGCAGTAACCAGTTTGCTGTGTGGATCGAAAATGCCCAGGGGCAGTATGTGAAAACCCTGTATGCTACCAGATTCACCGCCAATGGAGGCTGGCGGCGGAGGGCGCAGGCTCTTCCTGTCTGGGTAAGGCAGTCGAATGCAGCGGATATGGACAGAGTTCACATCGACGCGATTTCCGGCCCCACTCCAAAAACCGGAAGCCTCCGATACAGCTGGGACGGTACAGACAATGCAGGCCGCGCGCTGGGCGAAGGCCAATACCGGATAATGGTGGAGGCTACCCTGCGAATGGATAACCGTGTTCTGTACACGGCGATGGTACGGTTAGGCGAAAGAGGACAGACGACCGCCCAGCCCCGGTATTTTGGATCAGGCTCAAGAGAACGCGGGATGATTGGGCCGGTAACGATAACATACTAGGAGTGTTATATAAGTAATGGAACTGAAAAAGGCATTTGTTAACAGCACGGTTCTCAGCCTTGCTCCGGCGGTAACTGTTGCCGAGATAAAAACCGAAGCGCTCAGAAAATTGATACATTTCCTCATCGCCCTCACTCCCCTATTGGCAGCGCTGAGCTACCCGTTCGCGGTATCGGCGCTTGGCTGCGGCATCCTTGGATACACGGTAATGGAGTGGCTGCGGCTTTCCGGCGTACAGGTTCCTGTGGTTTCCGCCCTTACCCGAATGGCCTCCCGCCAGCGGGACATCGAGGGTTTTGTTCTTGGCCCGGTAACGCTGGGGCTGGGCGCGCTTCTGCCGCTGGTGCTGTTTCCCTTCCCTGTGGCGAGCATCGCCATTTACGCGCTGGCTTTTGGAGACGGCTTTGCGAGCCTCGCCGGAAAAATGTATGGCAGGCATCGTCCCGCCTGTCTTTTCGGCAAAAGCGTTGAAGGCTCCCTGGCCTGTTTTACCGCCGCTTTTACCTGCGCCGCTCTGGTTTCCCGCAATCCTGTTGCCTCTTTTGCCGTTGCCCTTACCGCCGCAGCCGCAGAAGCCCTGCCCCTGGAAGACTACGACAATATCGTTCTGCCCCTGGCTGCAGGTATCGTTGCACAGATGGTAATGTAACTGACAGTGGGTGCCTGACACCTTTCATTCAAAACGCGAAAAATTCCCATGACAAACCGGTAATAATGCGCCATACTATAAGAATGGGGGATTATTGCTAAATGGATTTCTGGAAATCGGTTGAACAAATAAAGGGCCTTTCCGTACAAACCGGGCTGGAGAGGATTGGCGGTCAACTGGAAGATTATAAAAAACTGCTGGAAATGGTGACCAGAGAAATTGAAAAATGCAACAAAAATCTCCAGCAGTTTTTGGCAGCCGGCGATATGCACAATTTCCGCATAGAGGTACATGGCATAAAAGGTTCTCTCGCCAATATTGGCGCTATGGAGCTTTCCGCCAAAGCGCTCGAACTTGAAACCGCAGCCAAAGAGGAAGATGCCGCCTTTTGCACTGCACATACACCGGGCTTTTTGGAGGCGCTTGGAAACTTCAGCCTGAGCATTACGGAAACCCTTGCGCAGGAAAACAAACCTCACGGCCCGATTGCGCTGCCGCCGGAGTTCCCGCCTGTTTTCGGGAAACTGACTGCCGCCTTCGACAAAATGGATTTTTTGGCAATAGACGAGGGGATAGAAAGCCTTAATACGCTGAATCCGGACAGTCCGCTGAAAGAGGAAATTGAAAAAATAAAAGATGCGGTACTGACAATGGATTTTGACGGCGCAAAAAAAGTAATACTGGAGCTATTGGGAGGGTAGGTTCCATAAACCAATAATTTTTGAATTGAAGGGGACGAATTATCATGGGAGACGAAAATAAAAACTTCGACCTGGTAAGCCTTATCAGAATGGGCGATGTGGATGTTCACAGGGTAATCAGAAATAACCCTGCGGTGCGGGTCACAGACCTCATGTATCTGCTGCAGAAATTTGAAAACCAGGTGCCAAAAGGCAGGGATGCTTTAGGCAGAATAGCCAGTCTTGAAGCCGATGGCAGTGATTTAAATGTTCTGACGGAAACCGCCTCTTCATTGACGGAAATCGGCTGTACCAAACTCATTCCCGCCTTTGAGGAAATCGTTAAAGTGGGCACAAGGGGACGCGCTTCCTACGCCGCCGAAAACGCAAAAAAAGCATTGGACGATTTTGACAGACTCTGTACGCGAATAATGTCGGCAAAAAAAGCAGCCGCCACCATTGATGATACCGGCGGGAATAATATATCGGCCGGAGACTTCAGCAAAAAATCGCTGAAAGAAGCCATAGTACTGCTGGAAAAGCAGGAAGCTACCCGTAAACTGCGGATTCTTGCCATTGACGATGCGCCGGTTATGATAAAAACCATATCCGCGGTGTTGAACACCGAATACAAGGTATACGGGATGACCGATCCAACAATGGTTGAAAAATTTTTGGAACAAATAACGCCTGACCTATTTTTGCTCGATTATCAAATGCCCAAGATAAACGGATTTGAGCTTATTCCGGTTATCAGGAAATTCGAGGAACACAAGGATACCCCGATAATTTTCCTGACATCCCTGGGAACAGTTGACTATGTATCGTCCGCCCTTGCGCTGGGGGCACGTGATTTTATTGTAAAGCCGTTTCAAAGCGATAATTTGCTCGAAAAAGTAGGCAGGCATATTGTCAGAAGAAAATTAATTCAGGGTGGAGCTTAACTCCCCATTTACCCCTTAATGAGCGTGGTAACCTCGTAATGGGCGGCGGTCATGTTAATGCCCGCCTCGCCAAAACCGTTTTGGATATTTTCGTAGAGCAGCGTATAGATTCTTGGAACCATTTCAACCGCCTTGGTGTAACAGTTGATCTGATAACGGGCGTAAAAATCATCCAGGCCGGTCTGCAGCACGAAGGGCTTTGGCTTCTTTTCCACATGCTCGGTTGCAAGGGCGGCTTTGATGAGAATCTCGTGGATGGTTTGCCAGGGTGTCGCGTAGCCAAAGGTCACCTCGACATGGAGAATCAGTCCCTCCGCATCTTCATCGGTTGATGTGTTGTAATTGATGATGCTGGAACCGAGAATGTTCAGATTCGGGAAAGTAACGTATTCGTTTTTGTCGGTTTTCAGCCGCACTACCATCAGGTTTTTTTCCACCACAAAGCCGGTTATCTCCTTGATTTGGACCCGGTCACCAATCTTGAACGGCCGCATATAGGTGATTACCAGCCCCGCCACGAGGTTGCCGATGGCGGAGGAAGATCCAAGGGAAAAAATAACGCCCAGTAAAACCGAAACCCCCTGGAAAATCCTCGAATCGGATCCGGGCAGATAGGGATACGCAATCGCAACGGTGAAAGCCCAGACCAGTATGTGAAATATCTTGTAGGTCGGTTCCGCCCATTCGGGATAAAACCGGGGTATCACGAGTTTCCCTTTTGCAATTTGTCCTGCGAAGAATTTCAAAAGCCTGACAACATTGTGGGTAATGACAACAATAATAATAATGGTAATTAAATTGGGAATGTGTTTTATGGCTCCCCAAAAAATGTTCCGCAGGGGATTCAATACATAGCCGATCAGGGTATAGGCAAAGTTCCTTGTGGCGGGGAACAGGCTAAAGACCAGGGGCACGGCAAGAAACAACTGAACGGCGGTTAACAGGTATTTAAGGATTTTCAGGAAAAACAAAATAACATTAACAACCTGCTTTGTGCTGAGGATCTTGAGTTTGTGTATTGTCAGCGGTTTAATTTTTTCCCCGCTTGTTTTAATCACGTGTGCCGGCAGCCATTTGAAGAGCTTCTTCCAGACAAGCCAGATAAGCAGAGCCTGAAGGATAATTATCGCTGCGGCGATGCCGAACCGGGCGGTAAAACCCATTGTATCGGTGCGTTCGTCAATCAAGGAATCGACGGCGGCTATGCCGGTCGGCCTGGTATCATTGAACTGGAATATTTCGCCGGGGTGGGAATCGGTAATTCCCGCATCCACACTGTCAACGCCAATGTCGCCAACATCGGTGGAAACGCTGTCCGGGGCGCTTTCTTGGGCGGTTTCCTGCGCCGGTACAAGATGAAATGAGCATAAAAAAATTACAAAAAAAACGCATATGCGTTTCATACGAAAATAGTATTGTATTTTCATTTTACCAGCAAGCCGGTTATTGAGATAAGCGCCGGCAGGGTAGCGGCGGAACTGCCGAGGCTGGACAGAAAAAACACCAGGAGAATCCTGCTTATCCGGTTGCGGTAGATGTCTTTCAGGCCGGCGATTGACGAGATACCCTCGACATCGCAGACGCGGGGTTTACGGACAGCCGCCTGCACCAGGCCGGACAGTATCCCCACGCCGATGAAAGGATTCAGCGTGGTAAAGGGCGCGCCCAGAAAAGAAACCAGAATCGCCAGAGGATGTCCCAGTGCGATGATGCACCCCAGCGCGGAAAGCCCGCCGTTCCACAGCACCCAGCGCCACAGCATTTGCAGAAAATCGCTGAAATCGGCGCGGATAAAACCTATGGTGATAATGGTGATGATCAACACGGGAATAATCCATTTGGCGGCTTTGGAAAGCCAGCTTCGCGGGGGGATCGATTCAAGAGAGGCGAGGGCGGCCGCTGGATTGTCTTCGGCGGCTTCTTCAAATTTTTCAAGATGCGCCTGTATTCCCTTAAGATGCCCCGCGCCGACAACGGCAAGAACGGAACCATTTGCCTTTTGCGCCTCTTCCCAAATTCTGGTGGCGAGGTAACGGTCGCGCTCGTCGATGAGGGTTTCCTTGACCGCAGGAAGGTATTTGGCAAGCTCCGCCATCATGCCGTCAAGCTCATTGGCGTTTTTCAAATCCTCAATTTCTTCGGCGCTGAGTTTTTCCGTGACAAAGGCGCTGGACAGCAGTGCCGCAAGCAGTTTGCACTTGCTTAAAAAGCCGCAGCTTGCCCAGGCGCGGCGAAGCGTTACCTGTACTTCGCGGTCACAGAGACTGAAGGCGATGCCCATTTCCTGCGCGGTGTTCACTGCGGCGATCATTTCTTCGCCGGGTTTTACGCCCAGTTCGTTGCCCAGCCGGCGCTGGAAACTGGCCAGCGCAATATTGGCAATCAGCAGAAAGCCCTTGCCCTCTTTGAGAACCTTGGCAACATCCAGCCGTTCCCAGTTATCCTGCTGGGTAATCGCGGAATAGCGCCCCTGATCCAGTTCCACGCAGACCATGCCGGGCTTTTCATCGCGTATTGCGCCGGTCACTTCATCAATGCTTTCCCTGGAAACATGGGCTGTCCCGATCAGATGAATATTTTTTCCGTTAAGCGTCAGGCGGACATTATTGGTACTCATGATAATCCTTATTAATTGTTCAGGCCCCGGTCTGCAAGTATCATTTCGTTTATCTTCCATTCAACGGTACTGCGGCGGTTCATTTCCTTAACTTCCAGAAAATACCGGTTGGCGAGAGTACTGTTTCCTCTGGCATCGTAATAATTGGCGATATAAAACAACATTTTTGATTTTGCGTCAAAGTTTTGCTCCTGGCTGAGCCTTGCCACGGCATCACCGTCGCCTGCAAGATCGTGGTACAATCTGAGAAGCTGCCATTCAGCCGAATTGCGGGGAGCGGTGCGAAGAACCTGAGCGAGGAACTGCTTGGGATCGTTTGGCCTTCCCGCCTTCATCCAGTTAATCGCCGCCAGCAGCGCATAGTGGTATTCTTTGGGAGCCTGCCGGTATGCGGCAAGAAAGGCATCCCTCGCTGCGGTGTACTCGCGTTTTCGCATCTTGATAATGCCCAGCCCTTCGGCGGCAAAATAATAGTCCGGCCTTATCCTCATTAACACCGTGTAGTCCTGTTCGGCGCCGTTATAGTCGCCGAATTCGTCCCTCAGGCCGGCGCGGTAAACCAGTGCCAAAAAGCCGTTTGGGTCGAGCGTAAGGGCGCGGTTTAATTCTTCCAGCGCTTCCTGCCTCCGGTTAAGATCGATCAGGGTTCCGGCGCGGTCAACGGAAATCCAGTAGCTGCCGGGATCGAGTTGTTTCGCCGCGTCGAGGTCTTTCAGCGCATCCTCGGGAAAACCCGCGCCTTTGTACAGCCTTGCCCGCTCGTTAAGCGGCATTGCCCAGTCGGGATTTTGCCGTATTGCCCTGTTTAACAGCCGTTCGGAATTACGCGGATCGCGGGAATAACGGTACACTATAGCCCTGCCAACCAAAGCCTCGCGGTAATCTCCGTCTATTGACAGCGCCTTGTCAAAGTGGCCTGCCGCCGTCCGCAGCGACTGGGCACGCAGGGCGATGTAGCCCAGATCGGAAAGCGCCTTGAGGTTTCCCGCATCGATTCTGATAACCCGTTCCAGAAATGTCCGCTGATCCCTGTCCTTGTTTTCAAGGGCGGCGGATGCCGCAAGCACCAAAAGGGCGTCGATGTTGTTTGGATCGCGGGAAACAATACCGTTTGCAATGGCGCGGGCATCGGCAGGCCGTCCGGCGGAATTCAAAAGCGAAGCCTGCAGCAGCCGTACTTCGGGAGCCTGTCGTGCCGTCTGATTGATGGTATCAAAAAGTTCCAGCGCGGCGGCGTATTCCCTGCGGGCCATAAGCCGTGAAACTTCGGCAAGTATGGTTTGCGTCGCGGAATCGTTTGCCGCCTGGGCATTGACGGAAAACCCCATGCCAAGGGACAGCAGAAAAAAGAATATCATGGTATTGAGGCCGGCTTTTATTCCCATAACGTATCGCTTATGATACCATATACTGACAATTGAGAGAACCCGTTTGGGTTCCTGACTCGTTGGAAAAAGTTCAGGGGTTTGTGTTTGATGAGAAAGCGCGTTTTTCCGCGAATTATGCTATTTTCTCTTTTTAGCTGCGTAGCCTTTATTCTGCTGGCAGCCATGCAGTTTTCCCGGCAGGGAAATTTTTCCCGGAAGATAGGCGGCATGACGATAAGCGGGCGGTTTTTTCAGCCTGAAGAAACCGCACAGGAGGCTGTGCAGGAAAACCGGCAGATACTAGACGGCGGGGCAAGCGTATTTTTCGGCGGACTGGAATTCCGCCTTGACGCCGAATATGTTGATGTTCAGGAAAACGAAGCGGTCTTTGCCCTGTCTGACGGAGCAGAACTCAGCTTTGCAAATCTGGGCGGCGCGGGCGAACTGCGGATAAGCGGAAAATTTCCGGCGGGAGTTCCGTCAATTGACATTCCGTTCAGGCCGCAGCGGGCATCGGTAATACGCGACGGCGGCGGGGGGATTCTGAACATTGCGTATAGCGGCAGCCGATACCAGTTCAGCCGCCCCTTGCAGGGACTTGACGAGGGCAGGCTGATCCTTCTGGCTTCCACGCCGTCCGTACTATACCGCGTCATAACCGGCGATGCAAAAAATAATCCCGCCGATTTTATTGTACCGCAGGCACAAACCGTTCAATCCTTCAACAGCGAGCTCTCGCTCTGGACGGCGCGCAACTTTGAGTTATGGGAAAAGAATATGGAAACCCAGACGGGCGAAGACCTGGTGGTCGCCTGGTGCGCCGAAGCATTACGGCAGGGCAGTTACCGCTCGGCGGTCTCCACAGTGCCGGCCGCTTTTAGTACAAGCCCCGAACGAAGCTGGGAATCTTCGGTGTACCAGTTCGACAGAAGAACCGGCGTCTGGGAGGGGGTTGCAAGGGCAATCGGTACAGAACAGCGGGAAAGAAGTGATCGTATCACCGGATTGCTTGAGGAAAAAAACGCCGGCGTTTTTGCAGAAAACCACCCAATTGAATTTCTGGCAATCACCGGCGAAGGCAGTTTGATTGACGAGATTGCGGCGCTTGCCGCCGTGTTAGTGCAGGAAACAGATACCTCCGCATTAACCCTTGATGCCGCCTGCGGAATTCTTGAATGTTACGCAGACATGGGTAAATGGCGGCCCCTTGCGGATAATCCATTTGAAGAGCTGGCCGACAGGGCAGGGGAGTTTGCTGCCAGAGGGCTGTACAGAACGGGGGATCAGGTGTTTGTTTTTTCCGAAGGCCGCGCGGACATTGCATTCAATATGCGGCTGGGACTGGCGCTCCACGAATGGGGACAAAAGGCCGGTAAAAGCGACTGGGCAGCCCTGGGCAGATCGCTGGCGCTTTCGGCCATTTCTCTCGGCAATGAAAACGGCCTGGTTCCCGCCTCGCTGACATTTGGTCCTGGCCGGGAAATTACCGCGTCGGCAAACACCATAAGCACAGCAAAGCTGTACCGGCTTTTGGGCAAAAATGAATATATCCCCCGTATGGCAGCAACGGGAACAAGCGGTGTTCTGGCCTGGACAGCAGCTTCGTCGGTAACTGTCACCCGGAACGAAACGCAGATGGATATACGGGCGACATTTCCTGTTGGCGAGACCCATTATCTGGCGCTCCGCGGCATACGTCCCTTCCCCCTGCTTCAGATTTATGAAGCAAACTGGCGAAGGGCGTACGACTTTGAAAGCTATTACGATTCGTCCGGCTGGTACTATTTTGAAAACGAACAGACCCTTGTCCTAAAATTACGGCATCGCCAAAGTGTTGAAAATATAAAGATTCTGTTTGTAGCTCCCCGCGTTGAACCGCCGCCGCCGGTGGTGGAAGAAGAAGCGGAGGCAGAACCGGAAGCACCACCGCCAATACAATGGCAGCCGCAAAGCCCATATCAATACTTTACACCGAATTAGCATAGGAGGATTATTATGCAGAAAAACAAAAAGCTCAAATCAACACCCCTGTTCGTACTTATTCCGGCTCTGATCATTATCATAGCAATGATGATCCCCGGCTGTACGAAAAAATCCCCCGGTCAGGAAACGTCTGAAGGACTGTCCGCTGAACTGCGTTATGGTTATGCCACGGAGCTGACGTCTTTGAATCCCCTGAATCCTTCCAGAACGGCGGACGGAGATGCCATACTTTTTAACGTTTTTGAAGGGCTCGTCAGACCTGATACCGAAGGAAAGCTGCGGCCTTGCCTTGCCGAATCGGTTGCGGTGGAGGATGCCGGACGCATATACCGTTTTAACCTGAGGGAAAATGTATTGTTCCATGACGGTTATCCGCTGTCCGCCCAGGATGTAAAGACGTCTTTGGAGGCTGCCATAGCTGCTGGATTAGCCGGTCTGGACGCGATTGATCGCATTGAAACCGAAGGGAACCTGGGTGTTCGCGTGATTCTGAAACAACCCGATCCTGAATTTCTTCCTTACCTCGCCATTGGCATAACCGGTTCTCACGGCGTAAGCCGCAGTAAATGGCCTATGGGTACAGGGCCGTATTACATCGACAGCTATACAGTACAGCAGTCGCTGGTGCTAAAGAAATTTGAAAAATACTGGCGTGAAAATGTTCCTCACCTGGAAAAAATTACGGTTCTGTTCCTGGCGGATTCGGACGCCCTTGTCCTCGGCCTGTATGCGGGCAATCTTGATGGAGCGACACTCACTGCGGCTTTGGCCCAGCAGCTCAGTCCCGGCCGTTTTGACATAGTGTCAGGCAATTCCGCAATGGTGCAGCTTCTTGCCCTCAACAACACCGCTCGGCCGCTTAACGACATCCGTGTACGGCAGGCAATCAATTACGGCATCGACACACAGGGAATAATTGATACAGCCTTTTACGGCAAGGGCAAACCTTCGGGCAGTCCCATTATTCCGGGACTTTCAGCCTATTATGAACAATCGCTTGCCGACCCTTATCCGGTTAATCAGGGCAGGGCGCTGTCGCTGCTTTCCGAAGCGGGTTACGACGGTGTGCAGAAATTTTCCCTGGAAATAACCGTTCCATCAAATTATACCATGCACGTTGATACCGCCCAGGTCATCGCCAGCCAGCTTGCACAAATCGGAATCGATGTGAGGATCAAACTTGTTGACTGGGCGACATGGCTCTTCGAGGTTTACCAGGGACGCCGATACCAGGCGACAATCATATCCCTGGACAGTCCGGTTTTTTCGCCAAGGGCTTTTCTTTCCCGTTACCAGTCGGAAAGCAGCAGTAACTTTATCAATTTTTCCAACGCTGATTTTGATGAAGTGTATGCGGCGATTCTTGCCGAGCAAGACGAGAACACGCGTATCGCCCTGTACAGGGAAGCCCAGCGGATAATCTCAGCCAATGCTGCCAGCGTGTATATTCAGGATATTCTGAGTTTCAAGGCTTTTCGCTCGGACGCTTACGACGGCATACTGATCTATCCGCTTTCAGCAGATGATTTTGCTTCAATACACGGGAAATAATATTGTATTTTGTCGTTCGCAGAATTGGCTCAGGCCTGATTACTCTCTTTCTGGTATCGGTGTTTACTTTTCTCGCATTCAGTGTTATCCCCGGCGATCCGGCAAGCCTAATGCTGGGAACCAGCGCCACACCGGAACAGGTTGCAGTACTGCGCGAAGAAATGGGGCTTAACCGCAGCCTGGGCACGCAGTACCTCCGGTGGCTCGGCGGGTTTTTGGGCGGTAACCCCGGTGATTCCCTTCGTTTTCGGGGTGAGGGCATTTCCGGTTTGATCATGGATCGCCTGCCGGTCAGTTTTTTTCTGGCATTATTGTCGATTTTTTTCATTTTGATCATCGCCGTGCCGGTTTCGCTTTTTACAGTGCGCCGTGAAAACAGTCCTGTCGGCAGGGCAGTTACCGTCGGCACTGCCATTGGCGTCAGCATTCCCAATTTTTTTCTCGGCGTACTGTTCATCTGGATTTTTGGAATCGGCCTGAGGCTGTTCAGTGCGGGAACATACATTGACTACCGGGAAAACTTCGCCGCCTTTGCCGGCTGCCTCGTGTTTCCCGCCCTGGCAATAGCGGTTCCCAACGCGGCAATTCTGACAAAATTTCTGCGATCTTCGCTTTTCAGGGAAATGCGCAGCAGTTATGTCCGCACCGCGCTCGGCAAGGGGGCTGCCGCCGCGATTGCCCTGCGCCGGCATGCGCTGCGAAACGCCCTCGTCCCTTCCGTTACCCTGCTGGGAATGATTATCGCCGACGTTTTCTCCGGCAGTATCGTCATTGAGCAGGTCTTTGCCATTCCGGGACTCGGACGGCTTCTGATCGCCGCCATCACATCGCGGGATTATCCTTTAATACAGGCGCTTGTTATGTACATCGCCTTCGTTGTGATCCTTGCCAACACGCTGGTTGATATCGCCATTCAGATTATCGATCCCAGAATCCGGCTGGAAAGGAATGTACGGGAATGAACGGCGAATTAAGGGCAGGCCTGATACTGACGGCGCTAATATTGCTATTGTTATTAACAGGTTTTGTGTGGATTGGACGCGATTACAATGCGACAAATCCGGAAATTCGTTTCCGTCCGCCCGGCCGGGAACACCTTATGGGAACGGACAATTTTGGCAGGGACATTTTCCTGCGCGTGGCAGCCGGAAGCCGGTACACAATTGTCCTCGCATTGTGTACCGTTGCTGCCGCGGCGGCAATTGGCAGCGCGCTGGGGCTTTTTGCCGGTTATTCGGGAGGAATCTCCGACGAGATTATCATGCGCCTGATGGACGTGATCAGCTCTTTTCCGGGGATTCTTTTTGCCCTTGCCCTGGTCGCCCTTCTGGGCAACAGTCAGTTTACCCTTTTTATCGCCCTTTTGATCCTCTTCGTTCCCAGCTTTACCCGCATTATGCGAAGCGGCGCATTGCAGTACAAACACGCCGACTTTATTCTGGCTGAGCGCCTTTTGGGGGCAGGGCACGCGAGAATTATCTTTGTGCATATCCTGCCGAATCTGTCACATTCCCTGCTTCCTGCCGCCGCCCTGGGGCTTTCCAATGCGATCCTCGCCGAGGCCGCCATGAGCTACCTCGGCCTGGGCATACAGCCGCCCCTGCCAAGCTGGGGCAGAATGCTTTCAGAATCGCAGAACTTTTTATACAACGCCCCCTGGTGCGCCCTCGCGCCGGGACTGTTCATCATGCTGACGGTGATTGCCTTTCACTGTCTCGCAGACGGACTGCGCCGCCGTTTTGGAGACTGATATGGAAAAATTTATTCGCACGTTTCACGCAGAGACGCAGAGGCGCAGAGGCGCAGAGGAATATCTAATATTTCTATTCTTCTTTGCGTCTTGGCGTCTTGGCGTGAGGATATGAGAGCCAGTATGGAACCTGTGCTGGAAGTGCGGAACCTGTCCGTCGGCATCAAACGGGGACACGGGTATCTTCAGGCGGTTAACGGAATCGACATTACCATTAACGCCGGAGAAATTGTCGCGCTGGCAGGCGAGTCCGGCTGCGGCAAAACCCTTACCGCCCTTTCCATCATGGGTCTATTGCCGCCGGCTGCGGAAATCACCGGCGGCACAATATTCTTCAACCAAAACAACCTTCCACTGCCCGAGCCCCCCGCCCCGCCGGGGTTTGAGCGAGAATCACGCGGGTCAAGTTTAGGACTCAGGGGCAGGGAAATCGCCATGATCTACCAGGAGCCGGGACAGTCGCTCAACCCGCTGATGAGGATTGGTCCGCAGGTTGCCGAGGCGCTGGAACTCCACGGGACTGACAAACAAACAGCGAACAGGGCGGCTTTGGATATACTAACAAGACTCGCCTTCGCCCAGCCGGAACAGATTTTCAGGGCATGGCCCCACCAGCTTTCCGGCGGAATGTGCCAGCGGGTGATGATTGCCATTGCCGCGATCTGCCGTCCCCGGCTGATCATAGCCGACGAGCCAACAAGCTCACTTGATATGGAAAACCGGCGTCACATTCTGTCCCTGCTCAAACAGATAAACCGCGATTTTGGCACGGCAATTCTCTTTATCTCGCACGATCTTTCCCTGACGCAGGATTTTTGCAGCCGCTTTATGGTGATGTATGCGGGGTATATCATCGAGGAAGGCCCCTGCCGGGAACTTTTTTCCGCGCCGCTGCACCCCAATACCGCCGCCCTGACAGGGGCAATTCCCCGCAGGGAAAACCGGGGGCATCCCCTTGCCAACATTCCCGGCAATGCGCCGCCCATTGAGGACAGACAATACGGCTGCCCCTTTGCCCCCCGCTGTCCGAAAGCACAGGAACGCTGCGCTGCAGAACTTCCCCCCTGGACAGACATGGGCAATGGCAAAAGGGTACGTTGTTTTTTTGCAGGGGGCGGCAATGGCTGATACATTTGTGTCTGCGGGCACAACCGTTCCCATTATCGCAATCCGTAATGTTTCCAAATCCTACGTTAGCCGCAATTTCGGCCTGTTCGGGAAAAAGGAAATCAAGCCGGTGCTGCATGATGTCAATCTTGAAATCACCGCCGGGGAAATCTTCGGCCTCTGCGGCGAATCGGGCGGCGGTAAAACCACCCTTGCCCGCTGTATACTTGGTCTTGTTGATTATGAGGGTGAAATTGTCATTGACGGCGAACTGCAGCATGGTAAACGGCATCAACCGTTCCGGCATCGGCAAGCCGGCGGCCAGGCGCAGATGGTCTTTCAGGACCCGGGCGCATCGCTCAATCCAGGAAAAAAAATCGGCTGGCTTCTGGAAGAACCGCTGGTGATCCGCCGCCTCGGCACAAAAGAGCAGCGTTCCCTTTTGGCCGATGAAATGCTTGGCCGCGTAGGACTTGATCCCTCGCTGCGGACAAGGCGGGCAAGCGAACTTTCCGGCGGCCAAAAACAGCGCGTCTGCATTGGCCGCGCCCTTATGCTGAAACCAAAAATCCTCATCGCCGACGAGGCCACAAGCTCGCTGGACGTTTCCGCCGGTGCGCAGATACTCAACCTTTTCCGGGACCTGCGCGGCAGCCTTGGCCTGACCATTCTGTTCATTTCGCATAACATCGATGCGGCGGAATACCTGTGCGACCGTACTGCCGTGATGCACAACGGGGAAATAGGTTAGTTTCGCAAAAATTTTACCAGCATGATAATAAAATTTATATTAAAAATCGTAACAAAACATCCGCACAATAGTCCCGTAACCAAACGCCGCGGGTTTGTTGAAAGCCATATGTTTTTCAACTGTCCGAGGCCGTCTATTCCCATTATCAAAACAGAAATACCCGCGAGGCATAACAAAATCCGTATATCAGACCGGACAAACAAAAGAAACAAAAACAGGGCGGCGGCCTGGCCTATCAGCAGGCCGGTGCATCGGGCGCACAGGGGAAACTGGCTTCCCTTCCAGAAAAAGCTGCGTTCATGCATCTGATGGCATCCTGTTTTCGCGCCCAGCCGCATGAGCAATATCCAGGTTTTGTTATCTGAATTTGCATCCACAGTTACTGCAGATCCATAAGACATTGGTGGTTGTTCTTCCTTTTCCCATTCCGCACAGGCCGCATAACCAGCCAACGGGACCAAACATCAAATAACCCAGAAGACCTTTACAGCAGCCGTATCCCTGCGTTTCCGATTGTACTTCAGAGACTGGCTGCACGTTTAACGATCCGCATCTTGGACAATCCATTAAAATCCTCTGACTAACATAGTAAATAGCGGTTCTCAGCTTGTCAATGAAACAAACATAATGGTAGATTAGATGCAGGATAACTCATGCCGATAAAAATACCGAAGGCTCTGCCGGCTTATGACGCGCTTAACAGGGAACGCGTCTTTGTGATAACCGAAGACCGCGCCGAAAGCCAGGATATCCGCCCGCTCAAGGTCGCAATCGTTAACCTTATGCCCACAACCGTTGACACGGAGATTCAACTGCTGCGGCTTTTGGGAAACAGCCCCCTGCAGGTAGACATTACCTTTCTGCGGATGGGCAGCCACGAATCGAAAAACGCCCCGCCGGGGCATCTGGAAAAATTTTACACCAACGCAGAAGATATCATCAAATCACAGACGCGTTTTGACGGCCTGATCATAACCGGCGCACCGGTGGAGACCCTGCCCTTTGAGGAAGTTGACTACTGGGACGAGCTTGCAAAAGTTATCGACTATTCGGAAAAAAATATTTTTTCCGTTTTGCATATCTGCTGGGGAGCACAGGCGGGGCTGTACCGCCGCTACGGAATCCCCAAAAAGCCGCTGGATAAAAAACTGTTCGGCATTTTTCCCCACGCCGTGAACGAACAGCATCACGTTTTGTTCCGCGGCTTTGACGATGAATTCCTCGCTCCGCAGTCCCGGCACACCGCCTGTGACCGCAGCGCGATTGCCGCCGAGCCGCGTTTGACGATTCAGAGTGAAACTGGCGAGGCCGGGGTTTTTATCTGCACTGCCCGTGATGCCAGGGAAGTGTACGTTACCGGGCATCTGGAATACGATCCTCTCACGCTGGATCGCGAATATCGCCGCGATCTGGCGAAGGCGCTGCCCATTGAGCCGCCGAAAAATTACTACCCCGGCGATGATCCGTCAAAACCCCCGGTAGTCCGCTGGCGCGCCCATGCCAATTTGTTTTTTGATAACTGGCTCAATTATGTTTACCAGGAAACCCCTTACGACCTGGAAAAACTTGTATAAGGAGAAAACTATGGAAAAGAAAGAACTGAAAGTCGATGGAATGTCCTGCGAGCATTGCGTAAAGTCGGTGAACGACGCGCTTTGTGCCATTAACGGCGTTGCGGATGTCAATGTCAGCCTGGAAGACGGAAAGGTATCTTTCAGCCACAATCCCGCGCTTGCGCCGCTTGAAACCATTAAGGCCGCGATTACGGAAGAGGGTTTTGTAGTAGCTGCATGATGGAAATGAAACGGACCGTTGACTGCGGCTCGCTGCGGAAAGGCGATGCGGAACGAACGGTCACCCTGAACGGCTGGGTAAACCGAAAGCGTGACCACGGGGGCGTTTTTTTTGTCAACCTGCGGGATCGTTACGGCATTACCCAGGTAACGGTTGATACCACCGCCGGGCAGGCGGAGCTTTTAGATGTATGCGCCGAGCTGCGCAATGAATTTTGCATTGCCGTTGAGGGAACGGTACGCCCCCGCCCGGATGACATGGTAAACCCATCAATGCCAACGGGCGAGATTGAAGTGGCGGCGTCCAAAATTGCCATTTTAAGCCGCTGCGAGGTATTGCCCTTCCAGATCGACGACGGGACAAGCCCGGGCGAAGACCTCCGCTTGCGGTACCGCTACCTCGATCTCCGCTCGGCGGCAATGCAGGAGCGCATCCGGTTACGCAGCGAGGTGACATTTGCCGTGCGCGAATGGATGACGGCTAACGGTTTTTTTGAGATTGAAACCCCGACTTTTATCCGGTCAACGCCGGAGGGTGCGCGGGATTACCTTGTGCCCTCG
>Ga0082212_10002332_pt1 | contig 27786 bp, 19 predicted proteins | sample TergutNt197P3_FD_71548 | JGI IMG/M metagenome (GOLD analysis project Ga0082212, IMG submission 71548) | Neocapritermes taracua P3 segment gut microbial communities from Petit-Saut dam, French Guiana - Nt197 P3 | ecosystem: Host-associated > Arthropoda: Insects > Digestive system > Gut ...
GCCTCAGGCAACGGCTCGCTCAAATAAACCGGGTAAAGACTGGGGAACAGCTTTAGCTTTGGTAACATTTTCTATTTGAGGCATCCAGTACTTTCGGTAACATTTTAAAATGAGGCATCTCGGGGGATAGAGGTTAGATATGAAAGAATTTGTATCGTAGTTCGGGTGTTGTTTTGTTGTTTATGAACGCCATTGTGTCTAAAATAATAGTATGTTAATATCTATTCATGTTTGATTTGTCCAAACTCCTTACATATGACCATGTGGTTATTCAGTGTCATGATAACCCCGACCCCGATGCTATTGCCTCGGCTTTTGCCCTGTATAAATTTCTAACAAAACAGGCAAAAAATGTACAAATCGTATACAGTGGTTCTTCCGAAATACAAAAAACAAACCTGCTGTTAATGGCGGTAGAACTAAAAATACCGCTTAAGTTTATTAAAAGAGACGATAACTCTCCTGTCTTTACAGACAATGAAAAAAACATCCTTGTAATGGTTGACTGCCAGTACGGAGCAGGTAATGTAAAGAAACTTGTTGCAAAAGAGGTTGCGATAATCGACCATCATGTAAAAGAGGTACCCGAACCGCCATTGAGTGACATAAGACCCTTTCTTGGTAGTTGTTCAACTTTAATGTGGTGCCTGCTTTGTGATGCAGGTTTTGATTTTAAAAATCATCTTGATGTTGGAACCGCCCTTTATTACGGGCTGTACACAGATACCAACAACTTGTCAGAAATAATGCATCCATTAGACAAGGATCTGCGGGACAGTATTAAATATGACTCAGGTCTGATAAAGAAGTTAAAAAACTCAAACCTTTCGATTATTGATCTGACTATTGCTGCCAATACTTTAAACAATCGCAGAATTTGCGAGAATAATAACAGCGCTATTTTTGAAGCAGAACCTTGCGATCCTAATATTTTAGGTTTTACGAGTGATCTTGCACTACAGGTTGATAATATCGATGTATGCATTGTTTTTTGCAGGGTAAACGGCGGGCTAAAACTTTCGGTACGTAGCTGTGTACGTGAAGTAATGGCAAACGAGTTAGTGGAAAAGATATGCCAGGGAATAGGTTCCGGCGGCGGTCACAATAATAAGGCTGGCGGTTTTATAAGTATGGATATGCTGGATAAGCACAGTGCCGCCAACCCAACCAATTTTTTAACAGAGCGCCTAATAAAATATTTTGATGAATATGATCATGTTTATTGTGGCCGATTGGAAATAGATGTTAACAAGTTAGAGAAGTTTCGTAAGAAAGCAATCCCAATTGGATTTGTGCGCAGCATTGATATTTTTCCTGTAGGAACAGAACTCATAATTCGTACACTTGAAGGTGATACATATGTCACAGCAGACCCGGATGTCTATATTATGGTTGGAATTTACCAGGAGGTTTGGCCAATTAAACGTAAAAAGTTTGAAGCATCCTACCATGAATCGGACAGTCCTTACAAACAAGATGAACAGTTCAAAAGTGGAAATCAGTATGAGCCTACTGTAAAAGATCGGATTTATGGGGAATCTGTATCGCTTTTACCTTTTATCCGTTCATGTATTCCTACAGGAGAGAATATAGTATGTGTTAAAAAATTGGAGAGGCGTACCAAGGTTTTTACTACATGGAATCTGGATGGTTATATGTTTGGCGATATTAGCGATTATCTTGCAATCCGCCTTGATGATATTAACGATGCTTATTTGATCGAAAAATCTATTTTTAATAAAACATATACGAGTATCAATGTGGGATTGATTTAGTTCGTTAGTTGCTTATGGAATACAAAAACAAATTCCGTCAGAATGAGGCTCCCCGAGGCAAGCAGCGGGGTATTAAACCAGACTTTCGAATAAATCCGGTAGCCCGTATTAAAACGGAAAAGTCAAAGTCGTGTCGAAAACGGCGTTGTGTATTATAAGCAATAATTATTTACCGCGTTGTCTTAGCAACATCACAAATACGTCTGGCCATATTTTCCAGAGATACCTGTTCCATTACGTGGCCAAGTTCCCAGGCAACCCGGGGCATACCATAAACAATAGCAGATTTTTCATCCTGTCCCAGCGTCATTCCACCTTCCTTGTATACCGTACCGAGTTGTTGAGCTCCGTCCCGTCCCATGCCTGTCATGATAACTCCCAGTACATGGTTGGTATAAGCCATGGCAACAGAAGCAAAGAGTACATCTGCTGAAGGCCTGTGACCGCTTACCTGAGGATCATCGGATAAATGAATTACGGCGGAATTACCTTTCTTTTCAATTTGGAGATGCTTGTTTCCCTGAGCTATATAAGCCCAGCCGGGAGTAACAACATCTCCTTCGGCAGCTTCCTTTACACTAATCGGGCTAATTCTGTCGAGGCTTTTTGCAAATTCCATGGTAAAACCGGCTGGCATGTGCTGAACCACTAAAATCGGTTGTTTAAGATCCGGATCCAGTTTAGAAAAAACAACTCGCAGGGCATCGGGGCCTCCGGTGGAAATACCAATGGCAATAATCTCAGTACCGCCCGGCGACCGTACTTGTTTTGGAGGGGCAACCGGTTCTGCTTTAACAGGACTGCTATAAAGACCAAATGTTGTAGCAATGGGTTTTTTTATTCCCTGGTCAGTTTGCTCGGATTGTTTTACATATTCTTCATGGGTCAGAACCTTTTTTCCCTTAGTCCTTCGGTACTGACCGCCATAGGCAATTAACAGGCTGGTAAGGTGATCCGCCACTGTATGGATATCTTCGGATATTGAACCGGAAGGTTTTTGAATAAAGTCACTTGCTCCCAGGGAAAGGGCTTCCATGGTAATAGTTGCTCCTTTCTCCGCTATGGACGAAAGGATAATTACCGGAATGTTTATTCCCCGCTTTTTCCGTTCTTTTAAAAATTCAATACCGTTCATTTCGGGCATTTCCAAATCCAGACAAATAACATCCGGTTCGACCCGGGGTATTTTCTGAAGGGCAAAGTTCCCATTCATGGCTTTTTCAGCAATACAGAGGCCTGGAGTAGCCTCGATCATTCTGCCAATAAGATTCCGCATCAATGCTGAATCGTCAACAATTAAAACAGTTATTTCGTCAGCCACGATATTTCCCCTAAATAGATTTTCTATATAAAGTAGCCCATTGAGTTTTTAAAAACTCAAACTTTGTATCCATCCCAAAGAGAGATTCGGAATGTCCTATAAACAGGAATGATTTGTTGGCCATTGCTTCCCAAAACCCTTTGATTACGGATGTTTGAGCTGCTTCATCAAAATAGATAATCACATTCCGGCAGAAAACAACATCCATGCCGCGCAGACCCGAATCGTTTTTTAAATTATGATAGTCAAATCGAATTTTTGACATGATATCGCCGTGTACTTTATACCCTCCCTCTACCTTGTCAAAATATTTTTTCAGGTAATTTTCCGGGATTCCTTCTACCCGGTTATTCGCATAAAAACCCTCTTTCCCGGTCATAAGGCACTTAAGGCTGATATCACTGGCAACTATTTCAAATTTCCAGCCCGAGGGAAGAATTTCACTTAATAACATGGCAATAGTATAAGGTTCTTCTCCGGTAGAACAACCGGCACTCCAAATTTTAATGGTAGTACTGCCGGTTTTTGACTTCATCAATTCCGGAATAACATGGTGTTCCAATGCATCAAAGTGGGCCTGATTGCGGAAAAATCTTGTCAGGTTGGTGGTAATTGAATCTAAAAAATTTTTCAGTTCTTCCTTGTCTTTGGAAATGGTATTGAAATAGGTTTTAACATCGGGAATCGATTTGGTCCTTAACTGTTCCTTTAATCTGCTTTCCAAAATGGACCGGTTGGTAGCTGTAAAGTGAATCCCGCTTTCGTTATAAATGAGATTTCTGTAAACATCAAAATCAGCGTCCGTAAAGAAGGCATCACTCATATTCTATCTATCACTCCTGGGTGTATAAATAAGTGTAAGGGGTGGATTAAACTCTGTCAATTGTCTTATAATCCATTTACATGAATAAGTATATATTTGTCTCCGGTGGCGTCTGTTCCAGCCTGGGGAAGGGTGTTGCAGCTTCTTCTCTGGGAGCTCTTTTGGAAGGACGAGGGCTTAACGTTTGTATGGTAAAATGTGACCCTTATATCAACGTGGATGCAGGTACAATGAGCCCTTATGTACATGGAGAAGCTTATGTAACCGACGATGGGGCGGAAACGGACCTTGATTTGGGAAATTACAGCCGTTTTACCTCGCCTTCCCTCTCTCAGGCCAATTCCATCACAACAGGTCAGGTTTACAATACGGTAATCCGTAAAGAACGGGAAGGCCATTATAGCGGCCGTTGTGTCCAGGTAATTCCCCACATTACCGATGAAATAAAGAACCGTATCACTACCGCGGCCAAGGAATCAGCCAAAACTGATGTAGTTATTGTAGAAATTGGCGGTACCGTGGGGGATATTGAATCTATCCCCTTTTTGGAAGCTGCACGGCAAATTATTCACGAATTGGGCAAAAGCAATGCTATTTCCGTTCATTTAACCCTGATTCCCGAAGTAGGCAGGGGAGAACTAAAAACCAAGCCCACCCAGCATTCGGTTAAAGCAATGCAGGAAATGGGAATCCAACCGGATATATTAATTTGCCGTGCTTCGGCTATGCTTGACGAAGCTAACCGTAAAAAAATAGCATTGTTCTGCAATGTGGATACCGAAGCGGTTTTTACCTGCTATAACATAGATTCAACGATCTACGAAATTCCGCTCATGTTCTTCAATCAAAACCTTGATCAGGTGGTACTTCGCAAGCTTGGTGTGGAAAGCCGGCATGCAAATATTAAGCCCTGGGAATCCGTAATGGAAAATTATAAAGCCCAGCAGGGAACGGTACGAATCGGTATTGTGGGAAAATACATGGAATTCCACGATGCCTATAAATCAATTTATGAAGCTCTGTCTCACGGAGGATTGGAAAACGGAATACAGGTAGAACTGGTTAAGATAGACTCTTCCCAATTGGAAGACGGTACAAAAACAAAGGGTATGTTGGACGGATTTAACCTGGATGGGATACTCATACCTGGCGGCGGGTACGGTGAAAGGGGAATTAATGGCATGATTCACGCTACCCGCTGGGCCAGAGAAAACAAAGTCCCTTATTTTGGAATTTGCCTGGGGTTGCAGGTTATGGTTATTGACTGGGGAAGGAATGTACTCGGCTGGGAAGATGCCGATTCAACCGAATTTAACCAGGACACAAAGCATCCGGTAATCAGCCTTTTGGAAGATCAGGATAATGTTAAAAAATACGGCGGCATTGTAAGAAAGGGAAAATGCGACAGTGTAACGGAGCCAAATACCCTGATTTATGCAGCCTACAAAAAAGACCAATTTTCCGAACGACACAGGCATCGTTATGAGTTTTCCAACGTTTTCCGGAAAGATATGTTAGAATCAGGGCTTAAACTAACCGCATTTTCACCAGATAAAGCCCTGGTAGATTGCGTTGAATGGCCGGGTCATCTGTGGGGATTGGGCGTTATGTTCCATCCGGAGTTTAAGTCCAAGCCTACGGCAGCCCATCCGCTCTTTCGGAACTTTATTGAAGCGGCCAAAAAAAGAGTAAAAGGTGAGAAATAGTAACTGGTTTAAAAGCTGTTTTACGCTGCTGGGGCCGCTTCTTGTAATGGCCTGTTCCTTTGTTTACGATACTTTTCCGCAAAATGATGATGACCCCAACCTGATTATGGAAAACGCCGAATATGTCCGTATGGTTAATGGAAACCCGGAAATCCGGGTAAATGCAGAAGAAATCCGGCGTTATGAAGCAAAGCATACCATGGAACTGGATAACTTATCCTTTGAACAATACAATGCTGCCCCGGAAAGGCAGGAAGCAATCCCCGAAGTTAATACCCGCGGTAAAGCCGGCATGGCGCGTATGGAAACCGATACCGGTAACGTTAATATTAACGGCGGCGTATCAATTACGGTTATTTCCGAGGATTTTTCCATGGAGACCGCCGAACTATCCTGGCAGGACAAAGAAAGACTCCTGAACGCTCCGGGAACCGTAAATATCACACGATCAAACGGAACTACACTGAAAGGGACTCAATTTTCCGCAGATGCAAGAAGCCGAAGCTGGGAATTCGGGTCGGCAGTTGAAGGATCAGTAGTAGAAGACGATAATAATTGACTAATACAGTCGTTAAGCCGATAATTAACCGAAGATGGATCGCGCAGAATATCAAAATGCACTGGAAAAAGCTCTAAATTCTTCTGCTTTCTGGCTGGAAAAAACTGATTTTCCTAAATTTAAAGACGAATTCAGAACTTTTCATACCGCTTTTGCTTCTTTATACAAAATGTTAATCCAAAAAAAGCTGATTAACGAGGATCCCTACAAGCACGAAGCAAAAATGGGAGAAATTAAGGTACCAAAACCCATTCATTCCGAAGGGGACAGAAAAGATCAGCTTACCATGAATCTTTCTGCCTACGATAACCAACTGGACTTTTTAGTTAACTTTTTTCAGTTCAGCATTGATTTTTTATCCCTGGATAACATCAAACGTATCCTTGCCCTGGTACGATACATAGACTGGTCAAATTTTACCGCCGATACTCAAAGTTCAACCACAAAAGTCGTTTATGATTTAATTAACACAGCCAAAACCGGTCTTGAACCTTTTTCTGTAAATGTGATTAACGAAGCTATTTCAAAGCTTAAGCAATCAACCGCCAATATCATGAGTCACCTGAAGATTGCCACAGCCTTTAACAAGGAATCCTATAAACTGGAGATCCGGCAGAGCATTACCGGTAATATGAATGATGTTACGGTAGAAGCCGTAAAGAAAAAATTCCCCGGTGCCATGCCGAAAAAAGCCTTTTACCCGGATATGGTCGAAGAACTGATAAAAGAAGATTACAGCCCCGGCGGAGAACAACTGCGAAACGCCATACTTAAACAACTGGCAGTTCCGGAAGAAAAACCAAAGGTAGTTAAAAAGAAAATAGACTTTAAAATTACCCTGCTGGACGGTCTTTTGGTAATAAGTTCTGTCGGCGTTGCTCTGGGCGATATCGCCCCTAAAATGGACGAAAATCACCTGCTTATCCAAAACCGTAAACTTACCTTCGGTGAAAAACTAAAAGAAGTTTTCAGACAAATGTTCAACAAGGAACCTGATCCGGTAATTTACGAAATAGAATACATCGATCCGATAAAGGGAGTAGCAGTTAAAGAAAGGGTAAACTTTAATATATTCCGTAACGATTTGGACAAACGTATACGAATGTATGCTTCCTTTAATATCAGGAATTCAACCAAGGCCGAAGCAATGGATCAAAAACAGCTTGTGGGTATTTTGGAAAAAGCTGTCCGCGATGCTCAAAACCTTCACAAGACACTTACCGGCCTTGATGAATACTTTAAAGCGGATGTCCCCAGAGAAAGCAGAGAGAAGGTAAAAGGAATTAAACCCGAACTGGCAACCATTAAAAATGCGATTGTCAAGGCAAATCAAAAACGGCACGAATACAGCGCCCAGTTGGAAGAAGAAGAACAACTTAAACGTCTCGGGGTTAACCCTGTTTCCCAATAAAGTTATACTTTTATATAAATCACACGTTATACAAAGGGGATTATATGTGGACTTGCGGTCCACGAGCATAAGGAAATTATTAAAGTTCGCCGCTAAGGAGGCGGTGTGTGCATGAAACACAATATATTATCACGCAGTCGTATTATACTTTGCATCGGTTTATGCTTTCTTGCTGCCGGCATTCTTTTGGCTCAGGATAAACCTTTATTGGATGGCGGCAGGAAAATCTTTCCCCTGCCCAACTATGCCGAACCCAGGCCGGAACTTGCCGATCGTACCGAATTAACGGTTGTTTTTTCCGGGGATGATGAAGGGCCGGAACTTGATTTCCGAAAATCCTACCTGGCCAGTGAAGCTCAAATCTACACTGCGATATACGAAGGGCTTTTTTCCTACAATCCTTTTACGCTTGTTCCGGTTCCTGCTGCCGCTGCTTCATGGCAGATTTCCGAAGATAAAAAAGTCTGGACATTTACTATTCGGCAAAACGCCCGTTACTGGAACGGCGATCCTCTTCTCGCAGAAGATTTCAGCGCTGCATGGCTTTCCATGCTGGATCCGAAGAATGAAACTCCCTATTCATCGCTATTTGATATTATCGAAGGGGCAAAAGATTACAGGCTTGGCAATAATACCGATCCTTCCAGTGTTGGAATTAGTGTCCAGGGAGATAAAACGTTAATCGTTCGTCTTAATGCACCGGCGTCGTTTTTTCCCAGTATGCTGTGTCATCACTCATTCAGTCCTATTCATCCTTCTATGCTTAATAGCGACAACTGGTCGGCTCCCATTTCCAACGGCCCGTATTACATAACCAATATGACTGCAAAAACAATCACCATGGTAAAGAATAATCTGTACTGGGATGCAGATCGTGTCTCAATTCTAAAACTTAATATTTATTTTACCGATGACGGAGAAGAATCCGCCGCTATGTGGAATTCCGGTGAAGCACGCTGGATAGCAGGTACCGTAGAAATTGAATCGCTAAATGACAGAAGCGGCATTATGGTAAATCCAATGTTTGCTACTCACTACTATTACATTCGTTCCATTGGGCCCTGGAAGGATCACCGTCTGCGCCGGGCTTTAACGCTGGCTTTGCCATGGAAAGAAATACGGGAACCATATTACCTTCCCAGTAAAACACTTATCTTTCCAATATCAGGGTATCCCGAAGTTAAAGGTATTGAAGAAGGAAAAGAAACGGAAGAAGCACAGCGGCTTCTGGAAGAAGCAGGCTATCCAAAAGGAGTAGGGCTGCCGGAAATTGTGATTCGCATTACACCTTCCGAAGATGCTGACCGTATTGCCAAGCACATGGCCGCCGCATGGATGGGACTTGGGATTCCCGTTAAACTTGATGTTGTTCCCTTTAGCCGTTACTTTAATTCGTTAAAACAGGACAATTACACCATCGGTTCAATTACCTGGATTGGCGATTTTGCAGACCCCTATACTTTTTTACAGATGTGGCGGCGCGATTCAAATCTTAACGACGCCATGCACAACGACGAAGATTTTGAGGAATTGATGGAACGCTCCATGTACGAAGAAGGGGATGAGCGTTTTAAAATTCTTGCGGAAGCCGAACAACTCTTGCTGGAACGCGGAGCGGTGTTGCCGCTTTGCTATAGTCCTGCGCTTAACATTGTCGACACTGATGAAATCGAAGGCTGGTTTCCCAATGCAATGGACATTCATCCATTTAAATATTTGCGGTTCAAAACCATTAAGCCGCTGCCCGGCGTAGCGATGTACTAACTACAAATGTTCGATTACTATCTTTATTCCCAGAAGCACCAGAACAGCGCCGCCAACAAATTCGGCTTTTGATTTATACTTTGCTCCGAATATGTTGCCGATTTTAACGCCTGCAACGGATATGCAGAATGTCATTATGCCGATGATTACGATTGCCAGGTAAATATTGATGGGAAAGAAGGCAAAGGTTACTCCAACTGCCAGGGCGTCTATGCTGGTTACCAGCGCCAGGATCAGCATTTTGATCCAACCGAATGGATTTTCGTCTGCTTTTTTCGTATCTTTGGAAAAACTGTCATGTATCATCTTACCGCCGATAACGGTAAGCAGTACAAACGCGATCCAGTGTTCAAAGGTTTGCAACCTGGCCGCAAACAGTGTTCCGGTACGAAACCCGATATACGGCATTATCGCCTGAAAAAACCCAAAGTAGATTCCGGGTATAAAATATTCAATTGGTTTTGATTTAGTTACCAATAAACCCAGCGTTATTGAAATGGCAAATGCGTCCATTGATAACCCGATTGCAATTACGACAATCTCGAATAAACCCATGCGTATAGCATACACCATACTGAACATTTCAATCTTCCCATATCGGCAGCGGATGCGCATTACGGCTATAGTACCCTTAAGACTTCTGATAACTGCCGGTCTGTTTGTCGTGTCTGATAAGTGCGCATCTGCCTTAAAAAGTTCATATGGCTCAATATTTAACACAGGTAATGTTAAAACATTGTTTCATGGGCTTTTATATGTTATAATTTTCCATGTCTCAAAAAGAAAGAAAAAACCAGCTACATGATCTCGTCTCTCTTTTTTCGACAAATATCGTCCAGTACAAAAGCGGACAATACGATGAAGCAAAAACCCGTGTAGACTTTATCGACAAATTTTTTGAACTGCTTGGCTGGGACGTAACGAACAAACAAGGCTGGAGCGAAAGTTACCGCGATGTGGTGCGAGAGGACAAGGTAAAAATTGACGGTTCCAAAAAAGCGCCGGATTACAGTTTCCGTATTGGCAGGGAACGCAAATTTTTTGTAGAGGCGAAAAAGCCTGCGGTCAACATAAAAGAAGCAATCGAACCCGCGTATCAGGTAAGAAGATACGCCTACACCGCCAAACTTCCGCTTTCCGTTTTAACAGATTTTGAAGAATTCGCCATATACGATACCCGCATAAAACCAAACAAAGATGATAAAGCCGGCAAAGAAAGAATTTTTTACTGCACCTATCAGGAATACGAAGAAAAATTTGACTATCTTTACAACATATTGTCAAAAGATGCCGTCTTAAAAGGAAGTTTTGACAGGTACGTTGAAGACAACAAAAATAAAAAAGGAACATCGGAAGTTGATACAGAACTTTTAGCCCTTGTCGAAGAATGGCGCGTGGATCTCGCAAAAAGTATTGCCATTAACAACAAAGAACTTTCGGCTGTTAATCTGAATACAGTGGTACAAAGAATAATAGACCGGATTGTGTTTTTGCGAATTGCCGAAGACAGGGGAATTGAAGAAGAAGACCTGCTGCTCTCCGTTACCAGGGCGGAAAATGTTTACGAAAAACTCGTTCATCTGTTTATCAAAGCCGACGCAAAATATAACTCAGGGCTTTTCGCTCAATTTGACTGGATTGATCATATTAAAATTGAGAATAAAATACTGTCAAACATAATTACCAATTTATATTACCCCGAATGTCCCTATGAATTTTCCGTGCTGCCCATTGAAATACTGGGCAGTATCTATGAACGTTTTTTGGGCAAGACAATAAAGTTTCGCAACATTAAAGGCGACACTCATACGGCGATTATCGAAGAAAAACCCGAAGTTAAAAAAGCCGGCGGTGTTTTTTATACCCCGCAATATATTGTTGATTATATTGTCAAAAATACGTTAGGTGAAAAAATCAAGGATAAAACGCCGGTAACCTCCACCGAGCGGCAACGCCGCGAAGGTTCCCCTCTGGACGAGATCGCTGCAATAAAAATCTGCGACCCTGCCTGCGGCTCCGGTTCTTTTTTGGTAGGTGCGTATCAATATTTATTGGATTATCATCTTGATTATTATTCAAAAGAAAAAAATGTTAAATCCGCACTGAAAAACGCAAAAATTTATGAAGCCGGTATCAATTCATACAAACTCACGATAGAAGAAAAACAACGCATTCTTACCGGCAACATTTACGGCGTTGATATTGACAGTCAAGCCGTAGAAGTAACAAAGCTGTCTCTCTACCTGAAACTGCTGGAAGATGAAAGCAAACAATTCAAAGACCACTTATTCAAATATTCTGACAACACGCTCCTGCCTTCTCTGGAAGAAAACATCAAATGCGGCAACAGCTTGATCGGAACTGATTTTTACGCGCAGGGTAATCTTGACTTTAGCGAAGAAGAGCAACTGAAGGTGAATTGTTTTGATTGGGAGAGGGAGTTTGCGGAGATTTTCAAAGCGGGCGGGTTTGATGTTGTTGTGGGGAATCCGCCGTATGGGTTTCATCAGATTCATAATGATACTGTAAAAAAATATTTCAAACAGAATTTTGTTTCATCTCAGGGTAGCTTTGAACATTATTTTTTCTTCTACGAGAAATCATTGAAATTACTAACCAAAAATGGGCGGCATGGTTTTATTGTTCCTGTAACGTGGTTAACGATTCCGAGCGCTTTGTCACTTCGTAAGTTTATTCTAGAAAACTATTCGATAAAAGAAATCTCATGGCTCTCCGATCAAGTTTTCGAAACAGCAAAAGTCAATACACTTATTTCAATAATGCAGAAGTCGACATCTTCAAAAACACAGGTAAATATATATAGTTCATTGGATATTTTGGCAAAACCAAACAAACGAATTACGTTTATTCAAGATAATTTCAAAAAAGCAGATTACTACATAGGTATCTTTGAGGATGATATAGATCAAAAAATAATTGCTAAAATTTGTAATAAGTCCGAACCACTAAAACATTTTTGTCGCCCTTGCTCTGGTTATAATCCATACGAGGTAGGAAAAGGTATAGCTCCCAATGGGAGGCCACATTCGAAGAAAACTGTACAGACTAAACCGTATCATTCAGAAAAGAAACTAGGAAAAGAATGGAAACCAGAAGTCATTGGTAGAAATCTATCAAGATATTATATAAATATCACAAATGATCGGTGGATAAAATATGGTTATTGGCTTGCGGCTCCAAGAGATCCTGCTAATTTTATTGGTAAAAGGATCCTTGTTCAAGAAATAACTGGGGGAACAGAGCGAAGAATAATAGCAACATACTGTGATAAAGAATTATATCACAGTCGTGATATAATTCCAATTAAGTTTGATTCTGATAGTATAAATCCGTTTTATATTCTTGCTTTACTCAATTCTAGATTAATAACATGGTATCATCACAAACGAAATCCAAAAGCACAAAAAGGTTTATTTCCCAAAGTATTGGTAAGTGATCTAATAAAACTTCCTCTTGTTGCTCTTGATTTATCCAAAAAAGCCGACAAAACCAAACACGACAAACTTGTTTCCTTTGTAGACAAAATGCTGGAACTCAAGCAAAAAGAAGCCGCAGAGCCAAACCAGCAGATCAAGACGATGATTTCCCGGCAGATTGAAGGCATTGACAAGGCGATTGATACGGCGGTGTATGCGTTGTATGATTTGAGCGAGGATGAGATTAAGGTGGTGGAGGGGGAGCGGTGAGTAAGGACTTTTCTATTTTATCAAAAGAACTTTCTGGTGAAGACCTGTTTGAGGGAAAATCACATGAGCGAATTGCTGATATTATTCTTAAACAAATAGAAATTGGCAAAACAAAGCTAATTGGAATTGAAGGGAAGTGGGGTTCTGGGAAAAGCAATATAATAAAAATCATTGAGAATAAAATTAAAAACTCAAAAAATGAATATATTTTCTTCCCATATAATACATGGATCCATCAAAATGACTTGCATAGGAGAATCATACCAACAGAATTGTATGAATTTATTAAGTCTGAAATTGATAATCGAAAAAATGAATTATCAAATCATTTAAAAATTCTATTAGGGACCATTACAGAGACGACCGTTAATAGAATTCCAATATTTAGCTGGGGAATGATGATACTTTTTGTTGAGGTTATTATTCTTCCAGTTTTGAATATCGTTTTTGGTAATGCTTATGAAAAAAACGATATATCTTTATGTGATTATATTATTATTATGATTTCAATTGCATTTCTTCCTCCTCTTGTATTGTATATTTCGTTTTTTATTAAATATTTTAAAAAACATAAATTTGTGGATGCTTGTAAAAAAACACTGTTGGACATATTTACAATTTATCAAACAACAGAAACTAAAGAAATTGAAGACACGTCGATAACATATACAAAAGAAAAAAACCCAACATTTTCTGACTTCCAAAATTTCATGGAAGTAGTATCATCAGAAATAGGTGATAAAAAACTGATAATTGTTTTTGATGACATTGATAGAATGCTAAAAGAAAACATACACGAATTTTGGGGAACTTTACATAATCTTTTTGCCGATAGTGACTTTAATAATATTTTTGTTATAGTACCATTTGGGCGAGAACAAATAAAAACCATTTTTGACTCAGATGAATATATTAATAAAACTTTTGACATTATATATAGAGTCTCTTTACCAATATTATCAGATTATACAATGTTTTTCATGGAAAAATGGAACAAAGCGTTTGGCAAAGTAAATTTCCCAGATCAATATAATCGTGTGTGGCAAATATTTAATAATTATTCAGAAAATATTACTCCTCGTAATATTATTGCATTTATAAATGAATTTGTAACAATAAAACAATTTTTTGAAGCTGTAATTCCCGATGAATATATTGCTTTGTTCATTATGCATAAGGACAAAATACTCGAAAAACCGTATGAAAAAATAATTATGTTGGATTTCTTAGGTAATATGGAAACCTTTTACAAAGATAATGACGAAATTAGTAAATATCTTGCCGCGTTAGTTTTTCAAGTCGAACCTGAAAAAGCTTTAGATGTAGTGTATATGAATAACTTAAAAAGAATACTTAATAATGGCTCTTCATCTGAGATAGAAAATATAAGCAGTTCAAAAATATTTTTTAATTTATTATTTCAAATATTACCAGAATTGGATAAAATAGATAATGTCATAATTTGTTTGGATCATGTCTCTGAAAAAATGGAAGCTGACCCAATAGAGAAAAAACAAGTCTGGAATGATATTTTTAAAATAGTAATGGAAAGGCTAGAAACCCTCCCTATAGACTTTAAAAGTTTATTACCATACCAATTTGGATTGATTCGAAACATACCAAACGATCAATTAAGAAAGTATATTTTTGCGCATTTGAAAAATGTTTATAATACTGACGAAAAGTTTACAAGTATTGGTTATTATAACATAGCATTAAAGTTAAAAGAAGAAGCAGATAAAAGAGATTTAGATATTAGAGGTATATTAAAATCAATTACTAAAGAAATAGAACCTGAAGAATTTATTAAATTTGTAGAAAATACAAAGGAAAAATATAATGAAGTTAATATTATATGTTCTATAAAAAAATTGGATGATTTTTTAGTATCTAAGAATATTACTGAATTAAAAGCTCTTGATTTTGTAAAACATATAAATGAAAAAAATAAACTAATGAGGTATAAAAAACATCTAAATGATTTGTATACACAGAATTTTAATAATCATTCAAATTTGCTTATTGTAATAAACAGATTAAAAGATATGGAAGAATTAATTGACATTTCCAAATTGCAGCCAGCTATCATTTACAATATATACATTAATATTAAAAAATTAGAACCCGACTTTATTTATGATCTGATAGCTATAAGGCTTTCACTTCCACAATATCAAGATGCAAATTTCAATAATATTTTTATTGATTATTTGAATAATTCTGATCAAAATAATGAGTTAGTGTATAAAACTGGAAATGTTATACAAAATTATATAACATTTGGTGACTTATTAAAAAATTTAAATATAATGGATAAATTTCCGCTTTATATAAATATAGTACATTACATAATAAAAAATAAAAGTGGAAAAAAACTTAATATTGTAACAATATTACAAAATTTCGATATGATATGTGAAAAAACTAAACTAGATCCACAATTGTTTATAAATGATTTATCTGGATGGCTTTCAAGGCTAAAAGAAAAAGAAGGCAAATATAAATACAGCGAAATATTTTCAGTGTTTTTTGTGAAAGAAATCCTGAAATCAGATACCGAATTGGCTGGTTATTGTATTGAAAAATTAAAAACATATCTTGATAATTATTCTAAAGAAGATTGGAAACAAAGTTTATCAAAAAAAGATAGCTATGAATTGTTAATAACAAAAGAGTTGAATTACAAATATAATGCATTTGCAAAAGAAGCAATACATGAAATATTATTAGAAATGGCAAAAAGTGATGAAAAACCAGTAGATCACATACATTATACAGAAATAATTAATCAGATGTCAAAAAAGGGAATAGGTTTCACTGATACTTTTAATAGTATCAGAGATTGTTTATGTCAAAAAGGAGAATTAAATAATGTAAATTTTCTTTTCTGGAGTGAATGGCTTTTTAAATATTCAAATCTCGGTGCTAAACAAGAAGTATTAAGAACCATTTTACCTGTTTCATTATTAGATAATGAAGATTGTCTAAAAATAATAAACGCTAATAAAGCAATTTTGCCGAATATAATCAAGATGGCAGGTAATGAAGGTGTTGGTTTTATTGATGGTTTAAAATTAAGATTAGAGCAAAATCAAGAATCTACCATGCTTAAGGAAATTGCAGAAGTTTTGAAAATAAAATTACCAAAAAATGAAACAAAAACTTGACAGCCTTCCGGAAGTAAAACATGAAAAAAAATAACCCATCGATCAACAGACAACTTCGCAGTTCGACAGCGGAATACCTCACTTTTATTGCAGCCACAGGCAGCAGCGAGCAAAGTTTTGAGATGCGTTATGAAGATGAAAACATCTGGCTCACTCAAAAATTGATGGCGACTTTATATGAAGTGGAAATTCCTACAATTAATGAACATATTGCAAAAATCTTTGCTGACAGTGAACTGGAGGAAACGGCAACTATTAGGAATTTCCGAATAGTTCAAACTGAGGGATCACGCCAAGTCAGCCGTGATGTAAAACATTATAATTTGCAGATGATAATCGCCGTTGGGTTTAAGGTAAATAACGAACGAGCTGTTCAGTTTCGTAAATGGGCAAACCAAATCGTCAAGGACTATACGATACAGGGCTGGGTGATGGACAAGGAACGCCTTAAAAACGACGGCAGTATTCTGACGAAAAATTATTTGGCGGAAACGGAGCTTGAATCACTTGAGCGGATCGTTACCATGTATCTTGATTATGCGGAGTTGCAGGCAACGCGCAATATCCCTATGACAATGGAAGACTGGAAAAAGCGTTTGGATGCTTTTCTGCAATTTACCGAATACGAAATTCTGCATGATTCGGGCAAGGTAACCGCTGAAATAGCCAAGTCTTTCGCAGAAAGCGAATTTGAAAAATACCGCATTGTGCAGGACAGGCTTTTCAAATCTGATTTTGATAAATTGCTTGAAGCTGTGAGTGAAAAATAAGAATAAAATGCTGGAACTCAAACAAAAAGAAGCCGCCGGACCCAACCAGCAGATCTGGACGATGATTTCTCGGCAGATTGAAGGCATTGACAAGGCGACGTGATACGGCGGTGTATGCGTTGTAAGATTTGAGTAAAAGGAGAAACCCCATGACCACCACCCAACATGATGAAAATATTATGGTTGTTTTCGCAGTAGAAGAATATGCCAGACAGCATGGAATATCTGCACATGAAACTTTGGGGCTTTTTCTTAAATTTGGCGTAACGGAATCAATACGACAGTTCTATGATACGCTTTGTACTCAAGATATATATGAATGTGTTACATTTGCCGAGGATATTTTGGAAGGGAAAATTTAACATAAACCTCATTCCAAATGCAGAAAACGCATTAAATCTTTTAACGTTTGCAGTTCAAGTTCAGCAATATAAATGCCAAATTCCTGGCTGTTATTTTTTTCCAGATAATTATAGTAATCTAATCTCCTTAATATGGGAATGGAAACCGGAAAATATCTGTCCTGATATAAAAAAGTATTCATTACAAGACGGGATATTCTTCCATTCCCGTCGGTAAAGGGATGAATATTTACCAACTGCCTGTGAGCTTCTGCGGCAAACAAAACCGGATGAATATTTTCTCGTTCCTTTTTTGTCCATTCAATAAATTTTTTCATCCTGGCGGGGACATCCGATGATTTCGGTAATATTTTTTTACTGCCGCTTATCAATACTTCAATTTTTCGGTATTCACCGGGATCAACAAAATTCGGTATATTTTTACTGAACAGTTGGTGACAAAATAAAATATCTTCTTCTGTAATATCTCTTTTTTTGATCAATGAAAACATGTAATCATATGCTTTGCCATGGCCTTCTACTTCATAGAATTCTCTGATGGGATGACCGCCTATAGTTATTCCATCCTCAAGAATTAATTTTGTTTCTTCCAGAGTATGTGTATTGCCTTCGATAGCATTGGAAGAATAGGTTGTTTCTATTTTAAAAAAAAGATTGATTTGTTGAAGATATACTCCTTCGAAAGGCCTTATTGTATTAATTGATTCCATTAATTTATCAATTTCGTTTAATAGATGCATTACTTAATCTCTTGATTTATTATGGAATACATTATTGATTATTTCAACCTGTTATGTTATAATTTTACAGGTATATAATGAAAAAAGTAATATATTATACAGTGATATTTTCTTTGTTCATCTTTTTAACGGGCTGTTTAAAACCTCCTGACGAAATTGATAATATTGATTCTGTTAAATCCTACAGAGACATACCCGGTATTACAACGGAAGAGATTAATGCTATAGAGAATTTAAAAAAGACAAGGGAAAGCTTTTCTTATGGTCAGATGTACGAGACAGAAGCGTTTATTTTACCGGATGGGACGTATGCAGGATTTACAACAAAACTCTGCGAGCACCTTTCGGATCTTTTTGGTATAGAGTTTAAACAGGAATTCCACGAATGGGAAAGTTTGATAAGCGGACTTGATAACCACCTGATTGACTTTACCGGTGATTTAACCCCGACTCCGGAACGTTTACAATTTTATTACATGACACATCCAATAGCGGAACGTTTTCAAAGGGTTTTCTTCCATAAAGAATCGGAAGAAATCATGATCGAAAGGGATGTAAACGGCCTTAGAGTTGGTTTTTTGGATGGCAGTATTAATGCTGATGAAGTTACGGAGTATTATCCTGAATTATCAATTACCGTTGTTTATGTTGAAAGTTTTACTTCTGCTGCAAAAATGCTGGAGTCCGGAGAGATAGATGCGTTTGTTTCGGAAGGAGTAATTGACCCGTTGTTTGACGAATACGGTTTTATTCGTTCCAAGGAAATGTTTCCGCTTGCATACAGTCATGTTTCGCTGACAACAGCAAATCACGAACTTGAGCCTGTTATTATCGTTATGAATAAATATCTTTCTTCCGGCGGAATAGATAAACTTTACCGGTTCTATAAAGACGGTGACAAGGAATATGCACGTTTTAAATTAAATAAATCATTTACCGGGGAAGAGAGAGCGTATCTGGATAATTTGGAATCACAGAACGGTACTATAAAGATTGCATTGGAACAGGATAATTATCCGGTTTGCTTTTATAACAAGGCCGAAAAAGAATTTCAGGGTATAGCTCTGGATGTTCTTGAAGAAATAAGTGGACTAACCGGTATTGTTTTTGAAGCGGCTAACGACGAAAAAACTCAATGGTCGAAAATTCTTGAAATGCTCAGAAGCGGTGAAGCAGACATGGTTTCTCAGTTGCTTTATTCCGAAGCAAGAAAAAATGATTTCCTGTGGACTTTTGTTCCGTACGCTTACACATCCTATGCGCTTTTATCAAAAGTCGATTATCCCAATTTGGCCAGTTACCAGGTTTTACGTTCGAGGGTTGGGGTAATCAGAAAATCCGCTTTCGAAGATAAGTACAATGAATGGTTTCCCGATAATAACAATGCTGTTGGATACGATACCCTGAACGCGGCACTGGATGCATTGGAATCAGGCGAGATTGATTTGCTCATGGCATCCGATTATATTTTGCTCATGGAATTGAATTATCGGGAAATCCCAGGGTACAAAATCAATATTCGTTTCGGCACTCCGATGGATTCATTTTTTGGATTTAATAAAAATGAACATGTGCTGCGTTCTATAGTAAGTAAAGCGCAGTATTTTATTAAAACGGATATTATCGCAGACAGTTGGACAAGCCGGGGCTTTGATTATTCAAAAAAACTGGCGCATCAGCAATTGATTTTTCTTAATGTAATTGTTTCAGTTCTGATTTTTGTATTAATACTTGTTATTGTATTTTTAATGAATAACAGAAAACTAAGCCGCAGTCTTGAAAAAACTGTTAAAAAAAGAACTCGTGAGCTTGAGCTGCAAACAGAAGCGGCACAGGTAGCTTCAAAAGCAAAAAGCGCATTTTTGGCTCGTATGAGTCACGAAATAAGAACGCCGTTGAACGCAATTATTGGTATGGCAGGAATTGCGCAGAATTCAATTACAGATCGGGAAAAAACCCTTTCTTCGATTCAACAAATCACGGTATCTTCAAAACATTTACTGGGTATTCTGAATGATGTTTTGGATATGTCAAAAATCGAATCAGGAAAACTTGAATTATCATTCGAACCTTTTAGTCTGATTAAAGCGTATGATGAAGTTTCGGGGATTATCGAACAGCGTTGTTCAGAAAAAAATATTGTTTTTAAAACTAATATTGATGAAATAAAAGATGTAACCCTGACAGGCGATAAATTGCGTCTTAATCAGGTTTTGGTTAACTTGCTCGGTAACGCTGTCAAGTTTGCCGGAGAAAAAGGAGAGATTGCCTTTCTGATAAATATTTTAAAAGAGGATAGTAAATATATAAATATTCTTTTTTCTGTTTCGGACAACGGAATAGGAATGTCTGATGAACAAATGGGTAAGCTTTTTATTCCATTTGAACAAACTGACAGTACTATAGCCGTTAAGTTTGGAGGTACAGGACTTGGTCTTTCGATCAGCCAGAATCTTATTGGTATGATGGGCGGAATAATTAAAGTAATAAGTAAACCAAATGCCGGTTCAAGGTTTTTCTTCGATTTGAGCTTTGAAAAAGGCGAAATAATGGCTGAAGAAAAAGTTTTCCAGCCTGATTTTGTAAATTTAAAAGGAAAAAAATTATTGCTAACCGAAGATGTCGACGTTAATAGGCTTATTATTGGCGAGATTTTGGCTCCGACCGGACTAACAATAGATGAAGCAGAGAACGGCCAGCGTGCCGTTGAGATTTTTGATAATTCGCCTTTTGGTTATTATGATTTGATTTTTATGGATGTTCAGATGCCTGTTATGGGCGGTTATGAGGCAACAAGAAAAATTCGTGCATTGGAAAGAGACGATGCAAAAAAAATCCCGATTATCGCCATGACGGCAAATGCGTATAAAGAGGATGTTGAAGAAGCGTTTGCCTCGGGAATGAATGAACATCTTTCCAAACCTATAGATGTTAATGCTTTGATGAAAGTTTTATTATCCATATTTAATGAATGAGGTATAAATTATGAAAGCAATTCTTTTTCCTTATGGAAAAGAGTTTTTGGAATATAAAATACCGGATTCCCGTTTAAAGGGTGAATTGATTTCTAAGATACATAATTATAAGGCAGAAAAAAGTCAGGAAGAACTGGTACAGGATGCACTGGAACATCCGGTTGGAACTCCTCCGCTGCGAATGATGTCGGAAGGCAAAAAAAACATTGTACTGATTGCAAGCGATCATACGCGGCCTGTACCGAGTAAAATTATTGTGCCACGGATGCTTGCCGAGATACGCAGGGGCAGTCCCAATGCAGATATAACTATTCTGGTTGCAACCGGCTGTCATCGGGAAACAACCAGCGAAGAGTTGGAAAGCAAATTCGGTTCTGACATATTAAAATGGGAAAAAATCGTAATCCATGACTGCGATGCTTCGGATATGGTTTACCTTGGAAAACTACCTTCGGGAGGCGATCTTGTTATCAATAGACTTGCGGCGGAAGCTGATCTTCTTGTATCGGAAGGCTTTATTGAACCACACTTTTTCGCCGGGTTTTCCGGAGGCCGTAAAAGCGTGTTTCCTGGACTTGCAAACCGTAAAGCTGTTTTATACAACCACAATGCTGAATTTATTGCACACCCTGCAGCCCGTACCGGAATTATTGATGGTAATCCAATTCATAATGATATGCTTTATGCGGCCAGAGCGGCACGGCTGGATTTTATCTGTAATGTGATTATTAATGCCAATAAAGAAGTTATTTATGCCGTTGCCGGAGACTGCGATCTTGCCCACAGGGCAGGCAGAGAATTCCTTTTAAACAAATGCAGCGTTGCACCGGCTATGGCGGATATTGTAATTTCGACAAATGGCGGCTATCCGCTTGATCAAAATATCTATCAGGCTGTAAAAGGCATGACTGCGGCGGAAGCTACGGTCAGGAAAGGCGGGGTTATTATTCATTTATCCAAATCCAACGATGGTCATGGGGCGCCGGAATTCCACAAAACTTTCGCCGAAGAAAAAGACTTAAACCAAATGCTGGTAACATTCATAAAGACTCCAAAAGAAAACACCCGCATTGATCAATGGGAATCCCAGATTCTCGCCAGAGTTTTAAAACATGCTCATGTTATTTACATTTCCGATGTACCGGACGAAATGGTAACTGACTTTCACATGATACCCGCCCATTCAATTGACGAAGCGGTAAAGAAGGCGGAGGATATTCTGAAGAATCCGGACGCTTCCATTACGGTAATTCCCGACGGTGTTTCGGTGATAGTTAGTCAATGATTCCCCTGCAAAAGCTGGCAACACTTCCACGATCACAACGATTACGTAAAGCGGCAAGCATTATCAGAAATACAGAACACAGGTTTGTCGTAATGGGGAAAATACTAAGCGAGGAAACAGAATATCTAAGCAATCTGGTTGCATTACTGGCCAATGATGAGAGGTTTTCCAAAGCGGCAACAGAAGCGCTGGAAAAATCACAATCAGGTTTGTCAGTTGCCAATATGGAAGGAAACAGAAAAGAGTTTCATCGTTCTCTTAATACCGTTTATCACATACTCCTGACAGAAACCGGACGCTGTCAGGCCGATTGGGATTTTATCGAAGCTACAGGTGCACTGGATATTTCAAAGCGGCAATTTTTTTCCGGTATGCAGATTTATCTTGATGACATACGTTCTCCGTTCAATGTCGGTTCCATGTTCAGAGCCGCCGAATCTTTTGGTGCGGAAAGGATTTGGCTTTCTCCGCTTTGCGCCGATCCGCGGCATAAACGTGCTGAACGTACAGCAATGGGTTGTGTTGACATTCTTTCATGGGAACGGCTTTCCCATGAACCTTTTATCGATCCCTTTGATGTGCAGAATGAAAGCAAGGACGGGAACAAAGACAATGATACTGCCTGCCTTTTTTCCGAAGGGCCTTTCTTTGCCCTGGAAACCGGCGGTATTTCATTGCCTGATTTTTCTTTTCCTGCCAAAGCTGTAATGATCGTTGGTTCCGAAGAATTGGGGGTAAGCCCTCATGCTCTTGCTGCGGCAGATGCGTCTCTGGGAAGGGTAAGCATTCCCAGCTATGGCGTTAAAGGTTCCCTGAATGTGTCGGTTGCTTTTGGAATTGTAATGCAGGCGTGGTCGGCCTATCAGGTGCGTAATATCAATGATATACTTAATTAGCGATTTGTTCGGAGGCGTTTTTCATTGAACATTCTTGTTGCCATAAAACAGGTTCCTGAAAGCAGTAATGTTAAAATGGATCCTGAGACAGGTACAGTTATACGCACCGGAATAGAAACAGTTGTAAACCCGCTGGATCTTTACGCAATAGAAACAGCGCTCTCTTTAAAGGAAAAATACGGCGGGGATGTTATGGCAATTTCCATGGGGCCTCCTGCAGCAATGCGGGTTTTACGTGAAGCGGCGGCAATGGGCTGTGATCGTTGTGTTCTGCTTTCCGATCGTAAATTCGGCGGAGCAGATACCCTGGCAACTTCTTATACGCTTTTCCTGGCTGCGGAAAAGCTTGGCCCTTTTGACATTATTGTAACCGGAGAGCGGGCTACCGACGGGGATACCGCCCAGGTTGGACCTGCTTTGGCTTCCTGGCTGGATATTCCAGTTCTTAGTTATGTTTCCAAAATCGAAAAAATTGACGGGAATTGTATCCGGGCGGAACGGCTTGTGGAAGAAGGCTACGAAATGCTCGAAACCTCTTTACCTTGTCTTATTACAGTGGTAAAGGAAATTGCCGTGCCGCGGCTTCCGACTCTTAAAGGAAAGATTCATTCCAGAGAAATGGATATTCCTGTATTTTCTGCAGATGATCTGGAAGTAAAAGAGGACTATTTGGGTCTTAAAGGCTCGCCAACCAGAGTAGTTAAAATTGATACCCCAACGATTAGCAGAAGGGGAAAGATGATTAAAATTCAGGACGAAGAATCACTCAAGACAGCAGTGGACAGTTTAATGCAGCTATTAAGCGAAAAAGGTTTTGTATGAAAAGCAGTATTCGCAGCCCAGGTTATGTACACAACGAAAATTGTGTGTGGACTATTGCTGAACAGCATAATGGAAAATTAAAAGCTGTTTCCTTTGAACTTCTTTCGCGCGGCAGGGATCTTGCCGATAAACTCGAAGTTCATTTGTGTTCAATTCTAATCGGGCCTGTTCTTAAAGAAGAAAATCTTCAGGAATTAATTCGCAGAGGCGCTGATGAAGTAATAGTTGTAGAAGATGATGCTCTTAATTTCTTTTGCGCTGAAACATATTCGGCAATACTAACAACGCTTATCAAAGACTATCAGCCGGAAATAATCCTTGCTGCGGCTACTTCAACAGGACGTACCCTTATGCCATACACTGCGGTAAAAGTACGGGCCGGACTTACTGCAGATTGTACGGGATTAGACATAGAAGAAGAAACCGGCCTGCTGCTTCAAACCCGGCCTGCCATCGGGGGTAATATTATGGCCACTATTAAAACGCCGGATCGGAAACCGCAAATGGCTACAGTCCGTCCCCGCTCTTCCCGGCCTCTTGAAGAAGATCCAAAACGAACAGGCAAGGTGGTACGGTTTTCTTTAGGCGATACCTTGCCCGGCGGCGGGAAGTTCTCCGCTCTTAAAACAAACCGGACTCGTGTAATAGGTTACCGCCGGGAAGAAACAGGTTTTGCAAATCTTGAAGAATCTGAATTGATTATTTCCGGCGGGCGAGGTTTAAAAAAAGGAGAAAACTTTAATCTGCTTCGGGATGTTGCACATAGCCTTGGCGGTGAAGTTGGTGCAAGCAGGGATGCTGTTGATCGGGGCTGGATTAGTTATCCTCATCAGGTGGGACTTTCGGGTAAGACAGTTTCCCCCAGGCTGTATATAGGCGTTGGTATATCCGGAGCTATTCAGCATTTGGCGGGAATCAAAACCAGCGAGACCATTGTTTCGATCAACATTGATCCCGATGCCAGTCTCCACAAGGTAGCGGACTTAGCGATTGTAGGAGATGCATTTGAAGTGCTTGGTGAATTGAAAAAAAGGATTAAGAAATGAGTGATAGAAAAAATACAGTCTATCATACAATAACAGATCAAATAATAGAAGAACTCAGAAAAATTGTTGGGAAAGGCAATGTTATTACCGATGGAGAAAAACTCGATACCTATTCCCATGACGAAACCGATGCTCGCGAGTTTGGACACAGGCCTGATGTAGTTGTTCTTCCTGCCAGTACCGAAGAGACAGCCGCAGTTGTACAACTTGCCAACCGTGAACTAATTCCTGTAACTCCGCGTGGCGCCGGTTCGGGTCTTTCGGGCGGGGCTATTCCCGAGTACGGAGGCATTGTTGTTTCGTTGGAAAAAATGAACCGGCTTATCGAAGTTGACCGGGAAAATATGCTTGCCGTTGCGGAAGCCGGTATGGTAACCAATGACTTTGCCAAGGCGGTAGAAGAACAGGGACTCTTTTTTGCCGGTTACCCCATGAGCCTTCAAACCTGTGTTATTGGCGGCAACATTGCAGAAAACGCAGGCGGCGGCAAGGCGGTTAAGTACGGTGTTACCGGCCGATATATACTCGGCCTTACCCTGGTTACACCGCTTGGAGAAATCGTTGAACTGGGGGGCAAGCTTGCCAAGGATGTTACCGGTTATGATTTAAAATCGCTTGTTATCGGATCGGAAGGAACGCTGGGCATTGTAACCAGAGCGATCATCAGGCTTATTGGTTACCCTTCATCAAAGTCCGATCTTCTTGCGCTTTTTAAAACGCCCAAAGATGCCATTGACCTTGTACCTGAAATTCTTTGCAGGGGAGTTACTCCGACAAGCATAGAGTTTATGGATAAACTTTCCGTGCAGACAAGCTGTAAATACCTTAACGAAAGCTTGCCCTACGAAGATTGCGGAGCCATGCTTCTGATTGAACTTGACGGTTCGGATCCTGTTCAGATAGAGTCCGATCTTATTGAAACAGGAAAACTCTGCGAAAGCCGCGGCGCACAGGAAGTATACGTAGCTGAAGACAGAAACAATATTGAACGGATATGGAATGTAAGGCGCAATATTGCGGAAGCCTTTAAAGTATTCAGTCCCACTCAAAGCCTCGAAGATATTGTCGTTCCCATTTCCCGTATTCCTGACATTATTCCTGAACTGGAAAGGCTTGGCAAAAAATACGGAATGCAGATTCCCTGTTATGGTCACGCAGGAGACGGCAATCTCCATGCTACCCTGGTAAAAGAACCTGAAATGAATATGGATGAATGGAAGAAGAATGAATGGGCCTGTCAGAAGGAGCTTTACAAAATAACCAAAGCAGCCGGAGGAAAAATTTCCGGTGAACACGGCATTGGAATAAAACGCCGGGAATTCTTTAAAGACCTTGTAAACCCCGGCGAACTGGAATTAATGAAGGCATTAAAGCGTGCATGGGATCCGAACAATATAATGAATCCCGGAAAGATTTTTAATTAGTGTCCCGGTTTTATCCCGCTTCTTACTGCCTGACCTATGTCGAGTGCAATAAAGGGCATTACTGAATCAGAACCGTTGCTGCCCACTCCGACCCGTAATAAAACCCCAAAATTGTTTTTAAGGCGCAGACCAATATTTACTGAGGTATTCCAAATAACGTTGTCAAATTCAAAATCTTTCCATTCATTGAGTAGTTCTCCGGCAGAGACCGAAAGAGAAGCGATTAACTGACCTCCCAGAATAGAGAGGTTTTTTCTTGGCTGAAACTGAATCGACAGAGAGGCTGCCGCTTTGTGCGGGTAGTAGTGATCCGTACTGCAAACATTGGGAAAGTATTGCCGGTCAAATGCGGTAAATCCCGCCGGGAGGCTTTCAAGACGGGAAAGGTTTGAACTAAGATCTGAACCGGCATAGGTACCGGCAACAATGCTGAGCTTCTTTCCTACAGGCAGTATTCCCTGCAAATCAAGGGAGAGTATATCAAAAAACTGCGGTTCTCCAAAAGGCAAAGGAAAGTACAAACGGTTTTCCAGGCTGGCATATATTCCACGGGAAGGCATAAAAAGATAATCCAAAGTATTGAATGTATAAGCGGTACTGAATCCAAGAGCCGTGTTCCGCCCGTCATCTCCGGCAGAGTAATCTTGCGGGTTGGTAAAGAAAAGGGCACCGGCTTTTACGGTACTGTACCGGTCAATAAGAATACCGCCCATTATTTCTCCGGTAATAAGGAACAGGCGGTTTTCATTCGCATCTTTTATATTAAAACCTGAAGCAGTAATTTCCTTATCCAGCATTATTTCCGTCCGGGCTGTTACAAAGGTCATTGGTGAGAAGGGCTGTAAGTAAAATAACCCAATGGAAAGAACATCTATCAAGGATGAATTCAGTGATAGTATCGAGCCGGGCCCGGAAAGCCCGTGGATTTGAACACTGCCCTGCACGTTTATTTTATTGATGCTGTCTCCCGAAAAAGTTCCTCGGTAACTTCCGCCGAGAAGAAAGACTGTTCCTGTATGATTTTTCTGGTGCAGCAACAGTTCCAATTCGGTTGTACCCTGCCGGGTATCTACTCTGACTGTTGCAAACCGGTAATTGCCGGTTTCGTAAACCCTTATGATAAAATCTTCCAGGTTTGCCGGTTCCAGCGGTTTCCCCCGGAGAAGCCGGGAAAAATATTTTTCTATGTAAGCCAGGTCTCTGTCCAGCGCTCCGGTGATTTTTATGGAAGCG
>Ga0082212_10002333_pt1 | contig 27776 bp, 25 predicted proteins | sample TergutNt197P3_FD_71548 | JGI IMG/M metagenome (GOLD analysis project Ga0082212, IMG submission 71548) | Neocapritermes taracua P3 segment gut microbial communities from Petit-Saut dam, French Guiana - Nt197 P3 | ecosystem: Host-associated > Arthropoda: Insects > Digestive system > Gut ...
AAATAACACAGGTTTGAGGGTGTTTTATCATTGATGGTCATCCCGCAAAAGAAGAATACTATGGCTACTATATATAAAACTCCCATATCCTCCACCTTGCCCTTTCTAATGCCTCCAGGCTTCCGCTGCTTATCAGCCATTTCCAGTATATCAACAATTCCGAGCATACTGCATCTTCCCCTGCAGGTTTTCGGCGCAAGTATCACTTTGCCCGCGTTTCATTTCGCGTATAATAGTGTATCATTAGGAGAGGACGCGATTTGAGGAGAGGATGGGCCATGGGGAGCGAAGACAGTACAAAAGATATAAGTGGCGGCAGGTGCGAAGGCATAAGTGGCGGCAGGGACGAAAGCATAAGTGGCGGCAGGGACGAAGGCATGAGTGGCGGCAGGTGCGAAGGCATGAGTGGCGGCAGCAATGAGGGCAGGCGCGAAGACAGGTCTGTCACGACGACGATGGTCATGGAGCCGCAGCACGCAAATACGCTCGGCAATGTCCACGGCGGGGAGATTATGCGGCTCATGGACACGACGGCGGCTTACACCGCGAATAAATTCGCGAAGACATTTTGCGTAACGGCACGCGTGGACGAAATGCAGTTCCTAAGGCCGCTCCATATCGGCGATTTCGTTACCTGCAAGGGAACGGTCGTCGCCACCGGCAAAACGTCGATTGAAGTCCGCGTCACGGTCGACGCCGAGGACATCCACGACAGCGACAGCAAAGGCCGGGCCCTCGAAGCCTTCTTCACCTTTGTAGCGCTTGGCGAGGGCGGCCACCCGACGCCCGTGCCGCCGTTTGTGCCGGCAACGGAACGCGAAAAGGAATTGCACGAGCACGTGCAGGCTCGCCGCGCGTTCTACAAAGACCGCCGCGAAGCGGCCAAAAAGCGCGCGGCGAACAAGGATGGCTGAAGCCTGGAGCACGCCGGACCTGAAAAACCTGCGTGCTACAATAAAGAAATACCATATGACTTGAAAGGGGATCTGAATACAATAATGAAGGAATTTTTTATCGAGGGGCGCACGCTGCCCGAGGCCTACCACAAAGCGCTGAAAGCACTGAACGATCTCGGCGAGATAGCCGACTGCCCGGACTACGAGCAGACGCAGAAGGAATGCACGATGACCGTGCGCGTCGAGGAGCCGGCAGCCGAGCCGCGCATCAGCAAGCTGCTGATCTGCGGACCGAAGGAGCTGCGCCAGTACGAGCTTGAGATGCTCGACGGCATCCTCGACTTCGTCATCGGCAAGGGCGACAACCTCTGGGAATATACCTACCACCAGCGCTACGCGCCCCAGCTGGATTTCGTAATATCCGACCTGCGGCGCGAGCCGTTCAGCCGCCGCGCCGTCATGTCGATCCGCGATTTCGAGGTCGACAGCGCGAACAGCCACCCCGCCTGCCTTCAGAGCATCCAGTACTTCATCCGCGGCGGCAAGCTCGACTGCTGCGTCCTCTTCCGTTCAAACGACCTGCCCGAGGCCTTCTTCATGAACGCCTTCGCCCTCATCCGCCTGCAGGAAAAAATCGCCGCCGAGCTCGGAGTGCAAATCGGTTCATACTCGCACCGCTCCAACTCCATGCACGCCTACGAAAAGGACTTCGGCCTCATCGAAGGCTACGTCAGGAAAATCGAAACCGGGCCCGCGGAAGCCCTGCTCTACGAATACGAAGGTTTCTTCAAGGACATGATGGCCGAATACGACCCCGAAATAATGGACATGGTGGCGAAAAAGCGCGAGCAGTACGGGGTATAGCCCCCGCCATCGCGAACGAAGCGAAACGGCCTCGCCTGTCTGCCTGGCCTCACTCTGCCTGCAGCGCCTCCCACCTTTCCAGCAAAGCCTCAAGCCTGCCCTTCGTCTCAACAAGCTCCCGGTGAAGCTCCGCCAGCAACTCGTGATCCGTGGCGTTCTTCCCATCGGCAAGCCCCGCTTCAAGAACCGCTATCCTGGCCTCGGCCGCATCGATGGCATCCTCTGTCTCGCCAATCTGCCGAGCCTTCCTGCGGATGGCGGTCTCCGCCTCCTTGGCAAGCCTGCGCTCCCGCGCGGCGTCCGTCTCGTGAAGGCACTCTGCGGGCCAGACGCCCGTAGGGGACGCCGCCCTCGGCGTCCCGCCCCCGGCTGCCCGGGACGCGCGCTTTTCAAAATAGTAGTCAAACTTCCCGGGGTAGCTGTCCAGCCCGTATGGCGTAAGCTCCACTATCCGGTCCGGCATGGTTTCGAGCAGGTATCGGTCATGCGAGATAATGAAGAGCGTGCCGGGGAAGGCCTTCAGCGCTTCCTCGACCACCTCCATCGACGCGATGTCGAGGTGGTTCGTCGGCTCGTCGAGGAGCAGCGTATTGGCGCCCGACCGGATGAGCTTGAGCAGGGAGAGCCGCGCTTTTTCCCCTCCGGAAAGCGTCCCTATTCGCTGGAAAACCTTGTCCCCTGAAAACAGGAACGCACCCAGCAATCTCCGGTGTTCCGTGTCGTCCTTTGTCGGGAAGGCCTCCTGCATCTCCTCGAGCAGGGTACGGCTGCCATCAAGGTTTTCCTGGTGCTGGTCATAGTACCCGACGCGGACACCGGCGCCACGCTCAAACCAGCCCTCGTCCGGTTCAAGCCTGCCCTCCAGTATGCGAAAGAGCGTCGTCTTGCCGACCCCGTTCGCGCCGACCATGCAGACCGTCTCGCCGTGCTTGACGTCGAGATCGACGTTCTGAAACAGGCGCCGCTCGCCAAAACTTATGCCGAGCCTCTCCGCGAGAATGACGTCGTTGCCGCTCCGGCGCGATTCGGTGAAGCGGATATGCATGCGCCTGCCTTCCGAATCGTGGCCGCGTGCCAGCTCGGGACGCTGCTCGCGCGCGAGCTTCTTCTCGCGGGACGCGGCACGCTTGGCGAGCTTCTCCGTACCTCGCTCCTTCATATGGCGAATCATGTCCTCCTGGCGCTTGAACTCGGCCATCTCGTGCTTGAAGGCCTTTTCGGCCGCCTCCTCGAGCGCCGCCTTCTTTTCGCGGAAAGCGGAATAATTCCCCTTATAAACCTTCAGCCCGCCGCCCCCCATGTCGAAGACGCGCGAAACCGTGCGATCCAGGAAGTAGCGGTCATGCGACACTACCAGGATCGTGCCCTTGAAATGGCGGATGCGCCCTTCGAGCCACGCGAGCTTGTCGAAATCCAGGTGGTTGGTCGGCTCGTCGAGGAGCAGGATTTCCGGGAGGCCGGAGAGTATCTTTTCGAGCGCCATCTTCGCGCGCTCGCCCCCGCTCCCGTCCTCGGGCCTTCCCTCCCGGCCCTGTTTCAGATAGCCGACCCTCACGTCGTCGCCGACCGCCAGGCTGCCGCCGGACGGCTCGATCTCCCCGGCTATAAGGCTCAGCAGCGTGCTCTTCCCCGCGCCGTTGGCGCCGACGATGCCGATGCGCTCGCCCGGCTGCACGGAAAAGCTAACGCCCCTGAAAATCTCGTCGACGCCATATGCCATCCTGAGCCCGTTTGCCTGCAATACATTCATTCCACCCCAAATTGTACCACGCCCGCACGGAGGACGGGAAACGCACCTTGCGACATAACGGGGACGGTTTTTCCAGTCTTACGCCCTTTGCAAGACAGAAGAACCGTCCCCATTATGTCCCGCAAGACATAAGAAAAACGTCCCCATTATGTCAAGCCCCTAAAGTGGTGTAAAGTCTCCTTAATGCGGTTCACCCAGAAATCCTGATTTGTGCCCGCCTCCTGGCAGTCGCCAGGTTGCAGGACATCCCTGAAATGCCGTTGCGTTCGGCGGTTATCATCTTTGCTTTCCCTGTCCCGTAGGTTTGGGCAACGCAGGGGAGCGACCCGGTCACCGCCACAGGCTTGCGAAATGATGCGGCGGTCGGTTTGGCCCGCCCGTTTCGTGTACACGGAGCGCATCATTTTGGAAAACCAAAGCGGTAAACCTCGGGGTGTGGGGCAGAGCCCCACAGTGGGGCAGAGCCCCACGGCCTTCCTTCCCGGGTTGGCGGCCTGGCACCAAACTGCTTGCGACGGCGCCGCTTTTGGCGGATAATGTCCTTGCTTTTCCTGTGCCGGAGGATAGGGCATATTCCGATATTTAGTGTATTCCGATGTTTTTCTAGATGGCGCTTGACATTGTATAAATTCACAATACCTTTACCGTCATTCTAACTATAAAAATCGGAATATTTCGTTAGTAACCCCATAATAGATTTTGTTGGCAATCGCCCAAGATTAATCTGATATGGAGGTATTTTTATGCAAAAAATTATAGAGGCAGTTGAATGTGTTTTGGAGTTTCTCCGAAGCATCCCGCTCAGCAACAGCAGCATTAAGCAGTACAGGATATACCTGTTGCACAGCATTATCCCTTATTGCGCAGCAAACGGCATTAGCGTATTTTCAGATGACGAACTGCAGGCTTACGCAGATGAACAGATGTCAGGGTTAAAGAACGGTAAGTTCTGCAAATCAACTATGATGCACCGCAGGAAAGCGGCCGCATTACTGGCGGACTGTATGCAATGTAGAGAGCTTGTATGGGGTCACAAAAGTTTCAAAAGGGAAAAGCTTCTCGGCCACTTTGAAGAAACCCTGGCTGATTATAGCATTCATATCGGTCAATTTTTAGGAATCAGAACTGTTCGAAGGCAAGTAGGCATAATACGGCAGTTTCTTGTTTTCATTGAACAAAACGGCATACAGGATTTCACAATGCTGACGTCCAACGAGGTGAAGGGGTTTATTGCGGAAGCCGCGCCAAAAAACAAATCCAGCATGCCCACCCTCACGGGTGCGATAAAAAGATTTCTATCATATCTGTCTGATAACGAGATCGCATTTGTCAACGCTGAACGATTCCTCGTCAACCCGATATCCAGATATCGAAAATTGCTGCCTTGCTTTACAGAAACAGAGTTGGCTGCCATTCTTGGCGCTATAGACAAAAATACTTCTATAGGAAAACGAGATTACGCCATCATAACTCTTGCGCTTTGGACTGGGCTTCGATGCGTGGATATTTTAGATCTAAAAAGATCGGACATAGACTGGGGCCGTAATGTGATTAATGTGGTTCAAAGCAAAACCGGGGTAGAGTTTCAGACAGTGCTGTCGACGGGAACAGGTAATGCCATTGCAGACTATATCCTTAACAGTCGTCCCGAAACGGATTCGCAATACATATTTGTACGCCACCATAGGCCTTATACCAGATTGAGCGATTCCACCGGCATGGAGATCATGTCCAGGTCTCTTCGCAACGCCGGCATTTATCATAAAGCTTGGGATGGCAAGTCATTCCACGCATTCAGGAGAACTTTTGGGACAAGGCTTGTCCAGGCAGGAATGCCTATCCCTTTTGTTGGAGAGATGCTTGGGCATGCAGATCCGAATTCTGCCAAACGTTATGTTGCTTTAGACGTTGACGGTCTTCGCTTGTGTTGTCTGGATATCTCCAGGTTTAACACAAAGAAAGCTGGTCTCAAATGACATATGAATTTAGAAGTGGATTTGCCGCACAAATCCAAGAAATGCTGAAACATCGCGCCGCAATGGGGCATCCGACGAAAGATTACAATAAGATTTTTTCGAACTTTGACCGGTTTTGTATCGACAATTTCCCAAACGAAACCATTCTTACTAAAGAAATCGCGTTCGCTTGGTGCAACGATGCCAAAGGCAATGGCAAAGGCAGCTTTAATAGGGCAAGCGCGCTTCGAGGGTTCGCCCGGCATGCTTTTGTGGAAGGAAAAGAAGCATATGTAGTGCCGCAGTGTTTCTTTCCTATGCCAAAAGCCAAGCGGCCTATAATCATGAGCGACCCTGAACTGACAAACTTCTTTGACGCGACGGATCGTCGGCCTGGAAACGAAAAGGACGCCTTGTATCAGTTTACAATCCCGGTCATATTTCGCTTGCAATACTCCTGTGGGCTGCGTCCACAAGAAGTTCGGCGTTTGCGGTGTATGGACTTCAATTTCACAAATGAAACTATCTATATTGCCGAGGGGAAACACCACAAGGATCGGTGTCTGCCTGTTACTGCCGAAGTGATGGAGATGTGTAAAAGGTACAGCCGTATGGCAGAAGAATTGATTCCACAAAGAATATACTTCTTTCAAACCCAATCCGGAAGCGCCTACACCGGCGATTGGCTCTACAACGCATTTCGCATGTGCTGGAAGGCAAGCGGGAATGAAAACAGCCGCGGTTCCTGCACCCCTTATGCCCTCCGGCACAATTTCGCCACGCAAACACTCATGCGCTGGGTGGAAGAAGGAAGGGATTTGGATGCGATGATACCATACCTTAGCGCCTATATGGGGCACGAGAAATTTGCCGCCACCTACTACTATATTCATTTGCTGCCTGAACGGTTGGCTCTTATGGATTTTACACGCTCAGACGGCATCATACCGGAGGTTTACGACTATGAAGAAGATTAACGACAACCTTTTCTCATATCTGCGAGAGTTTTTTACTGTTTTCTTGCCTAAGCAGGCCCAGCGTAGCCCGCACACAATCCTCGCCACGCAACAGGTATGGAACATGCTGCTTTCCTTCGTTTGTGGTTCAATCGGCAAGCGTGTTGAATATCTCGTATTTGCGGATCTTTCCCGCAAGAACGTGCTGGATTTTCTAGATGAAATGCAACAGGCAAGAGGATGGACCCCAGCTACGCGGAATCACCGGCTGGCACGCATCCGGTCATTTTTTTGTTATGTTGCCAGCATCGAACCGACACTTGCTTTTTATCTGGAAGAACTGCAAGCCATCCCGGCCCAAAAGGACAAGAACAAGTCATTCACCTTGAAGTATATGTCCAAAGACGCATTATCCGCCGTTCTTCGCCAACCTGACCCATCCAAGAGAATTGGAGTCCGCGATTTATTCTTTCTGGTGCTTATGTACGATTCTGCGGCACGGGACTGCGAAATGCTGTCTATGCGTTTCTGCGACTTTGACCCGGTAAAAAAGGTCGTCTATTTGGTAGGGAAAGGCAACAAGCCAAGGAGTGTCCCCGTTTGTGATGACACCATTCGACATTTCCACAGGTATTCGAAAATTTTTCACCCTCAAAAAGACGAATTTATCCCTATGTTTTATACGGTTCGAAATGGAACAAAATGGCATATGTCTGACGACAATGTAGCCAGATTTGTCTGCGAATATGGAAAAGCAGCAAAATCCGAATGTCCAGAAGTCCCGGACAACGTCCATCCGCATCTGTTTCGGAAAACACGGGCTATGCTTTTATACCAAGCAGGAATGCCGCTGGAATTGCTCGCACAGTTTCTGGGACATAACGATCCAATGACCACTTTGGTCTACGCGCGCGCGGACAATGAAATGAAGCGAAAGGCCATTGAGCGTGTGTCGGCTGTTACAGAGTCAGTCAGCCCGGAAACAGAAGAGGCAATATGGGACGGAAACGAGGAAATGATCAAGCGTTTGCTTGGATTAGGCTAAAGCAATATTCCGATATATCGCTGGAGACGCATTGGATTGCCTTGCGTTTCCAGCATTGTTTAGAAAAACATCGGAATACACCAAATATCGGAATATGCCCTAAAATTCCGATATCGGAATTTTAGGGCAACGCTGAGGAGCGACCCGAGCGCCGCCACAGGTTTGCGAAATGATGCGGCGGGCGGGTCAAACCGCCCGTTTCGCGTACACAAAGCGCATCATTTTGGAAAACCAAAGCGGTAAACCTCGGGGTGTGGGGCAGAGCCCCACGGCCTTCCTGCCCGAATGCCTCCGCATCCATTCCCGCTCCCTGCCATTCTATTTTCAAAGTACCCTGCCTGCCCGCTGTTTTTTTAGCCAAATCAGCAGGCACTGCCAAAATCCAGCCGCCGTCCCGGATGGGCGGCAGCAACAGCCATCATGCAGCCATCCTGCCACCCCCCTTCCCGGCAGTATCAGGCTTCGAAGCCGATGAAATGTGGTCAAAGTACTCTTCCATGTCGAAATCCAGCCTGCTGGTTTCCCACTTCTCGTGTATCTCCATGATCACGCTCCCCATTATCCGTATCACGGATGCTTCGTTCGGGAATATACGGATCGGGCGCTCCCTGCGCCTGAGCTCCTCATTCAAACGCTCTATCAAATTGCTGGTGCGCAGCTTGGTCCGGTATTTTGTCGGCAATGAAAGCACTGCGGTTATGTCATCAAAGCCCTCATCCAGGAGCTCGGCAGCCTTTGGCGCGATTTCCCTGAGCCTGTCAACCAGCTCGTCTTTAAGCGCTTTTGCTTTCTCAAGGTTCCTCGCCGTATACATTTCCCTGAGCCGTTCCTTCACTTCCGCCCAATGCTTCTTAGGCGTTTTGTCCAGCATGTTTTTCGTGAAATGCGTTTGGCACCTTTGCCAGCTTGCCCCGAGGAACACCGATTTGAAAGCTTCAACAAGGCCGGCATGGTTGTCCGAGACGCCAAGATCCACCCTCTCGAGGCCGCGATCCTTCAGCCCGTTGAAAAACTCAACATAACCACCCTTGGTCTCCGTGTCCATGACAGAAACCCCGAGAACTTCCCGGCGCCCCTTGGCATTGATGCCGATTGCCACATAAAGAGCCTTCGATATGACACGGGAAGCCTCGCGTACCTTTAAATACATAGCATCGATTATCATGAATGGGTACCGCTCATCAAGCGGGCGGTTCCTGAACCCGTCCACTATTGGGTCCAGCACCCCGCAAATCCTGGATACCTGGCTTTTTGATACCGATTCCCCAAACAGTGCCTGCGCGACTGCATCGACTTTCCTTGTCGAAACCCCGTTCACGACCATCTCCGCGATCCCTACGATTAAAGCCTGCTCGCTCCTTTGGTACTTTTCGATGAAACCTTCGGTAAGCACCGAATGGCCCCGGACCCTTGGGACACTCAACTCGATCTTCCCAAAACGCGTAACCAGTGAGCGGTCCCTGTACCCATTCCTGTATGCATCACGGTCGTCGCTTTGCTCATACAGGGCAGCCCCGCAGATATCCGTCGCTTTTGATTCGAAAAGCTGGTTCAGCAATTGCTCCATGATTTGTTTCAACACCTCGTCTGTCCCGTCCCCCATCAATAAATTGTGCACTAAGCCCTGTTCTAATGTTATATTGTACTGTGTCATGATTGCCTCCTTTTTGTTAAGTGATTTGGATTGGTAAACCCATTTTACATTAAGGAGGCCATGACTGTTTGCTACCTCTTTACACCATTATAGGGGCACAAACTCCCCATTATGTCAATTGGCGAGAAATCGCGAAAAAATGGCTCAAAAACGAACTTACGCATGGTTTTTTCATGGCTCCGGCTGCAAAAGTATGCGATTCAGGCCTTTTCGAGGCAAAAACAGAGCAAAAACCGTGCGTAAGTTCGATTTTGGGACAAAAAATTGCGAAATCGTGGCAGGGCTCTTTTCATATAAACCTTCATCTCGCGCTGCTCGCATGGCTGGGAGTGAACGGCAACGAGCCTTGCGAACCGTAATTCCCCATCAAACAATGACAGATATTCAGACGTCACCCCGGCAGGGTGACGTTCGAGGCCGCCGACCATGCAGGCCTCACCTTGACACAGTCCTCGGCGGCCTCACCTTCTTCCAAGAGCTCTTACTCTCCCGGCAACCCTTCTTCACTCAGCGATTTTGTCTATATCCGCGTCAAGCAAAAAGAAGTCAGGTTTTGCGCGGCTGCCGACAGGGCTATTTTCACACAGTCTGCCGTCCCCTTTTTGTCTTCTCGCACGATGCCGAGGGCACAGCGCGGGGGGCGCTCCCTTGCGCCCCCTTTTGCCGTCACGCCTGGCGCAGGGTCTCGGACTCCTGGAGGTACTCCTTCAGGTACCTGCCCATGATGAGGCGCTTGCCGCCGAATCGGCTGTACCTGAGCCCGTTGTTCATCATCTCGTAGACGGAGGAGCGGCTCACGACGAACCCTTCCGTCAATTCCTTGATTGTATAATATGTCTCGTCCCTGACCTCAAGCATTTTTCCCACGCTCCTTTCTGTCCGCCAGCGATACCGATTCCGTCCTTGTCTGCAATGCCTGTCCCGCGACCATTTGCAATGCCTGCCCGCGACCGTCTGCAATGCCTGTCCCGCGACCGTTTGCAATGCCTGTCCCGCATTCATTTGTGCCGCCGGCCCTGCCTTTCGTCTGCGATACCGGCACTGCATCCACCCACAATACCGATTCTAGCCCCTGTTTCCGTTCCCGTTTCCCGCCTTAGTTTCAGGTATGGGAGGTTGCCCTGTGCCTGCCCTGCGGCCTTTGCCTTGCGCCTTGCCTGCACCGCCGCGCCTTGCCTTTGCCGCGTTCCTTGTTGGTAGAGGGCCGAGGACTTGAACCTCGCGCCTGAGACGTATAAGATCCCTGCTCTAACCCGATGAGCTAGCCCTCCTCAACGCGAAAAAATCCGCCTGCCATGCTGACAGACGGACTGCTAAATACACAGGGTGGATCGCGTCGGTCAGCACATATGGATACACGGCTCGTCTGAGCCTTCTTTTGGCATATGGTTGATTGTCAGATATATTCGAAAGCGCATTTTTCTTCCTTTCTTTCTCTACCGAATGCCTATGATAAGGTATCCGGAGCCCGCCTGTCAAGCGAAATTTCGCAGGCCCCGGCCGTTTTCCGCGCCAAAAACCGGGATTTCCGGAAACCCGGACGCGTACGGACTGCCGCGGAAAAAAATCGTCGCCGGGGGCATTGACGCAGGCCTTGCTCTCTGCTAACTTAGTAACTCGCGCACAAAGGCACGCACAGCGACATAAGCGTATGTTTTGGGAACATCAACGGCAAAAAGTGCCTTGCGAGCGGGACTGTACCAAAAGACACGGACAGCAACAGTTTAAAAAAATATACAACAGATGTGTAAAAAATAAAAAGTGTCTTGTGTACAAAAAGAAAGACCCCTGTAAAGGGATCTTGCGATGAAGGCGCAAACAGCAAAACAACAATCACGCATATGAATATGAATCATACGAGCGAAAACTCGCGCCTTGTGAATCGAAAAGCTGACGGCAGAAACAAAATGGCAGGAAGGAGGGCCACGCTATGCTTGACAAACTGAAAATTGAAGCGAACATGACGCGGACGGAAAACGACGCGGCGACATACCGGAGCACAAACTCCGCCTGCCTCGACCTGTTCGCCACGATAGGCGCGCTTCGCCGCGCCGACGATGACGAGATCATAAGCCGCTTCCTGCGCGCGTACACGGAAGACGCGGACATCGCGATGAAGATACTCTTCTTTGGCCGCGACATCAGGGGCGGCCTCGGCGAAAGGCGCGTGTTCCGCACGATCCTTGGCTGGCTGGCCGCAAGCGAGCCGGCCTCCGTAAGGAAGAACGTCGCCCATGTCGCCGAGTACGGCAGGTATGACGACCTGCTCGCGCTCATCGGCACGCCCTGCGAAGCCGAAGCCCTGGCCTGTATCGCGGAAACATTCCGCGCGGACATGGCCGCGCTCGAAAGCGGCGGCGCCGTATCGCTGCTCGGCAAGTGGCTGCCGTCGGTCAACGCCAGCAACGCGGAAACCATCCGCATGGGCAAGCTGGTAGCGCGGAGCCTCGGGCTCCCGGACAAAGAGTACCGAAAGGCGCTCGTCCGGCTGCGCGCCAGGATCCGTATCATCGAGAACAGCCTGCGCGAAAAGGACTATTCCTTTGACTACGAAAAGCAGCCCTCGAAGGCGATGTTCAAGTACAGGAAGGCGTTCATCCGCAATGACGGCGAGCGTTACAACGAGTTCCTGGAGCGCGTCGCCGCAGGCAAGGCGAAGCTCAACACGGGCGCCCTGGCGCCGTATGACATCATCGCGCCGCTCATATCGATCTATAGCGACTCCGGCATCGTGGAACCCACGGAAGACGAGCGCGCCGCGATCGACGCGACATGGAAGGCGCAGGAAGACTTCACGAACGGCGAAAACGCGCTTGTCGTAGTTGACGGGTCGGCTTCGATGTACTGGGGCGGCAAGCCCCTGCCCTATGCGGTGGCGATGTCTCTCGGCGTATATTTCGCGGAGCGCAATAGCGGGAAGTTCAGGGAACATTTCATCACCTTCTCGACAAACCCGCAGCTCGTAAGGATAAAGGGCCGCGACATCGCGGAGAAGATCCGTTACTGCACGGACTTTAACGAGATCGGCAACACGAACATCCAGAGGGTCTTCGAGCTGATCCTTCATACGGCCAGGAAGCACAGGGTGCGGCAGGAGGATATGCCGTCCATGCTGTACATCATCTCCGACATGGAGTTTGACAGATGCACGGATGACGCCGGCCTTACAAACTTCGAATACGCGAAGCGCCTGTTCGAAAAGCACGGCTACAGGCTGCCGCAGGTGGTGTTCTGGAATGTGGACAGCCGCGCGAAGCAGCAGCCCGTGACGCAAAACGAGCAGGGCGTGGCGCTGGTCTCCGGCAATTCGCCGAGGGTCTTCGCGATGCTGAAGTCCGGCACGCTGTCGCCGTACATATTCATGATGGAAGTGCTCGGCTCGGAGCGTTACGCGAAGATCGCGGCGTAGCGTAGCGCAAAGGCCGCGGCGCGACGAAAAAGAAGCGGCGTGACGCAAAGGCACGCAGCATAAAGGGACGAGGGAAAACCCCGCGTCCCTTTCTTTTCCGCGCCAAAACCCCGATAAGGACCTATATCCCGATCAGCACCTTCATCACGGGCATCGACTTGCTTGCTATCGTCTCGTAAGCCTTCGCGAACTCCTCTACGGGGAAAACAGCTGTCGCGAGCGGCTTGAGCTTGATGCTCCCGTCGCCGGCGAGCGCGATCGCTTCCTTGAAGTCGTCGATCGTGTACATCATGGTCCCGACGACGTTCAGCTCCTTGTCCTGGAGGGTGAACAGGTCGATGGCCTGGTACTCCCCGAAGATCCCCGAGATAACGACCGTCCCCTGCTTCCTGCACTGCCGGAAAGACTCGTTGACCGAATCCGCGACGCCAATCGCCTCGATGACCACGTCGGCGCCGTCACTGCCGAAGGCAGCCGCTACGGCTTCCGAGAGATCCTCTTCGGCGGTATTCACGCACAGCCCGACGCCGACCTGCCTGGCGAAGTCAAGGCGGTAGCCGGTACGCCCGGCCACCATCACGTTCGCGCCCTTCAGGATCGCCGCCTGCGCGGCAAGGTTCCCTATGACGCCGGCGCCGACCACGAGGACGTTCTTCCCCTTGACGTCGCCCGCCATCGAGACCGCGTGCATGCTGACGGCGAGCGGCTCTATCATCGCCCCGACCTCAAACGGCATATCCTCCGGCAAAGGCAGGAGCCAGCGCTCGTTCAGAGCAATATACTCCTGCGCGAACCCGTTGATATGCACGCCGATGATCTTCAGCTCGCGGCAGTGGTTGTTCTGGCCCTTCATGCAATAGTCGCATTCCGAGCAAAAGGTCTGGGGCATCGCGGCGACATGGTCGCCGTCCTTGAAGACGGCCGAACCGTTCGCGTCCGCGATGACGCCGCTCATTTCGTGCCCCTGTATGACGGGGTAGGCGACATCCGGCTGGGTGCCCGCGTTCATGTGGATGTCGGAACCGCAAATCCCGACATTCTTCACGCGCACGAGCACTTCCCCCGGCCCCGGGGACGGCACAGGCGCCGTCCCGATTTCGTGCACTCCAGGCTCCTTGAGCCAGGATATTTTCATAGTATCCGCTGACATCATATACCTCCGGGCGCCCTATACGGGGTTCGCCGCGATCTCGTCGAGCGTGTCGTGCAGGTCGGATCCCAGGAAGTACGGCGCGGGCGCCAGGTCCTTGCCCTGTGCCTTCGCGTCCATCGCGGCCTTGATCTTCTCCGGCCTGGCCGGGTAGTCGTAGATACGCACGCCGGCCGCGTCGTTGATGGCGTTGATGACGGCGGCGTGGCCCGCGGCCTGGAACCCCTCGCAGCAGCCGACAGACCCGAAGGGCGCTGACTGCCTCTCGGTCACGACGCTCTCGAGATACAGGTCGTCCGGGCAGTCGTCTGCATAGAGGAACCCGCACTTGACGAGGCTGCCATGATCCTTGTCGTCGATATAGTCGTCTGACAGCGCGTAGCCGATGGAGTGCACCAGGCTCCCGTAGCCCTGGCCCTCGACGGCCTGCAGGCTCCCGATCTCGCCGATGTCGTAGACCATCTTCATCGCCAGGACCGTCGCCTTGCCCGTCGCGGCGTCCACCTCGACCTCTGAGAGGAAGAGTGCGTAATTGTACTCCGGCGTCGGGTCGCCTTCGCCGGTATTCGGGTTCAGGTCCTCCGTGATGCTCGTGGTGTCAAACACGCCGACATACTTCGTATCGATCCCCTCGGCAACCATCTCGTCATAGGTGCGGAAGGAACCGTCCGCCTTGCGCATGGCGTCCATCAATTTGTTCGCGGCGTCGATAGTGGCGTTGCCGGCCATATAGTGCGACCGGTTCGCGCCGGCCGGGCCGGTGACGGGCGTCTGCGACTTCTCGTTCAGGACGATGTCGTTCTGCACGAGCTTGATCTGCTCGAAGGTGAGACCGAGCGGCCTCAAGGCCTCGTGCGTCAGCACGAGCGTCCCGACGTCTGCCCCCTGGCCCTGGTCCTCCCAGGAATTGAAGTGCGTAACGGTGCCGTCCGCGTTCAGCCCGAGCGCGACCTCGGAGTGGTCGTTGATCTCGCCGGTGATATTGTAGCCGCCCAGCGCCAGGCCGACCCCGCGCAGCTTCTCCGGCGTGTTCTCCTCTTTGGCCTTCGCTACGGCGGCGTCATAATAGGGACGCATCCGGTCCATCAGCTCCTTGAACGGGTATTCCTTGTACGGGCGGCTGTTCAGGTTCAGGTCGCCCGGCTCCGCCAGGTTCATGTAACGGAACTCGAACGGGTCGATGCCCGCCTTCTCGGCCAGCATGTCCACCATCGACTCGGACATGGCATAAGCCTGCGAGTTGCCGAACGCGCGGTACGCCGTGCCGTAGGTCTGGTTCGAGAACCCGGCGCGGGCCAGCGCCCTGACGTTGGGGATATTGTAACCAAACCCGGGGAAACGGATCGACTTGGATATCAGGTTGTCCGCCATCTCGGAATATGCCCCGTGGTCATACGCGAAGTCGTACTCGAACCCCGTGAATTTCCCGTCCTTGTCGCAGCCGAGCTTCGCGTTGGAGTAATGCGCCGAACGCTTGCCCTGGAACCAGTTGTGCTGCTCGTATGTCATCGTCAGGGTGACGGGCGCGTCGCAGGCCAGCGCGCATGCGGCGGCCAGCGCGGATACGCCCGGCGAAAGCGTCGAGCCGAAGCTCGCGCCGGTCGGGTTCTCTATCGCGCGGATCTTCCCGTCAGCCAGGCCGAGCCCCGGCCCCAGCGTGACGAGCGGGAGTATCAGGGCCAGTGTCTTGCTGTGTATGCAGACCGCGCCGTCCTCGTCTATATAGGCCTGGACCGTCTCCGGCTCCATGACCAGGTGCGGCGCGCTCGTGGTGTAGAAGCTGCCTTCGACCACGTACTCGGATTCCGACAGGACCTCCCTCGTGTCCTTGCCCTTGAAGAGGGGCTCGCGCAGGAATTCGTTGGGTGTCCCTTCGTGGATCTCCATCGCGCCCGGCGCGACGGACTCCGGATATGTCATGTACGCCGGGAGCTCCTCGAGGTCAAGCTTGACCTGCCTGGCGGCAGCCCTGGCTTCCTCCTGGGACGCCGCGGCGACCACGGCGACGACGTCGCCGTAGCGGAACACCTTCTCGTCGGCGATAATCGGACGCTCAAACCCGTCGGCCTTCGAACGCGGGTGGCCGCACGGCAGCATGATGCGGTTTGTCCCCTTGATGTCCTTCGCCGTCACGACCTTCACGACGCCAGGCATCTTCTCCGCTTCGGAGAAATCGATGCCCTTGATCCTCGCGTGGTTGAGTCCGGGCTGGACGACGGCCAGGTACAGCGTGCCAAAGGGCATCTTCAGGCCGATGTCGTCGCCGAAGTCGCACAGGCCGGTGACCTTGGAAAGCGCGGCCGGGCGGGGGACGCCGGTCCCGTATATACGCCCGTCTTCGGGCGTCTTGTATGTGATGTCATCCATCGTGGCCTCGCCGCGCATCACCTTCGCCGCTTCCATCACGCAGTCGACGATGGGCTTCCACCCGGTGCAGCGGCACGCGTTGCGGTTCTTCGTGAACCAGTTGCGCACTTCCTCGCGCGTGGGATCCGGGTTCTCCTGGAGCAGCGCGTAGGCCGACACGATGAAGCCGGGGGTACAGAAGCCGCATTGCACGCCCCCGTAGGTGATCCACGCCTGCTGCAGCGGGTGCAGGTTTTGCGGCGTCCCTATGCCTTCGATCGTGACGATCTTGCTGAAATCGGGGACGGTCTTGATCTTCTTCACGCATGAGCGGACAAGCTTGCCGTCAAGGATGACGTTGCAGGCGCCGCACTGGCCCGCGCCGCAGCCCACCTTCGTCCCCGTGAGCCCCAGCCTGCGGATCGCGTCGGCCAAAGTATCCTCTTCGGGATTGCAGACCAGGATACGGTCCGCGCCATTGATATTCAGCCAAATCTTCTTTAATACCATTGTTTCTTGCCTCCTTACATTACACTACATCAAATACCAACTGTTTATTTTCTGTCTTTGCTGACGATTGCACTTTTTTATTCGGCCTGCGCCTTCCCATCCGGGGCCTGCGCCTTCCCATTCGGGGAGCCTGCGCCTTCCCATCCGGGGGCCTGCGCCCGGGTCGCCGCGCCCCTACTCCTTCGGCGGGTCCCCGTCAAAGCCGCCCTGCGGGTTGAGGAAGATCTCCCCCGGCTTGCCGGGCAGCGGTATGAGCCAGTCCGGGCTGCTCTTCGGGAACAGCAGCTGTGCCTGCCAGTGGATCGCGAAGTCCTCGGCCTTCAGCGGGTACCGCTCGTTCATCTTCTCCACCAGCTCCAGGCCGTTCGTGGCAGTATTGTAAACCTCCTCGTAGTAGTCAAGGTAATTAATCGACCAGTCGACGCAGTCCACATACGATTTCGATTCGTCTTCCATCGCCTCTTCAAGGATTGCCAGCTTGGCCTCGTCGCAGTGGCCGGGGATGACGATCCTCGGGTCGAAGTCGAGCATCCGCGCTATGTCCTTGCGCCACTTCACCCGGCGCTCGACATTGCTCTCTATGGGCCACAGATGGCAGTCGTGGAAGGCGACGTCCGTCGCGCAAATCGCCTTCATCGAGGGGGACCAGACGATCGTGTTGTTGACGCTGTCGCCTTCGTAATCGCCGTAGAACTCGATCTTCTCGCCTTCCAGCTCGACCCAGGGGTTTTCAAGGATGAGCGGGATAACGGTCGAGTCGGGGATGTCCCCGGGGCCGAAGCGGTCTATGGACCACATGTCAACCTTGTCGTTTGACACGTCGACGATATCGTGGACGGACTGGTGCAAGCCGACGATCTTGGCTTTTGGGAAAGCGTATTTTAATGCCTTCAGGCCGAAATGGTGATCCGGATGGAAATGGGAGACATAGATGTGGGTGAGGTTTTTTCGCATTGAGATAATTTCTGCCGCCATTTTGTAGGAATCGCTCAAAAGCTGCGAGGCGTCAACGAGAACCGCGTCTTTCTCACCGTAAAACAGGGTTGAATTGCTGTTGAAGCCCAAGTAGCTATGAAGGAAAACCTTGTACTTGATTGCCATTTTTTTCTCCTTTTCTCATGATTTTTCTATGCTGGCTTACAATTCTGATGATAGCTTTGAAGCGCGCTTATGTCAATCGCCAATCGTCGGATTCGGGGACACAAAAAGTTTTGACAATTACAACAATTCGTGATATATGTACAATAAGCAATGAATCCTGGTGTTAACCTCCCCACAAAGGAAGCCGCCATGAACATTAAGCAATTAAAATATTTTATAAAGATCTGCGAGACCCGAAGCTTTTCCCGAGCGGCCGAAAACCTTTACATATCACAGCAGGGGCTGAGCATGGCTATACTGCGGCTCGAGCAGGAGCTGTCGTGCAGCCTTTTCGAGAGGACGCCGAACGGCCTGCTGCTCACCCAGGACAGCGAGTACCTGCTGCCGAAGGCCATCGAGATCGTCAAGCACACGGAGGACTGCGAGCTGCACTTCCAGAAGCTGTACCAGAAGAGCAGCTCCCTGAAGCTCTGCGGCACCCCCAGCTCCATAAGCGAATATGCCGGCGACCTGCTCTTTGGCTTCCAGGGGAAGAACCCGCACCACAAGATCAAGATCAGCGAATGCAGCGACATCATGTGCGACACGGCGGTCGAGACGGGCCACGCGGAGCTGGCGTTCACGATCGGGCCGGTCGACGAGGAGAGGTTTGACTGCAAGCTCATGCTTACGCTGCCGCTCTTCCTCCTCATCCGCGACGACCACCCCTTTGCGCAGAGCGAGTCGGTACGGCTCGAAGCGCTCAAGACCGTGCCCTTGACAATCATGTGGGGCGCGGTTAAAATCCATTCCGAATTGATCAAGTACTGCGAGGACGAGGGGTTCACCCCGGAGGTCCAGCACGTCGCGGTGACGCCCGCTTTCGCGCACCGCGCGGTTATCGGGGGCGCCGTCGCCCTGATGCTGCGCTCCGGCATCAGCGAGGCCGGCGAGTTCAGCCAGATAAAGGCAATCCCTATCGAGGACAGCAGGGTCAAGTGGGATTCCTACCTGATAAGGAAACGCGGCGCGAGCCTTTCGGCGGGCGCACAGGAATTTGAACAGTTTGTCCTGCAAAACAGGCCAACGGAACGGAGATGATACCCATGGACACAGCCAACCCATCCAGCACGATTATAATGATGATTTTGATGTTCGTCTTGTGCACCATCGTCTTCATTGTCGTCATACTCGCGTTCACGAACGAGAAATTCAGGGACCGCATCCTCGGCCTCCTGCCCTTCTCGAACAAGAAGGAGGGCAGCAAGCAGATACCCTTCTTCATGGTCATCCTGATCATCGTGGGCGCCATGGTCATCGCGTATTTCTTCTAGGGCGTGTCCAGCCGCCGGGGCAACATAGGCAGGCTGGCCCTTTGCCTGTTCCTCATCTGGCTGTGCCTTCTCCTCTACCTGTTCAACAGCCTCTGGCTGAAGGGGCACAGCGAAGGCTTCCTGTGGCTTTTTTCCGTGAGCTGGTTCAGCGACCTCCTCGCGCCCGTCGTGATGCTCGCGGCAGCGAACATCGCCCTCATGCCGTCCGGCAGGGCAATAATCAAACTCCGGCACGTCCTGCCGTTCGCGCTGGCCTGCGGCCTCTTCTGGGAGCTTGGCGCGCTCCTCGCGCCGGAATGGGCGCCCGGCAGGCCGGGCGCCGTGTTCGACCCGGCCGACTTCATCGCCTACCTCGCCGGGGGCCTGCTGTTTTGGCTCGCGTACAGAAAAGCGGGCGCGTAGCCCGCTCCGCTGTAATAATCGTTTTTCTGTGCGCGTCCTACGCCAGCATCTTCTCGAAGAGCACGACGATATTCGCCCTGTCGAGCGGGCGCGGGTTGATCTGCACGAAGACGTCCCCGTCGGCGAGGTCGGCCATCTCCTCGATCCGGCCCTTGTCGATGCCGAACTCCGAGACCGGCTTCATGCCCACGTCTATATCCCTGAACTTGATAAAGGCCTCGCGCGTTTTCGCGCCGATCTCTTCCGGCGTCTCGTCGCCTGTGAACACCGCGCCCATGATCTCGCCGATCTTCTTGGTCTTCTCGGGGATCGCGACCGCGTTGTACTCCAGCACGTATGGGTCGGCTATCGCGCACGCCGCGCCGTGCGGGATGTTGAACTTGCCGCCCAGCACGTGCGCGTAAGTATGCCCGGCGTTCGTCCCGGCCTGCGCGAGCATGAACCCGCCGAGGCTCGAGGCGATTGCCATATAGCTCCTGGCCTCGATGTTCGAGCCGTCCTTCACGGCGACGGGGAGCCATTTGTACGTAATCTCGATGACCTTTTCCGAGATCTGGTTTTTCAGCAGGTCGCCGATTACCGTCGTATAGGACTCGACCGCGTGGGCCATGACGTCGAGCCCCGTGTACATCGTCAGCGCCGGGGGCATGCCGACCATGAGCTCGGGGTCGATGATGGTGTATTCGGACATGGCGTCCGGCCCGAGGATCGGGATTTTGTCGCCCGTCTTCGAGTCCGTTATCACTATCCCGTTGGAGAGCTCGCTGCCCGTCCCCGCCGTCGTCGGGATCGTGACGAGGCCCAGGGCGCGCACCGTGGGCACTGCCGGGTCGGCGTACTGGAGGATGGGCGGGGGGTTGAACCTCATGAGGTTGATGGCTTTCGCGGTGTCTATCGTGCTGCCGCCGCCGATCCCGATGACGCAGTCGCTTCCCGCTTCCTTGCAGGCCTCGAACCCGATGGCGATCATGTCGTCCGGGGGATCCGGGACGACCTCGTCGAAGGTCGCGTACTTGACGCCCGCCGCGTCCAGGCTCGCGAACACCTTGTCCACGATGCCGGCGGCCTTGACGCCCTGGTCAAAGACGACAAAGGCGTTCTTGTACCCGCCCTCGTCCAGGATTTCCGCGACCTGCGAGCACGTCCCCACGCCATAAAGGGTTTTAACGTTCTGTACGAATGAATAATTTAGCATCTTTCTTCCTCCTGTTTCCAATATACAAGCAGAGAACCTGATTTTCATTATACAAACATTTCACCCCGTGTCAAAACACATGCTGTCAAGGCGCGGGTAACAAAAAGTTGTAGCGGGGCCGTGTGTAGCCCCGGTGTTATTTTGTGAAGGCGTTATCACGAATTGTTGTGATTGCCATGATATATTGTTTATTGCTTTCCACATAAGCAAACTTATATAATCCAATAGTATTTATTAGCTGTGACATAACATGCATTAGGAGGCTTGAAGATCGCCGGAAATCAATTTGCCGCTCACCCCGAAATTATTATAGAGATAGTTCGCAGTTAATAAAGGCATCTATGGTTTCATTGGAATTCAAGTAAAACAGAAGAAGGAAGGAGAGTTGCTTATGGCTGCTAACTGGTTACTGGCAAGTGGTGTTCTCATCTACAACATCGTGATCATCCTGGTTGTCTCCGGGTGGATCCGAATAAGGGCGAAAACACACAATATCAAGGAAGACTTCATTCTTTCCGGCAGGAATCTTCCCTGGTACGTTATCGCCGCGACCAATGCGCTGACTTGTATTGGCGGCGGCCACATCATGGGCCTGACGGGCCAGTCCTGGGAGACTGGCGTGGCGACGATGTGGTTCTCCATCAGTATGTGTCTTTCGTTCATCCTCATCATGCAATATGTGGGGCCATGGATCAGGCGCATGGGCTTTGTCACCACCGCCGGGATGTTCTCCGGCATGTTCGGCGACATCGTCCGCCCGTTGATCACGGGCGTGTCCGTCGCGGCATGTTTCGGTATCGTTACCCTTGAGACCCAGGGGCTGGGCGCTGTCGTAATGATCTCGACCGGCGTCCCCATGTGGGTCGGCGCCGTCATCGGCGGGATCATCGGCATGCTGTATGTGCTTATAGCGGGAATGAAAGAGGTCGGCTGGGTCAACTTCATCAACGCGATCCTGATGTACGCGGCCGTCATACTTACGCTCATCTTCCTGGGCCTGAGGCTCCCGGGAGGGTTCGAGCCTGTCAACGATTTCTACATAAGTTCGGGCCAGGCGCACCTCTTCACCATCTTCGGAAGCGGAGACATAGTGAGGACCTACATCATAGGCACGTTCGTGTCCTGCCTGTTCTACAACCCGATCGTGCAGCAATGCGCGCAGGTCAGCGTCTCCGCGAAGAACGGCAACAATATCAAGAAAGCGGTAACGCTGGCGATACTCATCAACTTCATGTTCAGCGCTTTGATGATCGGGCTCGGCATGGTCGCGCAGACCATCCCGGACGCGGCAGCGATGGGCGCCGGCGGCCCCGCCATGCTCTACATGTGCGCGACCTACCTGCCCCAGTGGCTCAGCATCTGGATCATCGGCGTGTTCATGGCGGCCCTCCTCTCGACCTGGGGCATGCTTACCCTGGCGTCGGCGACCCATATCGTCAAGGACATCATGGAGAAATACTACGCGAAAGCGAAGTTCACCCTCAAGCAGGAAGGGAAATACACGCGCATTGTCATCATATGCTTCGCGATTGTATGTATAGCGGTGTCAACCCTCTTGCCCACTGTCACCCCGGCGATAGTCTGGTGCTTCTCCTGGACTACGCCGATGTTCATAATGTTCGCCATCGGCATGCACTACAAGCGCAGCACGATGGCCTGCTTCGTGACATGGATAATAGCCTGGGTATTGAACATGGTGCTGTCCCTGACCCCGCTCATGCAGGTCATGGGCCTGGAAGGGAACAACTACTCCATCTACATGCTGGTGGTCTCCCTCGTGTTCGGTTATATCCTCACTGCCCTGGACAAGAACGCCAAGCCCTCCTTCATCAGCGTCTACAAGAAGCAGAAAGCCGAATGGGACGCCGAAAAGGGCACGGCCGCTTCCGGGGCCTGATAGTAAAGGAGGTATGATTTATGGGTTTATATGCAGAGATGTTATGGCCGTTCCTGGGGTGGATGCTCCTCCTGTGCGTCGTCGGCTGTATCGTCATCAAGATAGTCACGAAGTTCATCATGTACGACGGCCCGGAAGACGAAGAAATCTGGGAAGACGGCAAAGAGCATTTTGCCATGGAAGAGGCAAAGCCGGATTTGCAAAAATCCTAAAAAGGAGGTTTTACTTATGGGTGATGTATCAATACAATTGTGGATGACCTGCGTCATGATCATCATGCTCGCCCTCGTCGTTGTCGGCTATATCGGGTACAACAGGCGGAAGAAAGAAGGGGAGCAGGGAAAGGACGAAAAGGCGGATAGCGAATAGCGAATAGCGAATAAGCGCTAAAAACCGTGTATCGCGGCAGGGCCCCTGAACGGGGCCCTGCTTTATTTGCAAGACAAAAGGGGACGGTTCCTGCGTCTTGTAAGACAAAAGGGGACGGTTCCTGTGTCTTGAAGACAAAAGGGGACGGTTCCTGCGTCTTGTAAGACAAAAGGGGACGGTTCCTGTGTCTTGTAAGACAAAAGGGGACGGTTCCTGTGTCTTGCAAGACAAAAGGGGACGGTTCCTGTGTCTTGTAAGACAAAAGGGGACGGCTGGCGCTTGTCCTTATATGTACATACTTATAATAATAAGAACACACAAGACGATTGCGATGATGCCCATCACGATGCCGGCGGTCGCTTTCCCGCCCCTGTAGCCGAGCGCCTTCGCCTTTTTGCCCTGCGCGATGGCGATGATGCCCAGGATCATCCCCGCATAGAACAATCCTAAGACCAATCCTATTATGCCGATGATAAGCGACGCGGTAGCCGCGGAATCCGCCGGGTCTTTCCCTACGCTTGCATGGTATTTTGCCTGATAGGGCTGCCCGAAATTCGGCGGCGGGACGGCGCCCGGCCCCGGATGCCCGTACGGCTGCCCCGGCTGCATGTAGGGTTGTGGCTGCCCCGCCTGCCCGTACGGAGCCGGGGAAAATCCGTAAGGCGGCGCATCCGGCGCGCCCGCCTGCCCGTATCCCTGCTCGAACGGCGATCCCGCGTACGGCTCGCCCGCCTGCCCGTATCCCTGTTCGAACGGCGGCGGGATCGGCGCGTACGGCTGCGCTTGCTGCCCCGCCTAGCCCTGCCGCTTTTCGCCCTCGACCGGCCTGTTGCACTGGCTGCATATTATCGCGCCCCTGGGGTTTTTTGCCCCGCAATTCCTGCAAATCATCTTCTACCTCCTTTTGCCATCTCGCTATAGCAATTCATCCACGGCGATCCCGGGGTTGCGGTACCGCCTCCTTGACTGCGTACTGCCTCCGAAATCGATTGCCTTTTCCGGGCACCAGCTGATGCATGCGACGCAGTGCTCGCACCTCCCCTGCCATTTTGGCTTGCCGCCTTCCATCCGGATATTCTGCACAGGGCAAATCCTTTCGCAAACCCCGCACCCCGTGCAGCCTTCGCTCGCGGCAAACCCGCTGTCCAGCCTTTCAATATCCTTGTATAGATTCTTCCCGTTGTATGGAAACCCCTTGACCAATTTCTTCCCCGCCATGATATCGGCGGCAAACGCGCGCAGGCTCTCCTCCGCCTTGTCCAGCTTCCCCTTCGCCTTTTCAGGATCGGCCGGGTTGTACTTGAGGACATAGTTGGCCGGCATCAAGACCCCCCTGCCGTAGCGCAGCTCAAGCCCTTTCGCCTGGATCGCCTTGCCCAGGGCGTCGACCGTCCCCTGCCCCATCGCGCCCATCGTGACAATGCCGAAGACATACGTCCCCGGCCTTATCTCCAGTTTTTCAATGAACGCGCCGGCCGCGCGCGGCAGATTGCAGAAATACGACGGGACGACGAACCCGACCTTCGCCCCCTCGCCGCCGACAGCCCCGGACGGCGCCTCGCCCGTTATCTGCGCAAGCGGTATGTCCCCGAGCCGCGCCGACAGCAGCTTCGCGGCATGCAGCGAATTGCCCGTGCCCGAAAACCAGAATATTATCGAAGAATTTTCCATGTCTGCACCTCCAGTGTTTTTTCACGGCGCTTTCTGCCCATGCGCCTTCATCTCCTGTGGTTTTGCCTTTAAAGCCAATACTATCATTATATAGCATATCCGCGGAGGCGGTTTGACAAAGCTTTCATTTCGCCGGGCGTGATTTTTCCGGGCATTTGTGTTTTAATATTGACAGAGCGATTTGTGATATGTAATGGTTTTTCCGCTGAGTCATATTGGGTTCGGCTGAGGTATTGTTGGCACATCGCATGCATTGGCGAAGCAATCGCCGATGCGTATCAGGCAGTCGCGGAATAATTGACGATGCGCATCATGCGCTGGCGAGGCAATCGCCGATGCGTATCAGGCAGTGGCAAAGGAGTTATTGGGCGTATTATGATTTATAATAATGTATTGGAAGCTATAGGGCATACGCCGCTAATCCGGCTGAACAGGATGGCCGGGCCGGAAGACGCGGAAATCCTTGTGAAGTTCGAGGGCGTAAATATCGGCGGTTCAATCAAGACCAGGACGGCCTACAACATGATTCGCGAGGCCGAAAAAGACGGGCTGATTCACGGCGACACCATTATTGTCGAGCCGACAAGCGGGAACCAGGGCATCGGCCTGGCCCTCGTCGGGGCGGTAAGGGGGTACAGGGTAGTCATCATTATGCCCGACTCGGTCAGCATCGAGCGCCGCAGGCTGATCGAGCAGTATGGCGCGGAAGTGATTCTTGTCGAAGACGAGGGCGACATCGGCAAGTGCATAGACAAGTGCCTGAACACCGCGCTGAAAATGGCCGACGAAGACAAAAACGTCTACATACCCCAGCAGTTCACGAACCCGAACAACCCGCTGGCGCACAAGCACAACACCGCCCTGGAAATACTCGAGCAGGCCGCGAAGCCGATACACGGGTTTTGCTCCGGCATAGGCACGGGGGGCAGCATCTCGGGAATCGGCGAGATTTTCCAGGCGCTGTACCCCGACATCATGATATGGGCGGTTGAGCCCGAGAACGCGGCCATCCTGGCCGGGGGGACGATCGGGACCCATATCCAGATGGGGATTGGCGACGGCCTCATCCCGGAAAACCTCAATACGGATATCTATTCCGACATATACATCGTCTCGGACGACGAAGCGATACAGACCTCGAAGGACCTCGCCAAGCTGGAAGGCCTGCTTTGCGGGATATCCAGCGGGACTAACGTCGCCGCCGCCAGGGAGATGGCGAAGAAGCTCGGCAAGGGGAAGACCGTGGTCACGATTCTCCCGGACACCGGCGAGAGGTATTTCAGCACGCAGCTCTTCGGTTGAACGTTAGCATTAAACAAAGATTAGCAGGGGTGTGCGGCATTGGTTGCCGCATATCCCTTTTTCGGTTGAACGTAATAATTGCATAACAAACAGGAAATCAAAGCTGTATATGCATATTATGCTATCTCTGCATTATGCTTACAAATCATTAGGAATCAGCATCGCCCGGTGATAGACTCCCTTATAGACACGCAGACCCATACCGCGATTGACCAAAGGAGGATGCCATGGACTTTAAGGCAGGCACTATCGGGACCATCTACAAGAATTATTTCAGGCCGGAGCACGACGCGCTCCATTTCAAGGACAGGACCTGGTCATACGCGGACCTGGACGACAATGTGCGGGCCTTCGCGAATTACCTGAGAGGCCAAGGGGTCGCGAAGGGCGACAAGGTGATACTGAATGCCGGGAACTGCCCGGAGTTCCTGTTCCTGTACTGCGGAATCGTGCGCAACGCGGCCATCGTCGTGCCCGTGAACCCGATGCTTACGAAGCCGGAGCTCGCCTACATCGCGGACGACTCGGACGCGAAATGGCTGATTATCCAGGAAGGCGTAATGGAAAAGCACGGGTATACGGCGGAGGGGCTGTCGGACTCGTTCGGCGTCAGGGTGCTCGTCCTGAACGAAGAAATGCTCGCTGGTGCACAGGCCGCTTCGCGGGACGATTTCGACCTGGTGGAAGACGTGAACGACATCTCGACATTCCTCTACACCTCCGGCACGACCGGGCAGCCGAAGGCAGCGATGCTCTCGCACCACAACCTGGTGGTCAACGCGTGGCAGGACGCGGTAATGCTCCAGATGTACGAGGAGGACGTGTTCATGTGCGTGCTCCCGATGTTCCATGTCTTCGCGTTCACCACGAGCATACTCATCCCCCTTTTCAAGGGGACATCCACCGTGATAGTCGAGGCCTTCGCACCGAAAACCGTCATCGGCGAGCTCATCGCCAGGAAAGTGAACATCTTCCTGGGCGTGCCCGCGATGTACATGGTCCTGATAGAAGCGGGCAAGAACAACGTCAAGTTCCCGGATCTGCGCATCGCCGTCTCCGGCGGCTCGGCGCTGCCAGTCGAGATCTACAGGCAGACAAAAGAGATCGTCGGGCTGCCTATCATCGAAGGCTACGGGCTCACGGAAGGCTCGCCCGCCTGCACCTTCAACCCGACTTACGGCACGCACAAGGCCGGCTCGATCGGCGTCCACATCCCCGAGATCGAGGTGCGCGTCGGCGGCGAGGATGACGAGGAACTGCCCGTCGGCGAGATTGGGGAACTCCTCGTGCGCGGCGAGAACGTGATGCGCGGGTATTACAAGCGGCCCGAGGAAACGGCCGCCGCCCTCAGAAACGGCTGGCTGCACACGGGCGACCTCGCGAAAAAAGACGAGGACGGCTATTTCTTCATCGTGGACAGGCTGAAGGACATCGTCGTCGTCGCGGGGCTGAACGTCTACCCGCGCGAAGTCGAGGAAGCCCTGTACCAGCACCCCGCCGTGAAAGACGCCGCCGTGGTCGGCGAGCAGGACAGGCTCCGCGGCGAGATCCTTGTCGCCCATGTCGTCCTGAAGGAAGGGGCGGAAGCCGACAGCAACGAAATCGTTTCATGGCTCAAAGAGAGGCTGGCTGCCTACAAGATACCGCGCCGCATCGAGTTCCGTGAAGAGCTCCCGCGAAACAGCGCGGGCAAGATCCTCAAGCGGATGCTGACGGAAGGCTGATTTGCCGCGCGGGCTCCCGACGAACAGCGCGGACAAGTTCATGAAACGGATGATGAAACAAAGTTGGTTTCCGGGAGTGATTCCCGGCCTGACATAACTACACAGGGGCGGCCCTTTTGCCCCCCTGTGACCTCCTCCTCGCAGGCTGAATCCCTGGAAAAGACCATCTCTCTTCCCATTCCTGTAAAGCATGCCTGTTTTATGCACAAATCGCGCCCAAAGTACGATTTTTAGGGCCTTTTACCTGTATTTATCCTCAAATACCAT
>Ga0082212_10002334_pt1 | contig 27771 bp, 22 predicted proteins | sample TergutNt197P3_FD_71548 | JGI IMG/M metagenome (GOLD analysis project Ga0082212, IMG submission 71548) | Neocapritermes taracua P3 segment gut microbial communities from Petit-Saut dam, French Guiana - Nt197 P3 | ecosystem: Host-associated > Arthropoda: Insects > Digestive system > Gut ...
ACTGCTTAGGCATCTTGGGACTCGGTAGGGGCGTTTGTTGTGTTCCGATTCTATACACCCCGACCAAAGCCATTAGCTTTAGCTAATGTGCAGTTCAAGGTTTACCTTGAGCTACAAGGGCGTGGGTGTCCCGTCCCCATTCGCAGTTAAAGTTATCTCTGCAAAGCGTGTGTAGAGCGGGTTTTAGCCTCTACAGCACACTTCACCAATTTCTATTTCACTGAAGTGCGTTGCTACTCTTAATTTTGAAACCCTATGTCCAATTTAGTGCTCTATGGCTTGGTTTTTTGATTGGGACACGATGTCCCAATCAAGTTTTCCGTCTAGCAGACCTACGGAAAAGAAAGAATGGTACCACGAGATGCCTTAATAGCTCAAAATCTCATTTGGGACATGATGTCCCAATCAAGTTTTTCACTGTGGGAAGTACGAATGGTTAACTGTTGTAGCCTGAATAGAGAAATTGTGAGGCATTTTGGTGTGTTCTAAAGCTCTGGAATAGGCTATCTCTTCATTCTTTTGCTCACATATAATCAGCATTGATAGAGGTGGACAACTGACCTGTTGACTTAGTAGCATGTAGCTCTCGAACAAAGTATGCACCTGTTCCCAAGCGCTTCTACCGGGTTTATCGGTATATAATATTGTCACTTCTCGCTCCTTATTGAATGGTGAGCGAAGGAGGATGTGCTCTTCTATCTGCGTTACTCTTGTACCGTAGTTGTACTTAGCGGGTAATACTCGTTCGTTTATACCTTGGCTAAGAAAGAATTCAATCCTAGTATCGCTGTAGCAGAGTATCTCTTCTTCAGGATACCCTTTGCCAATTAGGTCGAATAGAAAGCCTCCTTTGAGTAATGCTCTGTGAACTATGGGTCTTGTCCTCTTTCGACGTAAATAGGAGTCGGGTCTACCAAAGTGCAAGCAGGCTTTACGTGTGACTTGGTAGATGATTGGCGCTTTGCCTACACGATGTTCCTCTCTGGCAAGCAGCAACCTATCTCCAACTAGGTTTTGAATCACATAAGCATGGTTGCGGTAAGCAATATCCGGTCGCCATTTTGCCAGATGTTCAGTAGTTACATACCCGCCAAAGTCCATAGTCAGCTTTAGTGCATGTTCTTCTGTAGGAGTCATCTTACCACCACACCTTCTTTGAGTCGCCTCTCTCATCTAGGACATATAGTTCAAATTTGCGGCGTCTACGCTGTGAGCGAAACTGCTCGGAGCTTTTCATGAAACTCATTACCCTGATTGCTTGACTCATCGAAGTAGTAACCCAGGTAATATTCCCGGTTGAACTATGTAATGTAGTATGCCCTGTGTGATTCAGGTGGCTATCCCCAATAAAAGAAGATACTTTATGAGCTATTGTTCGTAAGCTATATCCCAAGTCAATCTCTACATCACGTTCATGTTCCTGTCCCTTGTAGTCACGATAGATAATCCGCAAATCAGGAAGCGAAGCATCCCAAGTGTCATATAATGCCATTTCACGACGTATCTCTTTCTCGGTTAGAACTGCGACCACTGTACCCCCAGCGTCGATGATCTCCTTTTCAATACTCTTGTATGCAGGATATATCATTAGGTCGTGTGAGACCTCTTCGGGGCGTGACCTTGCTTTCGGTTTGTATCGCACCTGTACCCGTGCCAACTCTTCGCTCAGTTTGACTCCCTGTTTATCAAGGAGTAGCAACCCCGACGAGTGAATGCCCGAATCAAACTGCACTACTTTGAGGCTTACCAAACGGGACATATCTAAGCCAGCCAGAAGAGCATCTCCTGAATAAAGGTAATCAATTATTTGAGGCATTGTCAGAGCATCAAAGCGTCTCAACTCTTGTAGAGTGTTTTTCTGCTCTGTGGTTAGCATTGATAGGCTCAGTGTCCGTTTCTCTCTTCTTGCCATCTCCATTAACTCTAGTCGAAGAACGATGGCATCGCTTATCTCTCCGCCCAATACCACTCCATTCTTTTCCAAGGTCACCAGCCTTTTAGCTAGTCTTTGCGTATCCTCATTTACACTATCTCCTAGCACCAATGTAGCTTTACCGGTATCAGGGTCTCTGTGGATATGCTCCAAGAACCTTAAATCATAATTGGTTAATGAAAAGCCAGGAGGATGCTGAGTCTTGCGTCTACTCATTTGTGGAGCACTTGGTTGTTCCAACCAGATGAGTGCCTTTTCTGTTAATGCGTAAACACCCCTGCTCTGTAAAGTGAGATATCCATTCTCCCTTAGATTACGCACCATACCCTGAAGTATCTTATCCTGTCTCGCTCTATTTCTGGCATCTCCTATGAGCAAAGCGTCACGAATGGTTGCAAGGGTGACAGTGCCCTCAGTATGGAGAATCATGACCTTACGATGATTATCTCCGGGTTGAAACTCCGGCTTCCTGTTACGGTCCAACTCTGCTAGGTAAGGTAATGATAAGGGATTAAGACTGTACTCGGAATTGCTTACCTTTATGAACCATCCAGCTTTAGCCATGCTCTGCACTGTTCGAGTGCCCCAGTCCAACTGTTGTTCTCTTGATCGTTCAGTCTTGGTTGTCTCCAGAAGATGCCTGTTGTAAGCATGAAAAGAGAAGTTACCGCCACGCTCTGAGGCAAACCGAATATACCTCCTATGAACAGCATTAATCTTGAAGCCGGGGTCGATGATCGGAGGGCTTGGAGGCTCTACCTCTAATGCTTTACGTAGTTCTAACTCCAGCATCTGGTCAAGAGAGTATCCTTCCATACCTAGCTAACTACCACCGCTTCGTCTTCGGCTACCAGTATCCCCTCTTCTTCAGGTTTGCGTCCTACAAACTCTACTCTAGCTGCAACAACTTCGGCGTATTTCTTCCAAGTATTGTCGCTCTGCTGCTCAGTACTCATAGTCAGTTTGCCGGTCAAGATTATTTCGCTACCTTTCTTTAGGTGGTTGATAATCGTTTCAGCAAGACGTCGCCAAGCTACGCAATCGATAAACTGGGTAGGACGTTGAAATTCATTGACTGCTAACGAAAATCTGGTTACATGGATGACCTCTCCGCTCTTAGTGGTTACTTCTTTCAGGTCTGGGTCAGCAGTTAGGCGACCCCTGAGATGCACATAGTTCATTATGTGGCTCCTTTCTTTTTAACTAGGGTTGGAGTGTTCTACACTCATACCCTGATTTTCACGTATCCTTAGTTTCTGTCCTTGCAGGTCTCGCCTGAATAGTCGATTAGCTAATGTAAGTAAGGTGAAGATGCAAAGACTGGTACAGCAAAGGTATACAACAAAGCCAGTCTCTAAGGGGTACAGTAACAGTAAAGGTACTAACCACTTATTCATAGTATAGTAAGCTAAGCCAAGTAGAGGGTAGACTATCAGAGCAAACCACAACCGGGGATGAAGCAAAAAGGCTATAGCCCTATGCGGTAAACACAACTGCATAGCTTCCAGTCTAGTTGTTATAGTATCAATCATACTGATAACCCAGAAGCTACTGAATGCCCCAGTCGCTGAGGTATAGCACGTAGTTCTAATAAATCATCATTGAAGTCCTTACCTTTTGGCAGTTCGATGTTCACTCGTATATGTGACCAATCCCGGGCTAAAATATCCATGATGCTCTCGGTGGCATATCTGCCGGTCTCATCATTATCAAGGCAAAATATTATCTCAGATGTAGTGGGATGGTTAAGTAGATAACGCAACAACGAGGCTGCTGAAGTACCATTTAAGCTCAGTCGGGTATCCTGTTGCCAGTCTCTTTTGGCTTCTTTAGCTAGTGAAGCATGACTGAGGGCATCAATCGGGCTTTCAAAGACATAGACAATGCCTTCTGGATTACCATGCATGGCAAAGCAGTATTCCTTGGATGACCCCATATAGTCTTGCACGAAGCGCTTCTGTGGATTGCTCTGCGTTCCTCTAAGATGTGCATTACGAGCTACTCCAATTTCGTCAAACCCTAGGAAACAGCAGTTGCCGTTAATGGTCGTCTGGTAAATAGAGCCATTCTTGAGCATGACCCTGATGATCTCGTAGTCTATGCCTCTAGTCTTATTCAAGTAGGCTATGACGTTACGCGCGTTGTCGGCTCGTGCCGGAGGAATAAGTGTAATCTCTGTATCTGAAGCATCTATCACAGGAGCGGCATCTATGCTAACGGTAGGCACTGAGGCTTGCTCGATTGTTGGATTCTCAGATATTGATCTTGATGATGGAAGCTCCATATCGATGGGAAACATACAGAGACGATGTATCTCTCTGACTGCCTCTTGAAGTGTCATTCCTGGTTTGTGGTAATGCATTAGAAAGTCGATCCCGCTGCCACCTCTACGCCCACCATTTTGCGGTGCCCAATCGTACCACATGTTATCACGTAGTACTATACTCGTATCGTTTGATAAGCGCCACCTACCACTGCCTTCGCGCTTCAGATCATATCCTAACTCAGTGAGCAAACGCTCAATGGGAACTTCTCTAGCTTCTCTAACATACTCCGGATTGACCCAATCTCTTTTATCAATGCTAACTTCATGAGTTTCTGATGAAGACGATTGAGACATATGCTCCCTCCTTCGAATCAAAAACCCTTACCGTGTAGGTAAGGGCTTTAGAAATTTATAGATATATGAATGATTATCGGCTAGTGTTCATCAGATTTGTCGTAACGGCTCCTCAGAAGCGCATCACAAGTTTCCTCTCTGCCAATGCCGGTTAGGTATTCCCTGATAGTCGCCTGTTCGATAGACTCCATCGCCAGTCTGACCATCTCAGTAAGCTCTCGCTTTTGAGCTGCGCTGATGAATTTCCCTTTGCTGAGTTGACTTATAAACTGTGCATAGGTAAGAGGCTTAATCTCTTTTCCATCGGTACCCCTTGGTTTTTCTTTACTTGATGTGGTGACCGTAGAACCAGTCGTATCATCTTCTGACTTGACTACCTCAATAACAGAGTGCTCGTCAATATGTATGCCAGCAGTGGCGAGGGCTTTGAGGCGTTCTGCTTTTGCCGCAGGGATAGCTTCTATTATCCCGGTAGCTAACAACCTCTCGATAATGGACTGTCCTTCTTCGGAGATATAAGAAAGATCAACGCCAGATAGAAATGGTAATGTTCCTTCATCTACACGATTGAGTAACTCGGGAACCAAATGCAATAGGCGCTGGTAGCGAAATACTTGTCTTCGATTGCTCGCTGTAACTTCACCATCATCTTCATCGGGTAAGCTTTTCAATCCCTTCTGCTTGCGCCCTTCTACCAAGATGTGATATGCGTGAGCACGTTCGCTAGGGAGCATTTCGTCTCGCCGACGAAGATTTAGCTCTGCAACGATAATAGCCGCTGCTGCATCATCAACATCGCGTAAAACTCGACAAGGCACCTCGTTCTTCTGGATTAGTTTACAAGCCTCATATCTGTTTCGTCCATCTAGAATTTGATACTTGCCACTGGGTAGCAACCTAGCTACTAATGGAGTCATTAAACCCAGCTCAGATATCGAGGAGGCTAATTCCTGTAGACGCTCTGTCGAATGTATGCGCCAAGGGTTGTCGGGATATAGCTCTAGCTGTGCAATACCTAAACTAACTATATTGCCTCCGGTAACCCCAAACTGCTCAATATATCCTAACTTGTAGAGAGCATCGGTAGCAGGGTCTGCACTGCTGGAAAAATTGACAGGTATTTTACTCAAGAGCAATCACCTCCTTAGCTAATCGGGCATACTCCAATGCAGTTTTTGACTTGGGTGCAGATGAGAAGATGGAAACACCCTTTCGGCTAGCCTCTACTGCCTTAACGCCCTTAGTGATTGTAGTATTAAATATCGGTACCCCGACAGCAGCAGAAGCCTGTTGTAACTCGCTCATCACTTCCCGAGAAGACTTAAGACGGTCATTTAGCATCGTTACCAAAATACCGCTCACTTTGAGAAGCGGATTAGTGCCGTATAAAGCCACGTTGATTCCACTCTTAAATAGTAAGGCGACTCCAGCAATATCTAAATATTCAGCCTTACATGGTATGATTACTTCAGTGCAAGCTGTGATAACATTCTTGAACAGCATACCCAGTGATGGCAGTGAGTCGATAATGATGAAATCATAATCACTCGTTAAAGGAGAAAGACTTTGCTTTAGAACAGTTTCCCGCATGAAGGATGTTGGCAATTCAGCCTCTATTACTGACAGCATGATATTCGTAGGTAAAAGATGTAGATTATCTGAAATTGGCTCAATATACTCGGAAAAATCTGTGTCCGTGCTAGACTCAGGACCCGGCTCGCGACGCATGATAGTGCGCATGACATCGGCAAGCACTGGTCGACCAGGTTCAACAACAATACCGCAATGTAGAGTGAGACTGCCTTGAGGATCCATATCGACTAAGAGAGTCTTCTTACCCTCCAATGCTAAAGCAGCACCAAGGTTCACGGCGGTAGTGGTTTTACCCACACCACCCTTCTGGTTCACAATACCGACTATACGGCAAGAACTCACTAAGCATCACTCCTTAAAATGCACTTCGCCAAGAAAGGATTATTGCTGTAGTCTGTAGTATACAGCAATACGTGACATAAAGCAAAGGACTAAGGACTTGACTTTCAATTCACCTTCATATGGTGAGCACTATGTGCCTTTTGATGTATTGGAAGGGTCTGCCTCAAATGAAACAGACCCTGCTTGTTTCATTTAACTTTTTTCCACATTCTCTTCACCACTAGCGTGGTTCACAGGCATCTCAGCCTCCGCGCGTGTTCGCGCACGGCCGTTATCGTCACGCATATTTTCAGCTCATAAGCTGACTATTTACGCAATTCCCCCGGGAGTCTCATTATACGAATCACTGTATCTTCGCTCACAGTTTCAACGCTGCTATACACCCATGTTTTATCGCTCCACCATATAGATATCGTGGCGCACATGTTGCAAGGCTCACAGTGACCGCTTTTCGTTAGAATGCGCTCTCTATTTTGTTGTCAAGGAGCAAACCTGCTTGACCATGAGATAGTGTAGAGCATAGATGGGATACTTAGTGTGTAATGCTCCATAGCACACAGGTAGCAAGTCGATACAGAATCCCATTGCCTGACTCTTCAGGTTAAAGTCTGCATCGTGCGAGTAAGGAGCTCAGAACCCCTTTACCTCGCGGGCAACGTAGTTTTTGGAAACTACGCAGCAAAACCCCATATGGAGTGTTCCGGTGCGTGGTATGGCATTATTGCTATACCACGTTTCTCTGTTGTTACACCTAAAGATATGAAAAGAGCCGAGACCACTTTCGATCTCGGCTCTACATATCTTGACTCACTTTAGTATAATGCCTATACTAAAGCTAGTCCTCTGCCGAGCCTTATTCGGCGAGTGGATTAGATGCCTGATGGTGTTCCACCACCTTCGGGCATCGACTGTATTCAGTTGCCACGTTGCAAGGTTATAGGGTTATAATACAGTAACAGCAATAGGCTGTCAAGAAATATTTTCCAAGTAGCTCTACTTTTTTTTAGACGTACAAGAACCTCATATGTTATCTCAAGATATTTCCTTCCCGTTTGTAATCTCCCCTTGCTTCGTTTTTCCGAAAGAAAAAACTTAAGCGCGAGAGGGCGCAATAAACATAAGTAGATTGTCTAAAGTCAGACTCAGTAAGACTCTTATTAAGTTATTAATATAGGGTGAAAATTCCTCAACATAGCTCTTTTCTCCACATCGGTGTACCGATCTTCCACACCAGCAAAGAAGAAGTTGTGGAAAACTAGGAACTCTTCCTCAGTAGCAGAACAGCCCTCGCGGTCTATATAATCAATACTGTATTCTTTGCCTTCGCTGTCAACGGCATTATATCTACCGCAACCTAGCGGAGAAATAACAGAGAACATTGGCCATCTTTCTGTGTTTATATCATGAGGATATGAAGCAGGGAAAATACGTTGCTCAATGACCTTCGGAATATCCTCACCGAAGGCATGTTTTCGACGAAGCAGTGCCTGTTTTATTTTGCTGACTTCTGGGAAGCCATCTACCCTTGGAGGTATACTACCAACTTTATCCTCCCTACCCCTGCGCACATCATCGATCTCTTTATAGCTATATCCCCTTGATGCCATTTTATCCGGAATTTCCTCAACTACCGAATGATAAAGAGACGTCAAAATATAGGTCTGTCTGTGACGGATATCATCATTATGCTTCTCCAATCCATCAACAACATAATCAAGATGACATGCAGTAACTCTACTTAGGTAGTTTCTTACGAGACTAGCCTTCATTGGTTGTCTCTCGATGTAAAAACAAGACCACTTAGACTTTTGAGTATAACGGATGGCATTAACTACCTCAATTAGAAGTTCTCTTCTAAGCTCTGCTTGTGTACCCATGTATCTTGGACAGTCGAGTAGTTCTCTGATAAGATTACGTAGGTCGCTTGGGTAATGGTCGATATCATAGACATGATTACCAACACGTATCATGGAGGGTATTGAAGCAGGGGTATCTTCTTGTTGCCTAGGGATAGTGGATAGTGGCTTGTCATCAGTAACAGGAATGACCGGAGAAACTTGTGTAAGCATAGTAGAGTGTGTTTCCGATGATTGTTCAGTTGGTTGTACAAGCGCCTCGGCGAAGTGCATGATATCAGATAAGAGCTTCTGCGCTATCCCGGTAAGGGCAGTAAGCATAGGCTCGCTTGAGAAGTTAGAGGCTAGTGTCCCAGTAGAATGAAGGTTATTTATCTCATTGAAGGCGATGGTAGAAGCGACAGACGGAGTAGCTAAGCTAAGCTGTTCAGAAAGCTCTACAGCCGAAGAATCGTCAACTTCAGCAGCGTAGTCGCCGTGAAGCAAACCGCACGATACTAGACTAGCTAAGTATACATTGAGCGTCTTACGATCCATACCGAGCACCTTCGCTATAGCCGTTTTGCTTATGGTCGTAATGCAGTTACGAGCCTTGCTGAGTAGATATGACCATACTACTTTTGCTTCAGCTGGAATCTCAGCATAAGAAGATGTAAAGAGCACTTTAGGGAGGCGTAAATGACTGAAAGACCATGGGTGAAGGGTGTGAAAGAAGGCATCATTGCTTTCATCACTGATATATGGAGCTTTCTTTAGACGAAGCTTACCACCTTCTGCCATCTGTAGCAGGTCTGCCTCGACTAGCTTATGCAGAACACTATAGACTTTCTGTTTAGCACAACCGAGTAGCTCCATCAGTGACGTTTTTTTCAGTAAGATGAAAAGACCTTGTTCGTCTTCCCAGGTGTTGCCATTAAGTGTGTTGACCCTAGAGAGAGAGGTGCGGTCTAGTAGATATGCATAGGTAACAGCACAGCTTAGACCTAACTTGCGATAGGCAGGGTTAGTGATTAACTCCAAAGGTAGAGCGATATATGAAGCATGTTCAATAGGTTTTAGAGTAAAGGTAGTCACAGCAGAAATCCCCTTTCATGTCATGCAGCGAATGCGCTGAAATAGCGCTTGAAGGGTATTGCCAAAGGGGGAGTCGCTGTGCTATAATCGCAGCGCAAACCTCTTTGTCATCCTTCAAGGAGGCAATAGCAAAGCTGGCCTTTCCTGATTTCTCTTTTGACCCTAGAGAAGGATAAGGCTGGAAGTCGGGCTACGCCTGAGCTTGGGAGCGGCGGCCAACCGTTCCCATAATGTAGAATTCGCATCGTGCCGCGTACACGGTGCTTTTTTCTTTCTATCTCCGGACGTAAACCTTAACTAAGTTGCACCATGTGACCGCTCCGTCAATGACGAACGGAAAGAAAATGCCAATCACTGTTATCTGGTCACGAAAATGTGCAGCGATTTATGGCGCGGATTAGGCATCGATCACCTCTTTCGGGACTTAGTAGGTTCATCTATACTCAGCATACAGCGGGATAACCACATAAAATATTTCTGATAACGGCGCTACAGGGTATTGCGCAGGTTAAAAATCGGTGTTATACTTATAGCAACGCTTAGCCTTCGGCACTGGAATACCGAGGCTGGTTTGAAGCTTGAAGAGAATGATTGAAATCCGAGCGTGACTGCTAATCGCGCTACCGGGATGATAAAAAGCATCGCACTGCTAATGCGGTGCTTTTCTCTTACTCTGGAAAGACTAACCATGCTTAGTCGAAAAGGCAAATATCAGTAGCTAAATGATTTCCGGTGTGGAAGATTTTATTATAAGAGAATCATCTATACTCGCTGGTGTTGCATCGATGTCAGTTACGGTTGGCACGAGTCTAAGATCGAAGGGTATTCTTTGCTCTCTGAGGCATTGACGCATAAACAGGGTAACGGCACTTGATGTACTTATTCCTAGGGAAGAGAAGAAAGCATCGGCATTTTCCTTAAGTTCACGATCAATGCGTATGTTCAGATTCGTGTTAGTAGCCATACCCGCATCCCCCTTCAAGCGTAGTATAACCACATACGCAAACAATGTCAACAAGAAAAATCTCTGAGTAAGGGTTTAGTGTGAATAAACTTCTCGCTGCAATACCGACTCCGTGCCAGCCTGCTGTGAGCAGTCCCTAACTTGACAAAATTATATCGTATAAGATATACTATTGACTAGGTGAGGAGGTGCAGCATGTGGAAAATCATCTTCTATAGCTTAGATGACGGTACGATACCAATACAGGTATTTCTTGAATCTCTTCCAGAAAAGCTCCACGCCAAAGCACTTCGGGATATTGACATGCTGGAGAAATACGGAACCATGTTGACCGAACCTCATGTAAAGCATGTCGAAGGCAAGCTCTGGGAATTGAGGGTTAAGCTGGGCAATGACATATCGAGAATCTTTTACTTCATCGCTGTTCGAGATACAATCGTCCTGCTGCACGGTTTCGTCAAGAAAACCCAAAGAATTCCCAAGGCTGAAATTGAGAGAGCTAAAACGTACTTAGAGGATTATCAAAGGAGGCATAACCAGTGACATACAGAGAATACAAGCAAGCGGCACTTGAGGGTAATCCTGTGCTTAGGGAAGAGTATGATGCCCTTCGTCCTCAGTATGAAATCATTGATGCTGTTATCGCCGCTAGGATTGAGCAGCAGATGACCCAAGCTGAACTCGCCAAACGTGTCAATACAAAGCAGAGCAACATAAGTCGTTTTGAAAGTGGTAACTACAACCCTTCACTGGAGTTTCTGCGTAAGCTGGCTGAAGCTCTAGGCAAGGACTTGAGCATATCCTTGAGATAGTAAAAAATATAGTGAAAAAGACAATCCCGCTGACAGGAGCTAATTTGTCCCCGGCAGCGGGATATTGATTCCACCTGATACTCTCTCCAAATGTAAGAGTGAATAACTATCCGGTGATGATGCTAAAAGTCTCGGCAGCAAACTCCTCATCACTAATCTCCAATAGGTCGCTAATACACTCGGCGAAGAGTTCTTGGCTATCCTTATCTAAGAGAAACCCCATCGCTAAGTCAATCGCTTTCATAGTTTCCTCGCGGGTATCTCGCTTATAGAGTGCAATGACGTTGCTCTGTTCGGCGGTAAAGGTGGTCATAGCAAACCTCCTTACGAACCTTCTGGGGGAATGTGCCATAGAGAGGGCAGTTCTTTTACTAGCCCATGCAAGTATTTCTCGACTACATCCTTATAGCGCTTAAAGTATTCCTCTTGGCTCTCGCTTGTATCGGTGGCAAAGGGTATGGCGAGTTTGTCATAAACCATATCGTCTACCCGTATAGTATAGTCGAGCGTATCCTTTCTTTCCTGACCACCCTCATACTCTATAGTAACCACATGCCCATTAACCACAAAATACTGGGTGTTACCGTAATCTGGGCGAACAGTGATGTAGTTATTGTGCAGCCATTTACGGCAGTTGTCCATATCTTCAGGGTGAATAACCTCCGGATAACCTTCGCTTGGATCGAGAAGGTTCGGGTCTTCTACTACATCGCCAAGATAGATAACATCGTAGTCACAGAGTTCAAGAAGGCGTACCATAGACTTGGCAATAGCCGGTGTAGCACCTATGCCAATCCAATCTAGGGTGACCACAAATGGACGTTTGCTGTCTGCCCAAGGGTAGGGGTGTAAACGCTCTATATCTTCGAACACCCAGTGAAGCTTCTCTAGAAAGTCTTGGGTATATACCTCATCGCTGGGAGAGCCAACAGGCGAAAAGCCGTCAATATCCTCACCATCCACCTTGACCAACACCGTGGTATCGAAGGCATTGGCACGGTATCTATCCGAAAGCTCTATACCCGAGGTTACAGATACAGCATGACCTTGGATGATATAGATATCTTCGCTGCAGTCTTCATGTGGGATGCTCTTTATTGGCTCCCAAGAGCGTTTCCTATACCTATCCGTTGCTAGCTTCCAATCTTCATCAGAGGGTTTGTCAACATCTTCAGCTTCATTAGCTGCTTTAGGGTTGGGGTATATATCTAAATCCTGTAACCAGAAAACCTTATATCCTAAGGCGGTCAAGATATTACACACCGCTAAAGCGTGTTGGTCGGTAGCCAAGGGATGCAGCATAGACTTATGCACTAAGAAATCTGCCATAGAATAATCACACTCCTCTTTGCTTTTGCTTCTCTCTCCCTGTATCTGCTACAGTGCTTGCAGCTTCTGCGTATGTCAAAGTAGATAAAGGAGGAATACCAGCGGAGATAGCCCTTTCGACAAACATAGTTATGGGGACACCACCAGGTTGCTTCGATTTTTGTAGTAAATCGGCAAACTGCTGTAGCCCTGCTTCCTCTTCCTCCTTAGCGGACAATACTGCCGGAACGACTGCAGGACTAACGGGAGAAGAATAGGAGATAGCAATCGTCTCCTCGGCTATTGTGTCCGGTGCTGCCGCTACTTGGAGAGGAGTCTCTGCTGTTATGTTCTCAGAAAGATCATTAACCAGAGTGGTTACCAGCTCCTTCTTTAGTGCTCCATCAATGGTGAAGATAATATCCCTTGAGAAGTCACGTACATTTTGTAGATAGCGGCGTTGTAGAAGTTCTATACCTTCGCTTGTCTTGTCTTCTGATAAGGGTGGTCTAGCCATCGATGGTAAGCTGACATCGCCGGAGTAAGGGAGACCATAGTATTTTGTAACCACATAAGCTACATCACGTGCAAGGTAAATGTCTTGGGGAGAAGGATGCGGCATACCGTGAGCAATGTAGCCTATCATAAGGCTCTGTAAGACAGCAGCAACTCTTTCAGGAAAGTAGAGACCATCTCCTACGATAATCCTTTTATCTAGTGTGTCGAAGTAGGAGCTATCTGAATCATCGACATCGACGGCAAAAGGCGAAGTGGATTCAATAGCTTTGTAGAGCAGCGCATAATCGATATTACTCTTAGGAGCAAGGTCTCTACCCAAGGTCTGGCTTATATCGTAGAGTGTGCCGACCGTCATAGTCGGTATAGCTATCTCTTCATCACCACCGATAACATCTCCTGACAAAGAGTGCTTGAGAACACTTACTCCATGAGTATCTGGTGCAATCTCGCGCTCTCCCTTGAGCTTCCAGCCATCACTGCTATCCAGATGGGTAGCTTCCGGCATTTGCTGAGCAATAAGCATCAGATTTGAGAAACTATATTTCGAGAAGCGAGAGAGACAATCGAGAAAACCGATGTAGTTGGTGTCACTGCTAAAAGTATCCTCAATAGCTTTATCGATATGGTTGATGAGGTTATTCAACTGCTCCTCCGGCGAAATCTCTACATTGTCACTGGGATTTGTGACAGTAGGGGGTACGTTGGGGTTTACGACATCTACCGTCAGTACGGTGTGGACGCTAAGAAGCTGTTGAATCTCATCACGGCGGTTCCGGTTTAGCTTTAAGCGTTCACTGTGAGCGAATGGCTTCTCCACCTCTTCCTCGTAAGCTGCAATATCTGCTTCGTGTCTGCGTATCTTCTCCTCAAGGTCTTTAATACGATCGGGTAAAGCCTTTAAGACATTCTCCATACGGATAACAGCTCCATGAGGGCTATGCTCGATAGCTACGCGGTGATTAGCTTTACCTCTTAGCTCTATTTGGTCGATACGAGTAGCATAGATGGCAAACCCCATGAAGGAACCTATCTGTATAGGATTGGCAGCTAAATCTTTCCCAGATACTGCTAGGGAGTATAGTCGGGCAAGTAAGTACTTACCTCCCTCAGCTCTCTCATCATACTGGTAGCCATCGATGCTGATTGCAAACGGTCTCCCTCTCTTCTCTTCAGTTCGCTGTAGGTCTTCCTGTATGGCTTGCAGCGTATCTGTGAGAGAGGCAATCACTCTGGGTGAGGCAATGATAAGTGCATTATGGTACTGCTTAGTGCTGAGATACTTACCTTGCAGTAGTTCATCTCTCTTGATAGCTGCCTCAAGCTCATACATCTCCTTAATCAGAGGGTCTGAAGAAGCTATCGCCTTAATCTCGGCATAGGAGAGAGCACGATCATCTACATCCTCAATGGAGCGAGAAGCATTGGCTCCGCTCATAATCTGCTCGATAAAAGCTGCCTTAGTTTCCAACAGCTGATACGAATAAGCATCAAAAGTACCTTCGGTAACATAGGCATAGATGCGAACCATGTTGTTATCATTGCCTTGACGTAGGATGCGCCCTTCGCGTTGTTCCATCTCTGCCGGTTTCCAAGTAGGGTCTATATGATGTAAAGCAGTAAGACGCTTCTGCATATTCGTCCCCATACCCATCTTAGCTGTGGAACCGATGATGATACGCACCTTACCCTGTCTTACCGACTCGAATAACGCCTCTCTCTGTTTATCGGTAGTGGCGTCATGGACAAAGGCAATCTCTTCTGCCGGGATACCAAAGGCGATTAGCTTTTGCTTCATATCGTTGTAGAGGTCAAACCTTGCTCCACCCGGTATACCGTGGTCACAAAAGACTGCTTGGGTTAATCTGGTATCTTGAGTAGCAAACCAGATAGCACAAATTTCACTGATGGCACGGTTAACCTTGCTATTTGGGTTGTCCTCTGCTTTGGGGTCGACGAGTCTCAAATCAAGTGCTGCCATACGTCCATCAGAGGTAATCTTTAGTAGATTATCGACACTAGGGTCGATTTGCTCTGACCTAAGCTTTTCAGCTCGCATAACCAGAGAGTTGACATACTCCTCCAGAGCAGGAAAGCGGTCACTGCTGATAATCTGCCTCTTACCAGTCTCTAAGAGAGGTATCTGCCAATTAGGGGTATTCTCTTTGAGCATCTGGGGTGTCTGCACATCGGCTATCTCCCAGAAGAGTTGCTGCAGTTCAGGCACATTATGGAATTTGGCGAAGCGGGTCTTGCTCTGGTAACCTGCACCGGTAGGGGAGACCTCGAAAGCTGATACAGACTCCCCAAAGACAGAAGCCCAATCGTCGAACTGCTGCAATCCCATCTCAGTTAGCCTACCGATATTGAGATAGCGCAGCATGGTATACATCTCGGTTACAGAGTTGCTGATAGGTGTCCCGGTAGCGAAGACTACTCTTGGTGAAGATGACCTCTCTGAGAGGACCCGTATCTTGAGCAGCATATCCATGGACTTAGCTGCACCGGTGGTATTGATACCGGCGACATTTTGCATTGCTGTTTTTATCGCCAAATTTTTATAGCCATGTGCTTCATCCACCATGAGGTAGTCTACACCAAGCTCCTCGAAGGTGAGTAGGTCATCTTTGGGCTTATCTAAGAGCTTTTGCAGCTTGGCGTTCATCTCCTGAAGTGAGGTCTCAAGTTGTTTGATACTGCGCCTACTACCTCGTTTAGTCTTAGCTGCACTGATAGCTGTTTCCAGTGAACTTAGTTCCTCTTGTATAAACTCTTGCTGTCGCTCAGATGATACTGCCAGCTTCTCGAAGGATGAGTGAGGTACGATAACGGCATCCCAATCACCGGTAGCGATACGAGCAAACAGTCTCTTTCGCTTACTACTCTCGAAGTCGTTGGCTGATGCTACCAGTATGGAGGCAGCAGGGTAGAGTCTCATGAAATCGTTACCCCACTGTTCCAATAGATGGTTAGGCACTACTATAAGGGGCTTCTGCGCCAGACCGATACGCCTTAGCTCCATCGCTGCAGTAATCATCTCATTGGTCTTACCGGCACCTACGGCGTGAGCCAAAAGGGTATTCTGACCTCCATAGAGTATACGAGCCACTGCTTGTCTCTGGTGGGGGTATAATTCTACCTCCGGATTCATACCGGGAAAGGATAGCTCTGAACCATCGAAAACTCTGTTAACCAAACAGTTGAAGGTGTTGTTGTAGATAGAGACCAGCTTTTCTGTACGCGCCGGGTCTTCCCACACCCAGTTTCTAAAGAAATTACCCAGTTCCTCCAGCCTCTCCTTAGCTGCTTCTGTTCCCGCTTGGTCTAGCACTCTGATACCGGAAGGGTCGGTGTTATAAAGACGAGGTGTCTGTTGGTTGAGTGCTAAGGTTATCAGTTCGATAGCCGATAGTCTCCCCGATCCATAGGTAACATCATTCTTCTGAGAGGCCCTATATCTCCATTCGAGACTGAGATTAACCTCCCAACGTCCCGAGTGCTCTTCACGTGTGACCGAAATCTCACCGGGAGGTATGATCAATAGCCCTGATATGAAGTTAGCTATATCCTCTTTGGGAAACCAGACAGCGCCTAACCTGACATCAATCTCCTGTGGACCAAGGTTTCGAGGAATGACTCTCTCTAAGGCAGCTACGTTGGCTGCATAGCGAGAGTCACTCTTTTCAGCCTCTATGGCAAAGCCCAGTTTGGCGCGAACATTACCGGAGAGATAGGCAGCTGCTATCTCCCATACCGGTTCATCTGGAGTAGACTTCTCCGGGTCTTGATAGATGAGACCATTCTTGCTTAACTGTTCCAGAATCTCCGCTGCCGGATGTGCATAGAGCATCTCCATTAACGAGGGAACGATGCGCCCTGTCTCGTGCATGGATACTTGAAGAGCTTCTTCGGCAGTATCAACTCTCTCTATGGCACGATAGGCACGGTGGACACGTTTGCTAAAGATAGCTCCCTTAAGGTATTCGCCTTCGTTTGCTGCGTCTGGTGTCTCTAACGATGAGAGCAAATGTAAGTCTAAGTCCCCGGCATAAGCTCTCTGGTTAGCTGGGCTATTGATATAGCCATACTTAACAACAAAGCCATCGTAAACATGACCTAGAGTTTGCTGTAGCCTATATAGGGTAGTATCACTACACGCCTCCCTCTGAGCATCCAAGAGGGTATGCATAGCCGTCTTGACCTCGCTAAGACCACGAATACGTTCAGCCACTTTACCTTGCTGCTCCGGTATCTCTTGCATGATGGAGTCCTGGCGTCTATAGATTATGCCATCGACTACAGCATAACCACCTTGCTTGATAGAGATGTCAGCAGGTAGGATGTGTAAGCTGTCTGCTGCTTCTATACCATCAACATTCAAAGGGACTACTGGGCTATAGACCTTAGAGGGTAAGAGAGAGACTGCATCAGCTAGTAGCTCACTCAGAGAGCGTCCATCGGCAAAGGGGAGCAGCACAGTTCTATCCTGACTATACATGTCACTGGAGTAGGCGAGTTTGCCGAGTAAGAACTGAGGGTTTTGCCGGTAGTATTCATTGACCACAACACCATGTTCCTCTGAATGGAAGGAGCGTAGCCAGTCAATAGAGCTAAGGTCGTTGAGTAACTCGAAGCGTTTCTTAAAGAAGAGGATGTCAGTAGTTACTTCAGTTCCGGCATTGCCTTTGAAGGTGTCATTCGGTAGCCTTATGGCTCCTAAGAGTTCTGCTCTCTGAGCCAGGTACTCTCTGGTAGAGGGGTTTACTTTGTCCAGAGTACCACTACTGGTGATGTAAGCCATGATACCGCCATCACGCAGCTTATCTAAGGTTTTAGCGAAGAAGTAGTCGTGGATGAGGAAGTCACTCTTAAGGTTGCGAAAGCGGGGGTCGTGGATGGTATAGCCGCCAAAGGGAACATTGCCTATAGCTATATCGATAGAATCATCAGGGATGGATGATGCCTCGAAGCCGCATATCTGAATACTTGCCTCTGGGTATAGCTGCCTAGCTAATCGCCCGGTAATATCGTCTAATTCCACACCGAAGAGACGACCGGAAGAGAGAGAGTCCGGTAACCTTCCAAAGAAGTTACCTATCCCCAGAGCTGGCTCCAAGAGGTTGCCCTTGCCATCGTAGCCAAACTGTTCTAAGGCTGCATAGATGGCATCTACTACTTGAATAGAGGTATAGTGAGCATTTAAGGTGCTGGTCTTGGCATGTGAATATTCTTCTGCCGTAAGTAGCTCTGAGAGTTCCGTATACTCTCGTAGCCAACTAACGTTATTAGGGTCAAAGGCTTGAGGTAGACCACCCCAACCGGCGAATTTTGCCAAAATCTCTTGTTCTTCCGGGGTGGCGGTACGCTCAGTTTCCTCTATCTCCTTGAGCAAGCGAATAGCAGCTATATTTTGCCTGTACTTGGTCTTTTGTCCGCCGGACTGGTCGAAGTCTGTTGGTAGTCTGTAATTTACGGCAGGGGTTGTTGCAGGTAACGGTGGGGAAATGGTGGATGTTTCTACCACCACAGGAGGTGTAGCTACGATCATGGGGGTATCTATAGCTGCATGAGGCGTATAGTCTGGGATGCCATCTGTTAGAGAGAGTTGACCTTCGGTTTCCTCAATCGTGCTGACTACAGAGGTGGCGCTGCCCAGTGTTGTGAACGATTTATCTCTATCCAGAAGGCGGATAAGGCTCTCATGGCTTTCTACTCTTATTATGGGATAAAGGAGGGTAGGGTCTTGTAATCTAATGTGGTATCGATTGATGTCTATGATGTAGAACAATGTACCATCAAGGTGTATTGTATCGCCTACGGTGAAAATCCCGTCTTTGCTACTTGGTGCCTCGCCATTTATTTCTTCATCCGTTAGTAGATTGTCTTGGGAAAAGCTTTCTTGGATATCTTCTTCTGATGACTGGGTATTTGCATCCAGAGGTGGAGGATGCACTGCAGCAGCGGCTTCTAACGCCAACTCGCCTGTAAGGTTGATTAGAGCATTACTATCAGAAGTGTCCATCATTAAAATGGCGTTGCTGTCAGCGGTAATTACCTGGTATTCCTTACCCTTAAAAACTAGGACATCGTCAGTATGAGCCAGTGGCTCACCGGTAAGACTCGCCGCTGCAGATGAAAGGTCGTTTGCGCTAAGAGACATCTCCTTGGTATCTGGAACAGTTTCTGGCACATATAACACAGGATATGGTTCTTCTTCCAAAGCGCCTAGAGAAGTTTCCAGTGAGGTTAAGAGATTGCGACTAAGACGTTGGATGAGATGTCCGGCAGTGGTGAAGCAACCTATATCATCTCGCAAACCTCCGCTGAAGTCATAGAAAATGGTTATAGGCTCTTCAATACCTATCCTACGATGTACAAGGTCTAAAACACTGTTCTTTATGAAGAGGGCGTTGTCTCTCAGCACCTGCCCCACATCGACACCTGATGGCTCAAGGCGTCTAGCGGCAGGACTAAGCTCTTCCTGATAAGCCAACTGTATATGTGCCTCCAAAATGGCATCCAAAGATTTACCGTTCTTAGCTTCTAGCATCTCTACAAGCTCTTTTGAGGCTACCCATTGAACCGGGATAGTCCCATGTGCTCCATAGGTATGAGAAACATCGTATAGAGGCTCGTAGGAGACCTCAGGCGATAGAGGGTTAGAGCCAGAGCGATAGGCATAGACCGGTGTAGCCCCCTTTTTGACTCCTCGAGAAGCGTGCTTGTGCCAGATGTCGTATGAGGCAAGCATGGAAGCGTCAGGGCTTTGAGCGTAGGCGAGTACGGCGTTGTAGAAATCGTGTTTATATATTCTGGCTGCATAGGTTAGAAAAGTCTGCCATTCCTCGCTACCGGAGGTGAGTTGTTGCTGTGTCTGCTGATACAGGCGCAGCAGTTCTGTTTTGTTCAATGGACATACTCCTTTCAGTAGCTTGGTGGGGAATCAAAAAGCTCAGCCACAACAGACTGAGCTTTAGTATATATAGTGTGATGAGTAAAACGGATGAAGCCCTAGAAGGGGCATTCGTCTTGCTCTACCGGAAACGGGAACCAATTGTATAGATGACTTCTAAGCGTCATGTTTCGTATCGGTTCAGCAAGTTCTCTTTCCAAGCGATGTCTTGGTTCTGGATTACCGTCCAACGGTGATAGCAACTCCATAGGGGGCATACCAGCGGGAGAAGAAGGGTATTCAGGTAATGAGCCACCTTCAGATACGGCAAGCTCTCTTGCTTCAGTAATGGACAGCACGACCTCCTCCTCTTCGCGAGTGCGTAACCAAACCAAAGGAGTATTGTGGTATGCAAGCTGTTGTTCCATCAACTCGGAAGCTCGTATCCGTATCATTTGCTGTAAGGGGTAGATAAAGTCGTATACCTGCTCATGATGATGCAAATATGCCATGAAGGAAGGGTAGTACAGGTTCAAATGATTAACGATTAGCTGACCATATTCAGAGAACTGTTTGTGCTGAGGAAACTTAGGTATGTCAAGCGGTGATAACTCCTCAGGGTTTGCGACCTTTAGCTTCTCGATGATGGAGAGAATATCGGCTCCTGACATTATAAAACCTCCTTAGATAGTAGTGCTATAGTGTGGTTACTGTGTTTGAGTAGCTCTAAGCCATTGAGAGTATTCTTCTTCCGTTTGTTTGCTCCTCTCCGGTTGTAAGTATTCCGCTCCTGCCGGAGTCGAGCCTCAGGGCATACCACACAGTGGTTTGCTAACTAAGGCGAGAAACAAGATGCCGTGAAGAGCAGTTTGCCACCGAAAAGAAAGGAGGCCTTAGCCGTAATGAATGAGGTGGTAATCTGCTTAGGCATCGAGTGACCCGGCTGGGGCGGTTGTAATTCTTGCGTTATCTAGTCCTTCGGTTGCTCTTTTAGTATTTCATAATCGAGGGATTCGTTATCATCGTTCTGAAGTATGTTGTGTCTTGCAGCTTTCTTGAGCTTGCCATACCGTGCATAGAAGGTTGATTTTTTAAGACCGGAGAGCGCCACAGCTACCGAAGGACGAATTTTACCTTCCACCCATTGCTGAACAATGTCATCAATGTTTTCCGCTCCTTCGAGGCGTCTCCTTCCAAGAATAGTCCCATTTTCTCGAGCACGAGCAGCTCCTTCCCGCCGGTGCTTACTTTGCCTTTTTCGTTCTCTAGTGGCTATGATAGACATCAAATTGATGAATAGTGCTTCCAAAGCCTTTCCTGCATCTTCGCATTCATGGAATACCCGGCTATCGAAGACATTCTCCTGTCCTATGACTACAATATCTGCGCCAGTAGTGAGGGTGATATACTTCCAATTATCGACAATGGTTTGGTAGGTAATACCCAAACGGTCTATGTCGTCTAGGAAGAGGGTATCTCCTGTATTGAGTATTGACACCACCTCCGGTAACTGTGATTTATCTATAGGTAATCTACCTACCTCTTCCATGAACACTTGCTCAGGAGATACACCAGCATCGACGAAATGCTGAATATGGCGCTCCCTATTGTGATCCGAAGCGGGTACTTTTCCATATCCGTAAATCAATAAACCATCTCCTTTTTATGAAATAAAAACTAACTATATTTCAACAAGCGGAATTTTATTTCCTCTTGATAGGAACCAAAGTGCCTGTGAAGTGTGAGCCGGACTATGAAGAGGTGATACGGATAAAACACTACAGCGGTAATTGAATGCCATCTGGCACATACCAACGAAAAAGACCACCTCTTTGGGTGGTCATAGGTGTATCGAAAGAGTATAGTCAAAAGGAAAAGCCGAAAAGCATCTCATACGAGTTGCTTCTCGGCTTTTGGTATGTGCCATAATGGGGATGAACCCTATTGGATTAATGGCAACGGTCTCAACTAAGAAAATGCTTATGACTCAGACCGACGAAGTCTTCGTATATCTTCAATGCTCAATCTAGTATGCTTAGCGATCTCTTCATCTGAAAGATTTAGCTCGGTAAGACTAAGAGCAATCTCTCGCGCCATCTTGATCCGCTCGTTTAGCAACGCTTGAGCCTCATCATGCCTTGCCTTGGCGCGGAGACGTTCGGCTTCCTTGAACTCGGGTGACACTGTAATACTACGATATGCTCCAATTGCTTCAGACATCTCTGGCACCTCCATTTCTTCTATACGTTTTAGCTCAACTTCGCTTTTGGCTTTGAACAGAGAAAGCCAGAGTAAAAGATCGTCATCTGCGTTGTTTAACTCCGGTATCTTAGGCAACTCAAAGAAGTGCATGACCAGCTTTTCAGATAATGGAGTATGGCGACTAACTTCTAGTGCCATAAACTCGGAATGGTATTCCTCGCAACTCAGTAGAGAAAAATCCACGATACTGATGATGATTACTTGGGGAAGATCACGGTAGTTACCGCCGGATGGTAAGGATGACGAGTATTCTCTAGCCCAGTGAAACAAGGCTCTCTCGGGGTAATTTCCCTCATTTTCGACTTGAAATTCCAGGTTGATTCTGCGTCCATCGACCACCATGTTGATGTCGAGGCGGCAGTACTTATCACCCAGACTCTCCGGTGGCATCTCGGGGTTGGTGATTACAAAGCGTTCGATGCTCTCGAATGGAATGCTAAGAAGCTGGGCTATCAGTTTTTGGAGTAAATGCTGGTGGCGCACAAACAACATCTTCACTAAGGTATCGGTCATGAAGGTGTATTTAAGCTCATCCATCTATATCACACATCTTTCTGAGTAGAATACTACCATACCCCCGAGGGTAAGGCAAGCACGAGCTTTATTCCACGAATGAAAGGGCTATGCTTGATCGCCCTCTCTGCTCCCAAAGTGCTTGTAGAAGGTCGACTTAGATATTCCGGTTAAACGCATGGCTTCTACAGCCGTAATGCGTCCTTCTCGCCAAGACGCGACAGTTCGCTCTTGCTCTTTGCTTAGTGATAATCCCGGACGACCAAACCGTACTCCATTGCGCTTGGCTATGTCAATACCCTCCCGCTGTCTGATTAGGAGCTTCTTTCTCTCCATATCAGCGACGTAAGACAGCAGAGAGAGGAACATATCCTCCATGACCTTGCCGATATCGCCCATAGTCCTAAACTTGCGGCTATCGAAGAACTCGTTCTGCTCTAAGACGACGATGTCGGCACCAATACCATGGGTGATTTCGCGCCACTCCTGTTGTACGGCATCGTAGTCACGACCGAGGCGATCTAGGGAATCAAAGTAGATTAGATCATCTCTACGTAGTCTCTGCTTTAGTGACTGATACTGTTCTCGGTTGAAGTCTTTACCGCTGGCTTTGTCGATAAAGATACAGGAAGGCTCGATACCTAGATTGAGAAACTTCTCTTCCTGTCGTGTGGTGTTCTGTTCAGCCATACTTACCCTAGCATAGGCAAAAACCAAAGCAATCTCTCCCGCTTATCTTTATGTTCAAAGATAAGTTCGCCAAAGAGTCTATAAAGTCCTTCGTTGTATGATGGACGTCCATTAAATAAGAAACAAGATAAAATAGACGCACAAAACCAAGTCTTTTTGTGCGTCCTAAAAGGTATAGGTTACGGGATAGGCTCCAAAATAAAGAATACGCGATCTTTGCCGCAAGCGAAATAAGCTATCTGTACGGAGCTATTTTTAAGATCGTAGGAAAATTCTTGAGTAAAATGCACAAGAATTCTCCGGTATCTGTATAAGTGGCTGGAGGCGTTTAATTGGCGACGACAGGACGTTTACTCCATGGGAACAGAATATCTACTCTAAACGTTTCGTCAGTGGCTTCTACGAGCAGGTCACCGTTGTTTTGCTCTACAAGTAGCCTAGTGCGCCGTAAACCTACCCCACGCCACGCTCCCGTTTTTGTGGAAAGAAAGGTCTCCTTCTCTTCACGCTTATACCTACCTGTAGATGCATTTTCAATGCATATTTGCCACATATTGCTGGCAGTATTGGCGCGCAAGAGTAGATAGCGTTCATCATGTGGCACCTCTATTAGCGCTTCTAAAGCATTGTCCAGTACATTACCAATAATGGAACAGAGGTCTACGATGCTCAGTGGTAACTCACTAGGTACAATGAAAAGGACTTCCGTGTGCGTTTGCAAAGCATTCGCTTGCCGTAATTTTGCACTTAGAATTGCATCAAGTTGAGGAAAATCAGTAAGGGTCAGATGTCCATCAGCTTCAAACTCTGCATGCCAATCTTCCAGATAGGCTGCTAGTCCCGATATATCACATTCGTTAACCAGACCGCTCATGGCAAGCATATGATTGGAGAGATCGTGGCGAACATCACGCAGATGATTGTATAAGGCTTGCAACTCATCGGCATGACGTTGCTCTGTCTCCATACGCTGATTATCCATCTGTAATACCAAGTTTTCGGCATTGCGGGAAGCTAAGGCGTCGAGGATTAAGAGCCAAGCTATGGTGGTAATCATGAAGCCAAAGGTAACTGTGTTCAACAGCCATGCGCCCTCATTCTCCAACGCAGATGGGGAGAGATCAAAAACAATACCTGCAAATATAATGCACACTAAAGCCATAATGCCGGAAGCAATTTGAGTATGCATCGGAAGGTTACGTTGGCGTTGGCTTACTCTTGAGAGCAGATAGATTGCGATGGAGCAGGAGAACATATAGAAACACACGGCCAAAAAACGCTGTGGAGTGTTAGACCTAAGCGCTTCAAAGTTATAGCCAGGAATACGGGTCATGAAGATGGTTATACCCTGATCGACACAAAAATAGGTCACCTGTGTGACCACTGGCCACATTATGCGTTGCCAAAGCGAACCAGAGCGAAAGCGAAAACAGTAGCACAGATAAAGAACCAGCATCGCCGGGAATGTGAAGCCGTAAGGTAGGTTTAATCGTTGCATCACGGTAAGTATGCTACCAAGAGCAAGTAGGGAAACGACTCCGTGGTAACGATGCAGATGCTGACGGGGGAGTTGGTGATCGATCAGGAAAAGGAATAAATACTGATCGAGAAAGTTGCTGAACAGCTCAAAGCCACTCCAGAGTATATCGAGCAAGTGGGCACCCCTTTTCTAGATGATGCTATGAAAATCGGTAAAGCGTCTCCTAAGTTGAGTGAGATAGTTTTTACTTGCAGCTAGTTTAATGCCGTTGGTCAACAATATCTCTTGATCGCTAAAAAAAACCGTACTGATATGCGCGATGTTGACGGCATACCCGCGGTAAATGAAGGCGAAGTTATTCGGATATTCACTTATTATTTCATCCATGGTGTATCTAAAGCGGAGTTTCTCGTCTCCATTGATATGTATGTAATGGTCGTCGCTCTTGAAATAGAAGATATCGTAGAAAGGGAAACGACGCATGATTCCATCGATAGTACATGTGAAGTAGTGGGTATTCCTCTGCTCTAGTATCTTTACGAGTTTGTCCAGCGAAGAGAACAAGCGCTCTTCCAGAATAGGTTTGGAGATAAAATGCAGGGCATGGACATCATAACTTTGGAAAGCAAGCTCTGTATGGCTGGTGATGAAGACTATTGGGATATGTTCTGACTGTTTACGGATCATCCTTGCCAGCTCAAGACCTTCTTGCTTCGTCTTCATCTCAATGTCCAGGAGATAAAGGTCAAAGGACTCGAAAGCGTCGTTGATTTCCCATAACAGCTTGCCGCTATCAGGAAAAGTGTTGATGCTTATTTGATGACTTGTTTGCTTTACCCAGTTCTGAACGCATTGTTCTGCGTTTTTCTGGTCAGCAAGAAGATCTTCGCATAGGGCAATTCTGATCAACATAAGCCAGTTACCTCCGGAAACGGGATACCTCTTTCCACTTACCTTCTGTTCGCTTGCAAAAAATTCCTTCTTTCGACGCCGGTACAGTCGCGTCACTTGGCGTAGCCATGCATTGCATACGCTCAGCGACTCCATGGGTAGTATCCGTGGAGTCTATCTCGCGACAGATTTTGAGTATCTCACGACAAGCTTGAGACTCTTACCATGGCGATGCGTTATACTCCTGCCAGAAGCCTTACAACAGAGAAAGCAAATCAGGAAAGGAGGTACCTAGGTGGCTAAAACTGGAAGGAATATGAAGTGGTTATTAACTATGGTATCATCGTTGGTTCTATTCGTAGCAACGACATCTATTAACATCCCGTGCAATGGAACCTATTATCAGCCAATCGTTCCGCCTGCGCTGACGGAAAGATAGAACGTGGAACCAGAGTTAATTGTGGCAGGTGTAGGTTTTAGAAAATGTGAGCATCAAAAGACTCTACATCCATGGACAGCAACCATTATGTATCGCACACAGCTAATTGCTATTCCTTGTCTTAGTGCTTTTCTCAATAGGTGGTGTACCTATGAATTATTTGATGTTCTCGTGCTAAGGAGGTATGGTAAACCTAACGGAGGAGACAACACGCAACTATTGAAGAACATAACACAGTATCATTTTACTGGGTATCTTCCTCTAATTATGATTGTCGATCACCACAGTTGGGTTAATTGCGCATACGAGGTCGGTGCGCTTAACATCATTCAAGCTCCTTATAATTGTGAGGTTTTATATGCATCATTGAGAGAAGCAGCAAATAAAGCAAGGCTACGACGTAGAGCATTGTACATTAACAACAACAATGGAATTGTTATCGCTCATAGACATAGTGATATAACTTGGATACGTCTCGCATATCCCGATGCAGTTATTAATCTAAATGATGATAATCGAGCGTTCTCGTATCATGCATCTAGTCTTTCTGAATATGACTTGAATTCGTTTATCTCGATTGATGCTGATATATTAGTTAATCTTGAGCGGGTATATCATGTTAAAAAGGGGTTCGTAATGTTGGACGATAAGGCACAAACCAGCTTGCGTATTGCACCTGGAAAACAGAAAGCAGTCGAGGCGGCTTATCTTAATTACTGGGTAAATCGATAAAAAAGACGCGAGGATATAGTATCGTGAAAAATGCTTTGTGTTGGAATACCGATCTAATGGTGGAGTGTGGAGCTGTTCAAGAAGGTGACCGATCGGTTTACTATTATGGCTTGGAAATAATAATACCTATCGTAGGTTTTACTTGTATTGCTCTCTTTACTGGCTGGATAATAGGTCTCACAAAAGAAGTAATTGCGTATCTGGTTGCATTTTTGCCTATTCGAAGTAGTGTTGGCGGTTATCATGCATCAACTATGAGCAAATGTCTTGGAATATCTCTTGCAAACATTACTTTGGGAATATGGATTGGGCTGAAGAGCAATGCTGTTTCGCTCATTCCACTGATACTGACTATATCGTATTGTATTGTGCTGTGGCTGGCTCCAGTAATTCACCCCAACCATCCATATACGAAAGAGCGTAAAACGGTCTTGATAAAACAAGCACGGTTAGTAGGAATTATAGCAAACACATTTATAATGATCATACGCGCATTTCACCCGCAGTTAGCGTTGATAATGTCTATCGCTGTATTCTGCGCCTGCTTAGGAATGCCGGTAGCTGTACTTAATGGTCAGGTAGCAAAATGTACCAATCAATAATAAAGTTACATGAATAATGCGATGAGTGTCTTACCAGACATACGACAAATAAGAAAATGTATGAGACAAAAAATAAGTGCGACATATGGTATACATCTCAAACGTAATAATACTGCGATGGGGTATACCCGTGTAAGAAGAGCAGGTGTGTCGTTATGAATATGTAACCAATCGTTAAAAGCATCTCCAGGTTCCCCGGGTTTCCGGGTTCATTGAAACAGATTAACCAAATAAGAAAGGAAGTATGTTCGG
>Ga0082212_10002335_pt1 | contig 27762 bp, 31 predicted proteins | sample TergutNt197P3_FD_71548 | JGI IMG/M metagenome (GOLD analysis project Ga0082212, IMG submission 71548) | Neocapritermes taracua P3 segment gut microbial communities from Petit-Saut dam, French Guiana - Nt197 P3 | ecosystem: Host-associated > Arthropoda: Insects > Digestive system > Gut ...
TATTGCCTTGGTCTAATGGCGCGATTGAAAGTTATTTAATTGGCACATTTCCTTCTTTAAATATTGACATTGAAAATTTCATATCAATAAAAAATCATTTATTGTCATTTGGAAAAGACCGACTTGAACAATCAGGCAATAAGGGAAGTAGAAAAAAAACAAACAACAAATGGTTTGAAACACAAGATGCAATCGGATATTATCAGGAATTTGCCAAACCCAAAATAATGTATCAAAAATTCCAAGTAAGACCTTGTTTTATTTTTGACGAAAGTGGTTTATACTGTAATGATTCAATGTGGATAATCCCTACGGAAAGCAAAGCATTATTGGCAATTTTAAATTCAAAAATGGGTTGGTGGCTAATATCCAAATATTGCACACAAATACAAAACGGCTACCAACTTATCTGGAAATATTTTGGTCAAATTCCCATTCCGCAAATGCTTACAGCCGAATTGGAAATAGTAGCCGACCAAATGCTTTCGCTCAATTCCGATTTACAAACCAAACGCCAACGCTTCCTAAAACGCCTGTCCGATAATTTCGCCGTCGCAACTAACAAGGGGGTATGCCCCCTTGTTATTACCAACGCACTTGCACATTTCGACGAAATGGAATTTGCACAATTCCTTGCCGAACTGAAAAAACAAAAAATCACCCTCACACTCAAACAGCAAGACGAATGGGAAGAATATTTTTCGGATTACAAAACGGAATGTAACTCACTTTCCGCTCAAATTTCGGTAACAGACAAAGAAATTGACAGTATGGTGTATGCGTTATATGGGCTGACGGAGGAGGAAATAGAGATAGCAGAAAATAATAAGTAAAATCACAAAAAAACAGACATGAATATAGTGTACATTATTGGCAATGGGTTTGATTTGAATCTTGATTTAAAAACACGTTATCAGGACTTTTACAAGTACTTTATAAAGCAATCTTCCAACGAAAAACTGGTTGCCGAGATGAAAGATATTCTATATAGTGAAACATGGGCAGATTTAGAAGTTGCATTAGGCGAGTACACTGCAAAGTTTACTTCCACTGAAAAGTTTTTGAAGGTATATTTTGAAATTTCCGACAAATTGGCGGAATATATAGGAATAGAAGAAGAAAAATTAATACTTTCAGAAGAAAAAAAACAAAAACTATGCAATGATATAATTCATCCTGAAATTTATTTGCGACCCGATGACAGTAAAATTGTTGCTAAATATGAAGAAAAATGGAAAACGTATTCACCATGGTATGTTAATATTATTAATTTCAATTATTCCAAAACAATTGAGAAAATACTTAACTTAAAAAATAGAGAAACTATTCTTTTAGGAAAAAATAGATATGAGAAAAATGAAACATTGTCGCAAATCGTACATATACATGGAGTTGCAGAGAAAAATAATACAATACTTTTAGGAGTAAATGATATTTCTCAAATTGCGAATGAATCTTTTAGAACAGATATTGATATTTTAGACATATTTGTGAAACCTCAAAGCAACAACGGTATAGGAGAAGGTATCGATGCTGATTGTGAGCGTTTTTTACATTACGCAAATCTAATTTGTATATTTGGTTCTTCTATTGGAGAAACTGATAAGAAGTGGTGGGAATTATTAGGAAAACAACTTAAAAGAGATGACTGTAGAGTAATATGTTTTACACGAGAAAAAGATATTATTCAGGGAAACCGCAAACAACTTCTACCAAAGAAGATTCGAGAATGTCAAAGTCTTCTCTTATCAAAAACAAATCTTTCTTCTTCTGAGCAGGAACAGGTTAAAAATAAAATATGGGTAGGTTATAATACCGATATGTTCAACTTATATAATTCGCAGGCAGGAATTTTATAACAACATATTACTGAAGGGAAAAAGAATCAAAAGTTTCAAGAAATGAATGAAAGAAGTGATAGAAAGAATAATAATATGCCCAACAACAAAACATAGCACCATATGGAACGAAGATTAATGGTACAATTTTTGGCTTGGAAAGAGAGCAAAAACCGTAAGCCGCTCATACTCGAAGGTGCGCGTCAGATTACAAACAAATGAAAACAAAACACCTCAACCGAAAAATCAGAGTGCTGCGCTTGTTGGCAGCAGTTCAGGCATATCATTATTATACGATGATGCAATTGAATCGCGAATTGTTGCGATGTAATAATAATTGGCAGAATGCTGAACATTTGAGTAATTGGATGAGCGTAATGATACCTTATATTGAACATTCGCCAACTGATTTTTTACATAACAAAGATGAGGTAACTGATACGGTTTTAAATAATTATGAAAAATTTAAGAAATGGATAAAAATTGCGGAGAGCGTAGGTATAAGCGAAAAAACATTGACCGCTTTTTGCAAAAATGTAGATAATGCACAATCTGTTATTCACTTGAAAGCGTTGGGACACCTTTCTTATCCCGAATGGCTAATGGCGATGTATTTATATTTAGAAAATGACATTTCAAAAGCAGAACTTCAAAACACTTTTGTCGAATATTCGCTATTTTCGGGGAAAAGTAAACCGGCTAATTTTTCTAAATTTAGAAAAATTGTTTTGGAAATCGAAGAGAATATTTTACAAATAACTAATAAACAGATTTGCAGAAATGTCAAAAACAATATTCGTAATAACATTACACCTTCACACATTGCCAAGCACGAATACCAATAGCACCCCTAATGTTGCATGCAAATTGCATGTACTCAAAAAGAAAAAGGACTTACCTTTTACTGTAAGTCCTTGATTTTGAGGTGGGCGTTGACGGATTCGAACCGCCGACCCTCTGCTTGTAAGGTTGCCCACCGTATTCACTTGTAACAAGGTTTTATTGTTAATATGTCCTTATATTACAAATGATTACATAAAATCAAGTCGTTACTTTTTGCTTCTTTATCTTTGCGGTTTAACTCACGGTTTAACTGACATTGTTAAAACAAGATTTGTAAATAAATATTTTTAATTTTCTATTTAAAACGGCAAACCATTTCAGGCTTGCCGTTGTTATGAAGTATCATATATTAATAACGATTAACATTAAAATAAACTGTACTGTTACCCCAGCTAAAAACATACGCACCTGCATCGTTATTATAGGAAGCAATTGTTGATTGATTCGGTGCTCTTCCATCTATACTTAAAATTGAATATTGAGGAAAGCCCTGTCCTGTTTCACGTCTTTGTACTATAAGTCTTATTGCTGTTCTTGTGGGTGTGCCATTGGAAGCAATTGCGTAATACCAACCCTCAACTTGAATGCCTTGTTGTGTTTGTGAACTTCTTTGTTGTACTTGTGCTGTATTGTAATCAGAAGTTTGTCTTGCCGACAAAGTACCTTCGTTTGCTATCTGTTGTGCCTCATTTACACGTGTTAAAGAAGAATTATTTGTATTTTCATTTGTATTTGGCCTGCTTTGAAATACATTTCTAACGTTGTCAATTATCGAATTATTTGTATTTGGCCTTGTATTAGAATTAATATTAGAATTTCGATAAACATTCATTCCTGTATCATCATCATCTATAAATTCAATGACTGTCCCTGTTACCGTAATTTTGTATTGTTGATAAATGAGAATCCACGTGGTATGGACATCATAAGTAACATTAATAATTACTCTCGATGTCCCACTTAAATTGGCTTTTCTTTCCATTTCCCGATATGCCTCTCCTAAAAGATTTCTTGAGATTAGTCCGCCAATACCAAACAAATACCAATTGTTTGTACTGCCTGATACATTGCCAAGTACAACAAAATTCTTTTTGGATAACTCAACATTCGTATTTACATTTGATACATTATGTACACCTGTTACTGATGCACCTGATACAGAAGGTATGCCCATTAATCCCGTTAATACGCCACAACTCGTCAATCCAAACAGGGGAACAAGAATAATAAACAACTTCAAAATTTTCATGTTCTTTGAAAAGGAAGTTATTACTACCATTGACCTGAAAAAAACTTTTTTCGCCATAATTCATTTGTATTTAATTGTTTATAAAATAAAAAGCACAAGTACCGTTATGTTTATTTGCTTAATAGAGGCATCGCCAAACACCAAACCGAACAAATAAACAACAAATACTTGCGCCTATCTGTATATATAACAATTATATACAAACATGACGCAAGCGTTGTTGTCTATTATACTTGTCGGTTTATCTGTTTTTGAAAAATTTGGCGATATTTCTATTAACAAGTATAATATTCTAAAACGCTTACGTTTACCAAAAAGTCCTTCCAAAAAACAACGCTATGCTTCTTGGAATTGCCACAAAGATAACGAAAGTATTTTATTTGCATAAAAAAGTTTAAAGATTTTTTTCTGCATATCTGAAATAAAGCCTCTTAACCGCCGTAATGTCAAAATTACATTCCCGCCTTGTTCTAAATCCGTTTGCGTTTAACTGACTAACTATTTCACTCCATTTTGCGCCGTTGTTGCGCATGGATAGAATTAACGTGCCTGCTTGCTTGTTGCGGTCGCTGTTTCTTGCGTTCTCTTGGCGGATATTCATGCCTTTTGCAATGGATTTTTCAGTCAGTCCATTGTTGTGCGGATTTCCAAGTTTTACGCCCTGTTTCTTTTTTTCGGCTAATGCTGCCTTTGTCCGTTGGCTGATTAATTGCGCTTCGTTTTCTGCTATGGCTGCAATGATATGAATTGTAAGCCTGTTGGCTGTCGGCATATCACAACATATAAAATCAACGTTTGCAGCCTGCAAAGAAGTTATAAAATGCAGGTTTCTTGCAAGTCTATCAACCTTTGCAACGACTAATGTAGCGTTATTCGTTTTACAGCACTCCAAAGCCCTGTTTAATTGCGGACGGTTTGCGGACTTGCCTGTTTCTATCTCTGTATATTCCGCTATTACTTTATTGTGCTTAATGTAGTTCTCTACAATCGTTCTTTGCGCTTCCAATCCCAATCCTGAAAGCCCCTGTTTCTTCGTGGAAACTCTGTAATATACAACGTATTTCATATTCTTTATTTTTTAGTTTATTTGTAGCGTTTTAAATACCGTCGTTTATAAAATGCCACCGATAGAAAAGCCGGACAGTTAATTATTTTTATCCGGCTTTTCATTGACAGTTACATTCTTCCCTCATCGGCAAAACTGTAATAACTTTCAGGCGTGATAATGATATGGTCTAAAATTTCAATATCCATAAGATTACATGCCTGTTTTACCCGATTAGTTATAAAACTGTCCTGTGCGCTTGGCTGTACATTACCGCTTGGGTGGTTGTGGCAAATGATTATTCGTGTTGCATTGCTTAATATCGCCGATTGCATGATTAGCCTTGTATCGACTATTGTACCGGATATTCCGCCCTCTGATACATTCATAACGCCTAAAACCTTGTTTCCATGATTCAGAAGCATTACCTTAAAACTTTCTTTCAATTCAATTGTACCGGCATCGAAACATTTTAACAGCAATTCGTACGTTGTCCGGCTGTTACTGACTTTTGGCCTTTCAGATGCTTTTTGCTTTGTTCTGTAAGTCAATTTGACTTCGTTTACTTCAAATAATTTTTCCATAATGATAAATGTGTTTAAACAACAAAAGCCGTCTGTTAAAACGGCTTTCATCAGGGTTTGTAAATTTGTTTTATTTTTGATTAATTCATTTTTTTGACGTGTTTTTTACTTTTTATACCTGAAAAAAAGTGTACTGTATAAATCCGTTCTGACCTGTCTTTGTTCGGATTTTCGCAAACTGTTTCCTGTGAGTGTCTTTTTTACAACACGTTTTTATCTGACAAGATTTTTTTTTATTACTCAATTACCGGCGGGGACTTGAACGGTACTCTACTCTTGCTTATATATCATTTTTTATTTTTTTCTTACTGGCAGGGGGTATTTTTTAGAGACAGGGTGTACCGGATATTCAATAATTCACTTTATCCCGTTTTTAGTTGTTTATCTCGCTGAATTTTAGTATCTTTATACTCCTAGATAACACCAATATATAAACGTAAAATCAATACTTATGACAGACAACGAACAAAAAGAATCATTTTTGGAACTGTATGTTTTGGACACGATGCACGAACATACGATTTTTGACAGAATCCGCAGATTAGCAGTAGATAAAACCACCTTTGAAAAGTATTTTCCCGATTGGAAACACAAAGGCAACTCCAAACCCAAATTACAACCCAAACGAAAAAAGGCATGATTGAATTTTCATGCCTTTTTGTTTTTATGAATGAAAATTTAAAGTGTGCAACATTTTCTATTTTGGGGGTATAAAACCAATATTTCTAAAAAAATGTTGCACATACTTTTTTGAATATCAGCATTTACTTATCAGCAAATATGCTCTTTGCCTGTGTACCCAAACGTTTTCATTTACCGTAAAGAAGTCTTTAATCTTCTTTGCCGTATATTTGGTGGTGTCGCCATAGGAACTGTAAATCCTTCTTATCATTTTCTTTATATATTCAGTCGGATATTTTTTGCCCGCTTCAAAAGTGACATATATTGAACTCATAATCGCAAAGCGGTCTTGTCCGTTTTCGCTTCGATGTTTTATCAAATCCAAGTTCATTTTTTTGTCTGACATTAGATTCTGTTTTGCGTATTCCGCTCCCAATGCTTCGTAAATTTCTACTATCAAAGCGTCTGCATCGTGCAACGAATCCCGAAACTCCCTGAATAACGGCTCATCGTAAACGCCGTCTTCGCCGTTCAATCTATCCAATTGTTCAATGATTGCCAAACGTTTTTCTTTTTTGTTGTCGGCTCGGCTTATTTTCAAACGGTCTTTATCGCCCAAAGGTAATGAGTGGTATTGATGCTGTACCGTAAAGTGTCCGGTATCAATGTATGCCTGTTCCAAGTGGTTAGGGTGTATGTAATAACTTTTTACCCTTTCTTCGTCAAAATAGTTGTCAATGGCAAAATAATTTTTATTACCGTCTTCGTCAATGTATTTGGCGTATGTAACCCTTTCCAACGCTTCTTTCAATGTTTCTCTTACGCCCTCGCCGGTTGCTGTTTCAAACAGGCGTTTGAGTTGCATATAAATATCGTGGCAACCGTCCAGATAGTTTTGTAATTGCAGTTCTGTTTTGAACGGCAAGTAAGGATTGAAATTGGATACATGAATTATTGTGCCTGTTCCTTTTCTGAAACGTCCCAATATCTGTATTGCTTCTGTGTGCGGGTCAATCATGGAATGTGCAGCGTAGAATAAATCGGATATGATTACGATTGCCGGTTTTGTTTGCAAATCAATATCGACAGCGGAAAAGAATCGGCTTGTGAAAAAAGTGTATTGCGCTAATTTTACGTGTTTGTTGTTGTCAAACTGCAAATCCGCAAAAGCGTTTGTATAGCCTGATTCGTGTAATTTATCCACACTGTCCTGTGAACAAAATACTTTAGAGCGGTCTTTCAATTCAAATTTTTCAATAATTGCCAAAATCGTATCAGTTGAATTTAAGAAAATACAGACTTGCCGATTTTCTAACATCGCTTTTATCTTCCGAAATACAGCCACAACGTTATTCGTTGTTACTAATTGCATTTTTTTAGTATAGTCATAATCGGGGACAATCCGTATTACCTGAAAATTTTGCTGTTCAAATCGGGGGTCGCTTGGCATAATCGGGGTTGCCGACACAAAAGCCTTGTTTTCAAACAGGAAAAAATCCTCAACCGGCAATACAATCGCATTTCGGTAGTCAATGTCTTTAACGATTTTATCACATTCGTCAAAAAGTAACATATATTCTTTGTAACAGTCAATTTGCAGTAATTGCATTGCCCGCATGACTTTAAAAAAACTTTCGGGGGTTGTCATTATTTTTTTGTGTTCGTTCTTTTCAAGCGGCCTTTCCAAATATTCAAGTACATTGTTGATAGATTTGCCTTCGTACACTCCAAACAGGCTATTATGCTTTTGCATTTTCCCTTTGATAACAGGGACATTAGGCTCTATAATAATGGAATGACGTTTGGATTGTATTTCTAAAGTAGTTGCACCAATTCCGGCTACTGTCTTTGCTAAAATTGTATTGGTCGGGATTACCGGCAAAACATCCTTTAAGTATTGTCCCTGACTGATTGTGATTTCGCTTGTATTCAAGTCAAAATGTAACTTATTGTTATTCATTTTATTGTTGTTTTCTGATTATTAATAAAATAAAAGGGCAGGCAGTTTTACCCGCCCTTTCTGTTAGTGAATTAAGCATTTAAGTACGCTTTAAGTTCGGGATTCAAATAAGGCTTGTAAGTAATTACGCCCCTTTTGTAGTAACTTGAAAAAGTCTGTCCGGTAGTGGAATAAGTCTTTTTCATTGTTCTGCCTTGTGCCTTTTCTGTTATATATAAGGCATATTCAAAGTTTGGGATTCTTTTATTAAAGTTATCCAACTCATCGGCATTGATTTCTGAAATATTGGCGGTCTTTCCGAAAAGAACGGCAATTACAGCGTTCAATATTTCATCGTTTACATACAGAGAAAATTCTTCTCTGTCTTCGCCTTGCTTTGTGGCTTTTATCCATAAGTAGGCTTCATTCCTCCGGCTTGTCTTGGGTTGCATGACTAAATAGTAGCCGTTGGTTGAAAGTGCGTGGATTCTTTCCAATGCGGAGCGGTTGCTTATTGCTTCCGGCTCTTCCACGCTGTCAAAATTAATATTCAAACTAAAATTTGTAGATTCCATTGCTGAAATTTTTAAAGGGTTAATACTTGAAGCAGTTTTTGCTTCGTTTAAATTCTCAATAGCAGTGGTGGCTTTTTTTGTTTCCATTGCTAAAATGTTTAAAGGATTGATACTTGAAGTTTGCACTTCGTTAATTCTCTCATTTGATTTTGCGTTTCCGCAGTTAGAAAAATTTGTCATCTTTATAAATATAAAATGTGAATAAATAAATAAATGATGGTGCAAAAGTACATGGGCGCGAAAAGGCGTGTGGGGAGTAATTGAAACCAAAAACGGCTTAATTACTCCCAAAATATCAAAAGTGAGAGAATGTTAAATGTAAATCGCTAATTACGAATTAGATAAATCGTATCTTCGTGAGGGTTGGTTTATTTTTTCAATTAGATTTTCAGGTTGTTTTTCTTGAATTTTAGAAAAGGCATTGCGCCAAAGCAAGTCCCATTGTGGGGTATAGCCCCGTCTTATCATATCCTTTAACCAATTCCGAATATCAACCAAAATAAAATCATTGGAGATTTCCAAATAATCCAAGTAGTCAATAATGAATTGACAGATTTTTTCGCTTATGCGTGTTTTGGGGTTTTTGAATTTTGAATGGTGGTTGTACAATAATTGATATGTACCCCAAATCAGGTTGTTTGTTATCCGGTTGTTAAATTTCCGTCCGGCTTTGCCTTTGTTGTCAGGCAACAGTTGGTTAATCTTTTCAAGTGTTAAATCGGGGAAACGGTCTTGAAAGTATTTTTCCAAGTCGTCTAAAAACCATGCGCACGTATTAACGTCTATTTTATCCTGTTTGTAGAAAATGGATATTTTTGCGCCTCTGTTTTTCTTTGCTTTGGATTCCAGAATCATTCTGTAAAGTGATAGCATTTCAGGATAGATTTGATGATGCAAAACAAGTTGATATTCAATATCCAAGTCGTCAATAAGGCAGGAATGATTAAAAAAGCCTTCGGTTTCCTTGTGATAAATATAGGACATATAGGTAAGGCAAAGCAAAACAATATCGTCATCGGTAATGATTTCTTCTTCGTCATCGTCCTGTATAGAAAAATAATCGCTAAAATATTCGTGTACTTCTTTTTTGCAGGGTGTTGTTACATGAAAAGTCAGGTCTTTGTGTTCTCTAAATGATTCATCATAGTCAATGGTTAAATCTTTCATGTAATCAATTCCGCTGCTTTCAACGCAATGCCGTATTTCATCTATCAGCATGGTAGAATCATAATCGTAGTATTTTTTCATTAACGGCTCTGCCAATTGCAGATGTTCCGATTTGATGTAAAACTCTGTCATAAAGAATTTTTATTTTCGGACAAAAATACAATAAAAGACCGCTTCACTTACGAAAACGGTCTTTTATTTTACAATCGGATTCCCTTTTTACTACGTGGTTACAACAGGTTAGCCATTGCAGCATCTATTTGTTCATTCTCAAATGAATCCAAATAAATTTGCGTAGTCGCTAAATCGGTGTGTCCCAATGCTTCACTTATCAATGCAATATTCACGCCTGAACGTTTTAATACAGTGGCAAAACTGTGTCTTGCAACGTAGGTAGTAAGATTGGCATTAATCCCCGCTTGTTTGGATATTTCTTTCAAGCATTTATCCACATGTCCCAAAACTTTGTGCTTTCGGTTAAACTTCTGCTGTTCGGTAACATGCTTGCTTTTGTCAAGAATCGGAAAGATATAATCATTCGTGCAAACGCTTTCTTTCATGTACTTATTTACTAGTTGCATGGCTTCGGACGTAACAGGAATTGTGATTTTCTTTCCTGTCTTTTGGCGGATATAAGACAATTTGCCATTTGTTATGTTGCTGTGTTCCAAGTTTGCCATATCGGTAAAATTGATTCCACCACATAGATAACTGAATACATACAGGTCTTTGCTTAACTGCATGTATTTTCGTCCCGAATCTAAATTGACATTCATAATTTGTTTGTTTGATTCTTTGGCTATGGCTCGCTTTTCTGTTGTGGTGTCAAACTTGGATATTTTGAATGCTTTAAACGGATAGGCATCGGCTTTTACATGTTTGTTTGCTATGGCTTTGTTGTACACACTTCGCAAAGTCCTGAAAAATGCACTCATAGATGTTTCCTTACATTGATTTGCTCTTAACCATTTTTCATAACTATTCAACCAATGCAAAGTTATTTCATCAAAATAGAAGTCTAATTTGCCTTTTGTAAAGCGTTTCAGGGAGTTGAAAGAATCTTTGTAACATTTAGCCGTTCCGATTTTGCCGATTGATTTTAAATAATCAATGTGTTCGGTATAACATTCGGAAATGGTTTTGCTCTTAACTTTGTTTGCTTTGGCTGCTAACAGCGTGGAAGCGGTAAAGTCTTTTTGTTCTGACTTAAATTCAAGAATCTGCTTTTGATACTCATTTTCTTTCTCTAAAATGATTTTCAAAATTAATTCTTTGTTCGGACAATTCGCCTTTGGGCGTTCCTTTTCAAAGTCCCAAAATTTGGGGTTTACGGATATTCCCAAACTCTGATACTTTTTCTTTCCGTCTTTACAGACACGAATTACTAACGGATTTTCGCCGTTTGCTAATGTTTTTGATTTGTAACACAAGATATTAACCATAATGTTTCGGTTTAACTCTTGGTTTAACTTTCTATCAAAAAACCGCTCTAAAACTCCATATTTTTAAACAAAAAAGGACTTACCATTTACCGTAAGTCCTTGATTTTGAGGTGGGCGTTGACGGATTCGAACCGCCGACCCTCTGCTTGTAAGGATGGAAAATTTAGCTTATAAATCAACAAATTAACACATCTAAAATGTATCGTTGCGCTTATTTTGCGCTTTTTCATTAAATTCAATAGTGCATCCGAGTGCGTCGGCAATATTTCCGAGCATGTCAATTCCTGTTGAAAATTTGCCTGCTTCAATTCGTGCAATGCTCTGCTGTTTTAATCCCGCAAGTTCTGCAAGTTCTTGTTGCAAAATTCCTTTTGATGTGCGAATTTCCCTTATTCGCGTGCCTATTCTTTCTCTTTCGTTCATGGCATTACTTTTTTATAATGATTTTCGCGCAACCAATCGGCCATTTCACGCGCTATTTTTGCAAGTGATAAAGCATCGGGATTTTCAATATCTTCAAGTATCGAAAATTTCTGCGTTTCGTTGAATTTTTTCTCTTCAAACTCGCAGACAATACCGTTTTTCGTATCTGTACAGACCCACCAATTTTGGCGTGTCTGTGATTTTTGTAAAATAAATCTTTTCATAAATTAGTCTTCTATTAATTCTTTTATCAACTTGATTTGCGTAGTTATTTTATGTAGCCTTCTATAAAATTATAGGCATTTCTTACTGATATGTTATTTTCAACGAACCATTTTTTTGCCTCATTCTTTTTCGCGATGAGTGCATTTTGAATAGCTGCATTAAATTCTATTTGCGCCGCATTGTATTCAGCGCGTTTGCGATTTACGGTCGATTCTTTCGCACAGCAATATCTCTTATACCATTTGGTATCCTCGAATTTCATTGTGCACTTTGATCCAACGAAAGTTGCCGAGTCGCCACATCCATTATTAGCGAATTTGCCACACCCGGCAACATTCCAAACTGTCTCCCCATTCTCCCACTTTTTGAGGTTATATGATGCTTCTGTATAAGCGAGGCATATATTTCTGAATGCTTGAAATGCTTTGAAAGCACCTTTTTCATGTGTTATAGATTTCAAGGATACAACTCCTCTATCATTTTCAGTCATGTTAAAATGTTTGAAAAATACCTCAGCACCTATAACCCCATCAGTACCTTGATTAACAAGACTACCGGTATTATCAGTGATGAAGATGTCATCACCTGAATTGCCATGATAATGATCGCTATACATGATCAAAATCGCGTTTGCAGGAAAATTCTGTAAAGTTTCTAAATTAGTAACTACTAAATTTTTCATCTTTTTTTTACCGCTGTTATACGTTGCCGCCGATTCTTTAATTAATATGATGTAAAGATACAACATATTTGTTGTATTGTCAAGTGTTTTTTTAGTTAAAAATACTTAAAATGAATGTTAATAATTGTTAATATTTTATGTTTATTTTTAATGCTTTGATTTTTAGGCATTAAAAAAGTCGTCCTACTTTCGCAAGCAAGCCGACTAATAACAATCAAAACTCAATAAAACACTTAGAATTAAACGAAAAGATATTTCACAAAGCGTTAAAACTTATACCTAACCCCCAACCCATACCCCTTTTTCTGCAAACTAAAATCATGGATATACTGCAAATCAACCCCCGTATTTTTGTGAAAAGTACCTGCGCCAACCGTAACCTGATTAAATGTATTGAACGAAGCCCCCACATACGGCTGCCAAGTCTTTATCCTGTACTTTGTAATCTCTTTGTAAACAGGAATAAACTCATACTTGATTTCCGATAAGCTGTTATACTGCACCGTCTCCCATATACTTAGTTTCCCATGTTGTGGATTGTCAAAAAGCACCGCCGAATACTCACGCTTCGTGATATAATCATTGATAATTGCCGCCGTATCCACCCTAATGTCAATAAAGACGATGCTGTCCTTGAAAACTGTATCTACCTTGTAAATCAATTCCGGCTCACTCGGAATTGTTTCGCTCACAAGACGAGTATCCCAAACGGTATCACGCACGACATCGCCCTTAATGTACCTTGTTTCAGTTTCGTAGCTTATTGTTTTGCGACCGAAATAAAAACCAATCGCAAGGCAAAGCAAACACAACGCAACCGCATACTCCTTTTTCATAAAAGCAACAACAAAGGCAAACACCCCCACGCCGAAGGATTCGATGGCGTTTCTCCTGCCTCATGCTCCGACAGCATCTCTTTCAAATTCGGTATCTCCTCCAAAATATTCTCCGTTTCAGGCAATTCAAACTGTTCATCGACCGAAACAAAATTGTCGTTTTCGGTAACTTCTACATACAAGCCGATACCTGCATATTCAACCGCAGCATCAAAGCTCGGACAAGCCTTTGCGGCAAACTCACGATGCCCGTGTATCGAAGCATCAGGATATTTTTCTTTAAGTGCAGTAAGAAGCGACACAAGCGACTTTTTTTGTGCCTCTGTGCGCGTATCTTTCGGCTTCATACTTTTATCGCACCCGCCGATATAACAAACGCCGATCGAGTGGCTGTTTTCGCCCGTGCAGTGAGCGCCTACCTCCGCTTCTGCCCTTCCTGCCTCAATCTTTCCGTCGAGCAACACCACGTAATGATACCCGATGCACCTAAACCCCTGATCCCTATGCCAAGCGTCAATCTCGGAAGCCGTATGATGCCTGCCTTCAGGCGTAGCAGAACAGTGAACGATTATCTTGTCAATCCGTCTCATGCCATTCTCTTTAAATTCTCAAAAAACTCAATATTAATTGCCTCAAACAAAATATCCAACCCACGAAAATAGGTATCCCTGTGGTACTCTTTCCCATCGTAAATTGCATCCATACTGTATTTGTACGCCCTGTCAAGCCACTCGTCCAAACAATATTCCGACAGCTTAATGCCATTGTACCTATACACATCAATATCAGCTTTCATCGTCTTGTACAGATTGTTCAGCATCGACTTCACTTTCTTTCCGATCGCATCCCTGTCCTCAAGATTGTCCTTTTCCTTTATATGCCCGATAATCGTCCTGCATATAAAATCTTTGTTTGAGGTAAAAACGTACTTCATCAGGATGCGTACCTGATTCATTACCTCTCCCGTAAGAGATTCTTTCAGTTGATAAATACTTGCGTTATTGTTCTTTTGCAAATCCAAAATGCTCTCAAGAACTTTCTGCTGATTTTCAAACATTTTCTGATTGCTTTCAAACATTTTCTGCTGATTGTCAAACGCCTTTGCCAAAAAATCCTTATTGTCCTTATTGGCCTGTTTGAACATCTTTAGTATAAAATACAAAATAACGCCAAACGACACAATAAACACCGAAGCAATCATCACAAACACGCTATACTCGCTAATCCCCTTGGCAACCTCCATCGTAGGATTTATATAATCATTCATAACCAACTTTTTTACAAATATTTAAACCAACCAAACAACTTTCTCTCTTTCAAATAATCCAAATCACGCTCATTGTTGTATGCCTCCCTCTCAAAACTGATATTGTAATAGCTCTGCGAACCATACTTAAACAACTTCACAAACCATTCAACCACATACCACAGATAAAAGAACACATACAGCATCTCGCGCATCTGCGCCGTGTGAATACGCTCGTGATTCATCAATCTGTCTGTCACAACAACACCATTCCGCACAAAGAGCACTCCGAATAGATTAATTCCGGAGAACCCTTTGATTGGAATCACATTATTAACAACCACTTTCATCGAGCGTTTTTTTACCTTTCGACTTCGGTCGATTTTCTATCGAAAAAGTCGAAACCATTCACTCTTTCTTCCCAAAAATCCCGTCAAAAAACTTTGTGATAAATCCAATGTCGAATATCCCATTAGCCGCAAGCGAGACCCCTATGCCATACAGGAGCGCAACCCACCACACAAGCCCCGCAGGAAATCCGAAACTGAAATACCAGCAAACCATCGTAACGACAAGCCCGATCCCCCACGACAAAATCTGATTTGCCAACGACGACATTTTTGGGATAAACCGTTTAATTATTTCAACCACAACGGGAATAGCAGCCGCCAAAGCCGCAAACGTCCCTAAACCTAAAAAATCCCCTACTTCGGGAGGGATAATTTCAATACCTTGCCCGAAAACAGGCACACACACTGCCAAAAGCAGCATACTAATCAAAAAAATAAACCTTTTCATAATAACTGATAATTAATGTTTGTAAATACTTAAAAACTCCTATTTAATAAACTTGTAAGATTTGTCCTTATCTCTCAATACATATATCCCTCTCGGAAGCTGAACGCTTCGTATCACGTCTGTATGCAAGCCTGAAACGCCCGTCCTGACAACTCTGCCGTAAATATCATAGATAACTCCATTTTCGATATAACCGCCATGTATCGCCTCATTTGCCGTATTATGCGCCGTGAAACGAATAAAAGGCGTGTAAAACTTGCGGTTATGCCAGTATGTTATTAATCGGTAACTGCCTGAATGATGAAACCCAATCGGGTAAAACTCCAATACATTGCCTGTCTGATTCACGAAAGCAAACTCGTTGTACTCCCATTTGTATGTGAAATCATAATTTCTGTCGAACTGACGAATTACAGGCACAAACTCATACCTGTACGGATTGCTCACGGCAAAAACAAGCGTATCCAACACATATTCATACACCGAAGCATCCACCACGAGCGTATCCGTCTTAGGCCGTCCGTCATTACTGCCTGCCCACGACCTGAAAACAATCTTTTCAGCAGGATCGGCAAAAGCAACATTGAATGTTTTTGACTTTACAGAATCAATCTGTACGCCTTTCGGATTCACGATGTAACCCGTCAGGCTGTATGTGCCTGCATCCATTGCAGGCATTTCAGTAGCATCACCGTTTAGCTTCCATACCGCATAATCAGGCTGCAATCCATCAAACTCATAATAAAAGTTAATACAGTCGCCTGTAAGCAAAAGAATATCAGTTTTATTGATATGCTGACCATTCCAAACTCTCGGCTCTTCGAGCGAAACATATTCAATAGCCTCAATCGTCCACACAATATTCTCTATCGTTGCCGGCTGATTCAGATAAGCCCAATAATATTTGTATGCCGGTATGGTGTCAAGGCATATTGAATCGCCTGTCACAAACCACTTTTCAAAATCACGCAACGCACGCCACGACACCGAATCATCCGACACGTACCACGTATCGACGCTTACCGTATCCCCGACATTCAGCACGATTCCACGAGGATATAAAACCGTCAAACTGTCGCCTGCCGATATATAAACGGTATCAGGTATAGTTACTGTTTCTGTTTGTCCAGACAGCCGAAACAAAATACACAGCCCAACAAAAAGTAAAATAATTCGTTTCATATCAAATAATTGTTAATAACAATAAATTCACAAAGAAAACTCCTCAATTATGCCATTGAATTTCTCAATAACGATATTATACAACACTTCAACACAATCATACTTAGAACACTGCATAGAGAAAAAATCATTTTGCGTAATATATTGCGCTCCTCCATTCCAAAGACCAGCCTCTTCCATAACCTGTAAAGAAACATTTGTATCTTTGCCTATTTTTTCAATAACTGCCGAAATAATAAGGCCGTCTTTTTCTTCTCTTCTTGCGATTTTCTCGCTTCTTATTTCTTCCATTACTTATTAACTTTAAATTGTTCTTCAAAATCACGAATATCGTCTGCCGTAACATCAACAGCTGTCTCTCTCAAAGCCTTAATAAGAGAATACCTTGCAGCTTTTCCTTGCAAAAGAGTATTCATCATAAGACTAAATTCTTCTTCTGTAAGAATTATTCCTTCATTTGTAGAATTATAAATCTTACGCGCCAATTCATCAAGTTCAAGTGTTGGAGCATTAATAAAAAGCATATTACCAACATCTTTCCTCGCATCCATTATAGAAAACTCACCAATAGTAGCTTCCCAACGAACATTACTAAAATTTATTTTCTTTGCCATATAATTAATTTCTATGATTTAAAATATACCAAGCACGATTATAATATCCAAGTTCAAGTATATCTCCTCTCGCCATTCTTTGATTAGCTTGTGTATTCCCATCATTGTCAATGATGGGAGCGCCTGAACTACCAACAATATAAACATACGCTGTTGCCCACCGAGTAACGATAATTGTCATTCTAAGCATCGCTGAGTCAACTGCAGCTTCGCCATTTGTCATATAACCAAACTCATTATGCATAGCTGTATCTGTTGGAAGATAAGCGCTAACATCTGATGTTGGCTGCAAAACAAAGGTATTATGAAAACGCAAAGGCTCCGCGCTATTCGCTGTCGTAAAATAATTTAACGAATAACATCTTTGCATTACAGAATAAGAGCCTCTTGAAGCAATACCTCCATCAGCATACAATGCACAAGCGCCAATATATTGAGATTGCGTACCTCTCGCTAACAAATGAAGAGCATAAGTTGTTCCCGGCCAAGACGCTTGATTTTCATTTCTAATAAGTGCTGTCAAAGTAATTGCCCCTCCAGCTGTTGCCGGAATTAAATTCCTTCCAAAAGCTATACGAGTTTGACCGCTGCGCATATCTATGTAACCAATGTCTTGGTCTGGATTTCCGTTGGCAATTAACCAGCCAGACCTGATCTCAAAACCTCCAATCCAAGCGCCATCTGTAACAACTAAATTTGATGTATTAATTAAAGAGGCTTGAAGGTATCCGCCTGCTATAATTGTTTGCCCACCTAAAGCAACGTTAAATGTATTTTGACCGACCGCGCCAACAACTGACCCTGTTAGTTTGCTATTTATTTGAGTTTGAACATCATATGGAAGTTGTCCCCATGTCGCACTACCTGAAAGCATAGAGAACGAAACAGCACCGACAAGATTGATGTTATTTGCATCAATTCTAACGCCCGCCGAAGAAACATTTATCCTGTTAATTATTGTGTCGCCGTTTTCCATCGTCTTTGACGCAAACATATTAACCGCATTTGATTCTACCAACCATCCAGCCGTCTCAATTTTGTTTCCAAGTTGGTCAATCCTGTATACCTGCGCAGAAATCTGGTCGCCCAATATGCTTAACTGTGAGTATGTCGCAAAGCCACTCAAATCAGGTCTGTCGGTTATACGCCCATATCCTGTTATCGTTCCCTCATTCAAGTTAATCACAAGATTTGCATTTCTGTCCTTTATAATGCCTGTGGTTATGTGCTGCCCCGCAATCTCCGTATATCCGAAATTCGGCTGCCAGCTGCGCACCCCATCGCGTGGACTGTTCAAAACGCCAACCCAAAAGTGATAGTAACCCGCAACATCTTCGAGTTTGATTTTATCGGGCGTTACGAATATCTCGCCAAAATCCCCGTCTTTCTCACACTTCGCATATACATAATGCGGCTGATTGTTATTCAATGTAAACGTACCAGCCGAAATAGTCCACTCCCTGATACTTCCGTCGCCTTTGATTGTAAAATGCTCCAAGATGCCCGCCGTATTCTTAAACAGATTCGGATTGCCGTCAGCGTTCGGAATAAAATACACTCCGACAAAATCCATTTGCTGCGAGTTAGTACCGACAATTAACTGTGCCGTATGCACCACAAGCGGATTAATGATGTCGGTAAAAAAACTCCCTTCGGGGTCAAACATCATTTCTTTCGTTTCCATCACATCGTACCATGTGCGACGTGTGTACTGTTTCAATGGATTGAGCTTGTCGTCTATCAGGCGTGGAATATCTTTTATGTCGTCAATCAGTTTTTTCAGTCCGCTCGCTTGCAGAAAATCAGACAGCGTAATCTCATACCTGTATGGCGTGATTGATTCTTCGTCCTCATCTGCCGAAGCCGTACTGATAAACCGTTTAACAGCAATCGTGCGTATCTCTCTGTTAATATCGAGTTTTTGGTCATATACGCCAACCATCTGCCCGCATGTGATAAATATATTGCGCTCGGCAAACTCTATTTCGTCACATTCGGCACGAAGTTGTACGCGCTTCTCGCACTTCTCGTCAAGCCATTTTTGCGCCTCTTCAAGCAATAAGTCCTCCGCTTCGTCAATATACGCCTGCGGCATCTTTATTCCTGTAAGTATAAACACGTCTCCTACCGCAAAACTTATAAGCTCGCTCGGAACATCCATGTCCAACTCGTCCTCGTTTTTCAACAGCACAAGCTCTTTCGTTGTATTATTCCAGCTTTCCTCGTTGATACGCAAATCATATCCGGCAAGACTGCCTGTCTGAAACGTCACAATCGCATCGATACCGTCAAGCAGATAATCCGTCAGATTGAAGTCAATATCCGTACTCCGTAGCGTGAAAGCGTCCATTTTTGTTGTAACAACAAACTCTTTCTTCGGGTAAACGTAATCAAACTGCTTGACGGCATCTCGCCGCCCGAACTTATCTACATTCTTTTCAATGTACTTATCGCCATTCGGTAGCATCAAATAATCGTGTCCGTACTCAAGCGGATAGATATTTCTGTCGCCGCCATAGGCATATAAGCGTGTTATGGGTGGATTTTCATCTTCCGCCATCAGCGTTAAGTTACGGAATCCGCCGCCCGCGCCCTGCATCAATACAAGGCCATTGCTGTTGTATTCACGCTTGCCTACATTGACAGTCCGTCCCTCTACCCAAAACTCGCAGTCAAACGTACTTGTAATGTCTTCCATGACATCGCCGCACAGCTTGTCCTTAAAGTCGAACAACTCCGTTTTTGTGGTAATACATGAGCCTTGCGCCCATCCAGAGCCGTTTTTGTTCATTTCCCTTATGACAAGGCCGAGAACATCCGAAGCAGTACCGTAATACATTTGCCTGTTCTTGTCGAAGTCAGGCTCTTCGTATTGGAAAAACGCCGTATCATACAGCCTGTAAATATCGTGGTAAAGCGTAACCTTGTACTCATACCCAAGCGATGTTTCCACTTTCGATATGCTTTCCTGAAAACGGATACTGTATTTGTTGCCGAAATAATCAATATAGTCGTCAATTTCAAGTCCTACGGGATTCTTTACGTCAAACTCAATGTAAGCTAAATATGCGCCGTTAATCTCCTCATATACATAAGAAGACTCCTTTACGTGCACATTTGCAATCTCTGTATTATTTCGGTATATTTTCATTGCTGCTGCAATTCTTAATTTTCAACCAACTTCCACCCCGCAGGAAAATCATCCGGCGAAAAAGAATTATTATTAATAAGCGATTCATACACCTTTCCGTTATACAACACCTTTTTCCCTGTCATGTAGGCGTTATGCGCGTATGTCTGTTGCCATTCCTCAATCTCCTCACCGCCAACATCCACCGTCGTAAATCTGTCGTAGAGTGCAGGCACATCAGTCGGTAGCCAATTTGCTTGCGAAGTATGAGGTTGTGCTACCCGAAAAGTAATACCATTGTAAACCAATATCTCGCCAACGACTAAATAATCTGCATCAGCCTCCCATTGTTTAAAAGCCGACTGCGGCAACGCCATTGCCGTCTCATCCGACAGATGCGCCGAAGCCTCCCCAATAGCCGCATGATAAGCCTCCGCCGTCTTTCGAGCCTCCCTTACGTTTTCAATCCACCGCCTCATAGCATTGATATTAATTGATTAAACTCATCCACCGCCTCATTAATGTCATTACCGTCCTTACTGTCATTGATATGTTGCTTTGCGTTATATTCATAGTTTTCTATCCTCTCCGAAAAGTCCATAAACCCATCAAAGTAAAAAGCATTATCATCAGCATCTTTTGAATAGGCTTTGGCAATCAATACTTCTGGCGGATACGCCTCTTTCAGCCTGTTTTCCGCGTGTTGTTTAACCTGTTCAATAGCCCTTATTTTCAACTCCTCAAGCGTCGGCTCAGGCGGCAGCGGCGCAAGCTCCATCTCAAACACCTCTTTTATACTCGCCGCAGGATTGTTATCTCGAAACGCAAGCTGCTCATCGCTCAACTCAACCCAATCCCCCGCGAGATAGTCATCGTAAGTGTTCTTTACGACAACATCGCCAATATCTGCTATTTCCAAATAGCCTTTTCTGTTTTTTTGTACGTATATTTTTAAATTTTCCATATTGTTTTGTTTATTGATTAAATTCATGGCATTTGGGTAGACAGAAAACGTAACAGGATAGTGCCATCGCCACCGCTTCCGCCAATTCCATGACCTTCTTCTATTCGATAATGCTGTGCTCCTCCACCACCACCTCCATAACCGCCACCTCCTTTTCCTTGCGTGCCGTTAGCCTTTCCGTCTTGCCCCCTTCCTTGTGCATAATCACTCGCTCCTCCATTTCCGCCCATTCCTGAATATGAACATCCGCCACCTCCACCTGCATTTCTGTGTCCTGTGCCAAAGTCTCTTGTCGTTGATCCCTGTCCTGATCCACCGCCAAATGGCGTGCTTCCGTCTGATCCGCCAGTCTCTACTAATGTAGTTGAACGTGCGCTTGAACCACCAGAACCGCCGCTTCCGCCGGTAACTCCATTAAGCCCAGTACCTGATGCTGTCATTCCTGCATTTCCGCCATTTGCTCTATATGAAGCATTTAAAAATTGCGAAAATTCACCATTGTTTGATCCACCATGCACGCCAACTCCACCTTTGCCTACTATGATTGGAATGACTTGGCCAACAGATACTGCAATATTCAAATATGTTTTTGTATATCCGCCGCCTCCACCGCCACCAAGACGTGCGGGGCTGTCAGAACCGCCGCCGCTTCCGCCTCCGCCAACAAGAAATACATCAATAGAAGTACATCCAGAAGGAACTGTCCAATTATAATTCCCTGCCGGGAAGAAACGAACAAGATGTTCGTATAATTTTTTCTTCCCACCTACCGCCCTTTGATTAATCAGCATACCCTTACTTTGCTTGAACTTTAATATGATACTTGCCATTTACAACAAGCACATGAATCTCAATCGAATCTCCGATTGCCATATCATAACTCGCCTCGCCCATATTGATATAATCGCTCGTATTCGGCATCACAACCGTCACCGCAGCAGTAGCCGTCACAACCACCACAAAAGCCAAAACATCAACCGCAACCGAACCAACCGAAAAAGACTGATTCGAGGAAATGGTAACAGGCGTGATGTGTTTTGTTATTGCCATACTCGACAGGCTCGACTTCGCACTATCGGTGTCCATAAAATCAAGTTTGCCCTTTGCCGTTCTGTCAAAGTCATAAGACGACAATCCCTTCCCCGCCTCCGTTGGCTGATAATTGTGCGTATGCGAAGTAACCAAACCCGTCAGCTGCGCCTCAATCATCGACTTCGTGATGCTCTTCAAAAAGATACCGTCAGCCTCCGACTTCGTATAGATATTCGTCAAATCAACCTTTTCAACCTCGCTCGGAAGTTTCTGTGTGCCGTCCCACCAATAATCCGGCACATCTGTTGCGCGGATAAGGAAATTATCCCCTATCAGCAATTCATCCACATTCGCGGTAACAGTCAGCCAAGTATCCAAATCGGAAACCGTATCAAACACCCACGACCGCGACTTTCCGCGTGCAATAGCCTCTACATCCGACAAATACATCCTTATGTCCTGATGCGTAGTAGAATCGCTTCCATGAGTGCTGATTGCGCTTGTTACAGCGCTTTGTGTAATAAACCCTGTTTCGATATTTGAGAAATCCGACAATTTTGTCGGCTTGTTGTCAATGTCCGTAAGCCAATCCGCTTTGTCCTTTGCCGACAACGCGCCCAAACTCGCAAACCACTTTTTAATCTTCCCGAAAATTGTAGGGACTGTTTCACCTGATTCGATGTTTGAAACGGCTTGTGCTTCTGTGAATGTCACGGTTGCGTTTTGCAGGTCGACGGTAGCCGAAGCCGTTATGCCGCTATCGACGTAATCCTGTGCGGTATCGTCCCAAAAGCCGATGTTGCCGTTTGACAGAACGACAAGGGATTTGCCGTCTGCGCCATCGTCGCCGTCATTTCCATCTGCGCCGAATTTTCCCATAGCAAACCATGTAGCAGTGTCGGTTACGGCTGTATTAACATTGTCTTTCTTGGCCACATATACAGTATCGTTGTGCCTTACGATATTCAGTATTTTGTATTCCGTCACGCTGTTCCAATCGCCCGACGGAATCATCATTATTGTGCCTATTATTTTTTTTGTTGCCATATTTTATAAATTAATCGGTTATCATTACAAGCTCTCCTGTGTCTGTATCAATCTCAAAGTCAATAGCAGGCGTATTGCCATCATCCCCCTTTTCGCCTTTGTCGCCACGAACTAAAACCGAGACGTCAACCCATACGCCATCCTGATACTGTTGTAATGTTCCTGCAACTGATACATGGATTCCGTCTTTAAGTTTTAATGGATTTGTCGTAAAATAGTTGTCTCGTTCCGTTGCGGATGCAAAGAAGAAATCGTTGTCAATTGAAAGTGCGCCTGAACCACCACCCATACCACCCTTTAATTCATATAGACCTTCTGTTAATTCACTCCAATTCGACGATGTTAATTGTTCGGGTGTACCACTTGCGCCGTCCTGTATCGTTACTGTGTTCATTTTCGCTTTCCAAAAATGCCTGATACCGTCAATCTGTATTGTAACAATATCCGATGCCGACTTGCTTATCCTGAAAGTCGATTTTGAAACTTTCATCTCATCCCGTAAACCCTCCCCGAATTGAATCGTTACGGAATTGCCTTTGATAATGTTTATATTTGCACTCATAGCCGTTGCTGTTAAAGTTTAATCTTCTGTAATCATAATCAGTTCGCCTGTATCGTAGTCTATTTCAAAGTCAACTTCGGGCGTATCGCCCTTTGCCCCTTTGTAGCCTCTTTCTCCCTTTTCGCCTTGCTCTCCGGGAATGCCTTGTTGTCCTTGCTGTCCTTGTAAACCCTGCGCTCCGGTATCGCCTTTCGCTCCGGTATCGCCCTTTGCGCCTTTCATGCTTGCAGGATTAGCGCGGCGAACGCCATTACTTAAAACAATAAGAATATTGCCGTTGTCAATTTCCGGTTGAGTAGCCAACGGAAGATTTGTGAGTCGTATAACATTAAAATCTGTTGCCATAATTCAATTAATTCAATATTATTACATTTCCATTTTCATCTGCGAGCAAACCAAAATCAGGGTCTTCAAGAACTGTCCAAATACTCGTAACTCCGCTACTCCACGTAACGACCGGAATACAGAGCTTGATGCTGAACTTTGCACTCGGCCTGTCGCCCCAATGCACCTTAAAGGCCGAACAATCCATGTAATACACTTCCGTTGTACCGCCTATCTCACGTATGTACAAATACTGCTTGCCTGTTTTGGCAAAAGAATTGTAAAACGCCTGATAGTTATGTGCAAACTCCTGCTGTGAGTTTGACAGCATCCACAACTTTATTGTAATTTCTTTGTGCCTTAACATGCGTGTATCCAAGTGATAATCCCGACCGTCAAAAAACGCATCTTTCACGTCGGGGTATCTCAAAACTTCGCCAATGTCTCCGTCGGGATGAATACCGAAGTCCCCAAAATCGCGACCATCGACAGCATACATGCCTTTCAGCCGTATGCCTCCTGTCGGGGATACAATGCTTTGGTTGATAACCGTACCGTCTTCGATAAAATCCATTGTGAAAGTTGTGCCGCCGTCCCCATAGTCAAACAATCGAATAGACCGCATCTTTTGCGTTTTGTCGTATCGCAACTCATACACAAGTCCGTTTTCGAGATTGAACGTTCTGTATCCCGGCGCTATCATTGTTTGAAAAAAATCGTTATGTATGTTGAAAAATTCGCTTTCGCTTCGATGCTTTATCATAAAGTTAAGCGATACCTTGCGCGGCTCTGTCTCAAATCGCCTCAAATCGGGCTGTATGCCGTCTGTTTCTGCGTAGTTGGTATGTTTTACCGTCTTGCGCTTCGGATAGCGAAAAAGGCTGTCGTATGACCCTGTAAGCAAAGCCATATTCCATGTATTCCTGATATTTTTTCCGTCTATCGTTGCCATTGCCTATATTGCTACTTTAACACCTTTAACATTCATCTCATTCAAATATGAAGCAGAGTTTTTTGTGTTCACGTCAATACTCTTGCTGAAATCGGATATTGACAACTGAATAACCCGTATCTGTTCCGAGTTTTCAACCAACTGCCTGTTTAGTTCGCGTATTACAGCAACCTCTTTCCACCCTGAAGCCTGCATCTCACGTATGGCAAGCAGATTGTCGTTGAACGAAACAAAGTGCGCTATCATGGCGTTATCGCCTTTCTCACGCGACAAGCGAAGCATTTCTTCAAGGATAACTTTTATTGAACCGAACTGACCTGCAAGCAAGGTGATGCTTTCCTGTGATGCTTTGGCGTATGCGCCGCGTAGGGAATTGTCTGATGCGTCATCTCCATATTTACGCATGTCTATACCCAATCCTGAAAGCATATTGTTAAATCCCTGCATCATATTTTGAAGTACCGGAAGTTGCTCCTCGTAATTGTCAACGACAGCTTGCGTTCTCTGTGCTACCTGCTGCATCAATTCATCCTCTGTAAGCATACCGGCGGCATACTTGTTGTACAATTCGACAATATCATCTGAAAATGTATCGAAAATCTTAGACAGCACAATTGACCTCATCATGTCAGATACTATATTTCTGAATGTACTTGCCGCATAGTCTTTGAAGCTATCGAGGGCATCCTTTCCTTCGTCAAACCAACTCCAAAGGCTGTCAATAAAATTATCTACCAATGGTTCATATAGAGACGACACATATTCTTCAAGTTGTTTTTTATATTCATCCCACATTTCCTGATATTTCATTAACTCCTTGAGCGTGTCCTCTGTTTGCCCGACAAGTTTGTCGCCATATTTATCGAGTATTTCTTTTGCAAGTGTCGCATTGAGCCTTCCATCTTCGTCGAATAGGTCTCCTCCGAGTTCTCGCTTTGCCCAAGCCGCAAGGTCTTCCGTTTTCTGCGCTTTCGCCCCCCATCCTGTGCCTAAAAAACCCGATGTTGCTTTTTCTGTTTCAATTCGCAGATTCTTGATTGCCTCTGTTTGTTTTTCTAAGTAGCTTCCACCTTTGCCAAGACCAAACATCTCTTCGTATGCCGCTCCTGCATTACCGCTTGCAAGCGCAACGGATGCTTTTACCCATCGAAACCATCCACTTTTAGTCTCATTTTGATATTCAGCCTGCATGCTGTGTAGTTTGTTGAAATAAGCCTCATCTATCTTTTCACGCTCATCCCGCGCATGTTTTAGCGAACCAAGACTGTCGCTTCCAAACCACGATTCCTCCGCATGTTTGGCTTTTATTACTGAAACCTCATAATCCAATACAGCTTGTTTCAGTTTATTAACTTCTTCAACTTTTGCTGCATATTTCTCGTACTGCTGGTGTGCGCTTGGAATAAGATTTGAAATCTTGTCAATCAAAACAATAACCATCTGAATAATAGCAAGTATCGCAGATGCCTTTTCGAGCGTTCCCAACGCCGTAGCTCCTGCTGCCGCCGCCGTCTTTACGCCGTCTATGGATGTAAGTACAAAATTGCCAATGTCTCCAATAAGCGAAATGATTTCTCCACCTGTACCTCCTATTACATCGCCAAGATTTGATATTGAATCAAATAAACCTTTGAATTGGTCGGCTACCTTTTTTTGCGCGTCCGCAACCTCCTTGTACGCCTGCACCTGTTCATCGAGCGCAATACGCACTTTCTCCTGTGCCTTTGCTTCCGCATCGGCATCGCCCGACACACGCGACTGTGCAAGTTCGCGTTTTGCCTGTGCAAGTTTCTTTGTTGCAGCAGTCAATTTTGCTTGTGATGCCGTTAGCGCCTTAAATGGGTCGCGTGATGTCAGTTCATTGTATATTTGCTGCATCACGTGCGTGTAATCCAATAAAGCCGTCGGGTCAAGCGTTTCGGCCATGTGTTCTTTCATGCCGTCGAGTTGCTCCATTAGATAGGTAAGCGTTTCGGTAGAAGTATTCCGCAAATCTTCAAAGGCGCGTATGTAATCAGGACTTTCCTTGAATATGTTAAAGTCGAACTCCATAAGCCCCTTTCCCTTATCGCTTACGGCCTTGTTTATCGCGCTGTCAAACTGCCTCACAAGCTCTGAAGTGCCTGTATCCTCTGCATTTGCGCGTTGCCTGCGCAACTCCTCTATGTCTCGATTAAACTGCTCCTCAATATCTCTGCGTTGGTCGGCATAGTCCTTGTATTTTTCAAGCAGTCGTTTGTTTATTGCTTCTTCATTTTGTTCCCGCTCTTTGCCTGCAAGAAATTCAGCGTCATCCAAGTAGTCTGTTTGCTCTTTTGCAAGTTGCTCCCTTGATGTTGTTGTCGGCGTAAACTTCTTATTTTTCTCTTTCCAATCGGGATTTTCGACTTCCCACAGTTTTTGTTCAATATCCTGCTGTTGCTTTATCATTTCGTCGCCTTT
>Ga0082212_10002336_pt1 | contig 27760 bp, 23 predicted proteins | sample TergutNt197P3_FD_71548 | JGI IMG/M metagenome (GOLD analysis project Ga0082212, IMG submission 71548) | Neocapritermes taracua P3 segment gut microbial communities from Petit-Saut dam, French Guiana - Nt197 P3 | ecosystem: Host-associated > Arthropoda: Insects > Digestive system > Gut ...
CGACGTGTGCAACAATATATTTGTAGGCGCCTGCGTCCAGGACGGCAGGAAGAAAAACGAGTGCCGAGCCCTATGCGAAATGGTTGATGCGAGCGAAATAAAAGGCCCTGCCATTGTCCTTGGAGACAGGGGCTATGAGTGCTTCAACAATTTCGCCCATATTGAAAACAAAGGCTGGAAATACGCTGTGAGGGCAAAAGACGTTGGCAGCAATGGCATTCTGTCGAAGCAGGGCCTGCCCAGCTGCGGCGAGTTCGACATTGATATTAGCATTGCGCTGACAAGAAAGCAGACAAAAGAGACAAAAGGGCAGCCAGGCATATACAAAATATTAATGGGCAACCAGGCATTCGACTATTTAGGGGAAGGCAGCGAGTATTATCTAATGTCTTTTCGCGCTGTAAGGCTTGAGCTTTCCGACGGATCGCACGAATGCTTAATCACAAACCTTAGCAGGGAGCTGTTTGCGCCAAGCGCGCTCAAAGAGCTTTATGCCATGCGGTGGGGCGAGGAGGTTTCCTTTGGCAAGCTCAAATACGCAATCGGCCTAACAAGCCTGCATAGCAAAATAAAAGCATATACAGTACAAGAAATATATGCAAGCCTGACAATGTACAACTTTTGCGAGCAGATGGCATCATCGGCTGCTGAAGCAGCAGGAGCCGAGCAGCAAGCTTCACTAGGCCATGATGCTAAATATGCCTACAAGCCCAACTTCACAGCAGCTGTTAAGATATGCAAAGAGTTTATAAGGCATTTTATACGAAACAGAAGATGCAGCGAGCCGCCTAACGCAGAGAAGCTAATTTCCATTCATTTAGTTGCTGTAAGGCCTGGCCGAAAATGCAAGAGGGCGATTAGCAAAAAGACCGGAATGAGCTTTAACTATCGGGTAGCCTAAGAGGCGCAAGCAGCCTAGCGCAAGCCCATACCGAACATGGGCTTGCTTGCTGCAAGCATTTTTCGGCTATAAGATATATGAAGCAATAGCCAAGCATCCTCTGCTCAAGGCTGCCTGTCTATCATCTTGCTTTGTTAATATTCAACAAAAGCAGGCAGATAATGTCGCTACAGAAAACGGATTATAGCAATCACGTAATTGAACGAGAATACCCACAATGCAAAAATAGAGACTTTATGCATTCAGGCGTTACACTGCCGAGTGCTATGCCCACCGCATCAATCACAGAGGCGATGTCTCTGGGCTTTATGCGTTTGACGGAATCTTTCACAACTTGCCAGACAAACTCTATTGCATTCATATCAGGCGAATAAGGCGGCAGATGCAATGGCGCCACTTTGTTTCTAAGCAGCAGGGCCTCAGCTTCAACTGGCATATGCGAGCTAAGATTGTCTAGTATAAGGATGCTTCCTTTCTGAAGGCTTGGAATCAGCAGTTCCTGAAGATACTGATAAAAAAAAATCGCCGCGCTCATAGCGCCTTTGAAAAGCAGTGGCGCAACGATCCCGCTTAGGCCTACAGCCGCAACCAGCGTCTGCCCAGTCCCTCTTGGATCTGGAGTATACTCGGCAACCCTGCCAACCCCCCATCCATACTCTTTGGTCATAGCCGCATTAATATTCGTTTCATCCAAGAAAAACAGCCTCATTGTGTCAAGCAAAGGCATTGCTTTTCTCATTTCTGCGCGCTTTTGCTGTACATCCTCGTCCAGGCGCCTGGCGCACCAGGCAGTTTTTTTTTATACGAAAACCCCCGCCTTTTCTTTAAGGCGTTCCTCATGGTTGTCTGGCTCACATTCAAATTCAGCTTTTCGATCAAATCCTTGATTGGCATATTTGGGTTTTCAGCAAGCAGCCCTACAGCTTCATCAAGCTTCTCGTCACTGATGAGGGGCTTTGGCCCATATGCTCTCGGGCGAGGCTCTATGCTGCCGGTCTCTTTGAAAAGCTTAATAATCCTTCTGACTGAATTATCCGGCAGTTTTAAGGTTTTTGCTATTTGGGCCGGTAACATTCCTTCATTGTGGCACTCTATGATAATTGTCCTTATTCTGGCGTCAAGGTCCGCTGCCATGGCTGTCTCCAATATAGTTTGTATTTATGATAAATAATACCATATTCGACACGTATCAACAATATTTATGGCAGATTTATGCTCTGCTACTCAATATTTCTAATGCTATAAGCTGCCTTAGCGGAACTCAAATACAGGCCGCATTAACGCCAAAGGCTCACTGGCAACCAACAATTTCCATAATATTCGCAAATATGGTATAATATTTATTATATTTTTGCTATAAACTCTGGGCTTGTCCAGAGCAATTTGGCACTGGAGGCAATATTATGAGTGGCAAAATCTACTTTATAAAAGAAGGTGAAGCGCTGTCCGAATTGACAGAAACTGTTTACGAAAATGAGGATTTATTTCAATCATTGATTGTAAAGTATCCAGAAATTTTGGCTGGTGAACAAATCAATCCGCAATATCCTCGAAAATGGGTATTAATTTCGCGCGAAATAGATATTCCGTTGGGTGAAGGGAATGGACGAGTTGATCATTTATTTATTGATCAAGACGCTATCCCCACTTTCATAGAAGCCAAACGAAGCACAGATACTCGAATTAGGCGTGAGGTTGTAGGGCAAATGCTTGACTATGCAGCCAACGCTTCGCAATTTTGGCCGATAAATGATTTGCGATCTGCATACGAAAGAAATATCCTTGAAGGTGAAAGTTCGACGCTTTTAGATATTGGAGTAATCAATGAAGAAGCATTCTGGCAGAATGCTGACATGAATCTTCGCAACGGCAATGTTCGGCTGTTATTTGTCGCTGATTCTATCCCTGCTTCACTGCAGGCTATTATTGAGTTTCTCAACAAGCAAATGCGAGATACTGAAGTTTTAGGCCTTGAGATTAAACAGTTTGTTGGAGAGGATGGTTCCAAGACTCTGGTTCCAAATCTTGTAGGAAGAACAGCAGGCGCTATTCAAGCGAAACGGCTTGATGCAAAACGAAAATTCGCTAACCGCAGTGAGTTTTTTGATTCTGTTGAAAATGGCAATGTAAAGAACCTGTATTCAGCTTTATTCGCATATGCCGATGCAAGCAAGTGCCGAATAAGTATGGGAACAGCAGGTTTTTCATTGAGCATTGCGATCTCGCCAAACAGGCTATTCACCTTGCTGTTCGGGTATGGAGCAAGTGCAGCAAATCGGCAAAATTGCATAGTAACTACATTCGGCTTGCTTAAAGGCATTGACCACGGCATACTTGAAGAATATAAAAAAATGGTTGGAGAGCTGGCTTACTTTGAGCCAACTTCAAGCGGCAACTATATATGGCACTTAGGCAGCGATTCAACTGATGAAGAAATGCAGTATTTAATTAGCATCGCCAAGTTTATATCGAATAAAATCGATGAAGCTGAAACAAATAAACTATTGCAATAATTCATTTACAGCATTTATTCACTACAGGCTGTAGGGGTATCTGAAACATGCGCAAAGAAATCATTCACAGAAAATGCTATTATTTATATGATGGAGCATGTATAATAATTATGGTACCGGTAATAACCTCTTCCAAAATATTTTTTAGCTTCAGCTCATAAAAGCAAGCGGGTGTATCAGGCACGCAGCTTAGAGCAATAATATAAATACAGGAGTAATAGATTTGTTTAGACTTTTACGAAAAGCAAAACGCTACACGCTGGTCATGGCTGTTGTTGTAGTGTTCTTGTTTATCATTGCAATGTGCAGCCTTATGCTTCCGAGGCTTATGGCCAGCCTCATTGATGTAGGCATAACGCAAGGCGACAATAGCTATATCATTAAGGTTGGCATGCAAATGCTGGGGCTTTCGCTGATTTCAGCAATATGCCATATCATCACTAATTACTTCACCGCGATGTCTTCTATGGGATTCGGGCGTGATCTTAGATCAGAAGTGTTTGAAAAAATCACTCACTTCTCTTTGCAGCAAACAGATGAATTTGGCACTGCAGCATTAATAACAAGAACTGCAAGCGACGTTAGGGCAATGCAAACTCTGCTGCAAGCAGGCTTGTCCTCAGTAGTAAGCGTGCCGCTCAATATGATTGGCGGAATTATAATGGCGCTTTCAATGGATGTGCAGCTGGCATCGGTTGTTGTTATAGCGATGCCTGTAATGCTTGCGATTATTTTCATCAATATTAAATGGGTTCGGCCATTGTTTGAAGCCATGCGCGACAAGTTTGACAATGTTAGCCGCGTGCTGCGCGAAAACCTTTCCGGAGTTAGGGTCATACGCGCTTTCAACACCATTGACAGGGAGCATGAGCGCTTTAATAAAACGAACCTTGAGTATACGAGCGCCAACAGGCAAGCGCGCCATAGAATGGCCCTTATCAACCCTGCTACAACAATTGTCATCAGCAGCGCAACTGTAGCCGTCTATTGGTTCGGGCAGTTTCGCGTTCTCAGCGGGAATATGAGCGTCGGCGACATTATGGCTTTTTCCCAGTATGTGCTCCAGATATTAGGGGCAGTAATGGGACTGCAGATGGTGTTCAACATGATACCAAACGCTATGGCGGCTGCAGGCCGCCTAAACCAGGTGCTTGACTCAGAGCCGCTGATAATTGATCCAAAGGAGCCTTTAACGCCTGATGAGGGAATTCATGGGCACATCAGGTTTGAAAACGTAACCTTCCGTTACCCCGGAGCCGAAAAGCCGGTTTTGGAGAACATAACTTTCGAAGCGCTTGCAGGCCAGACTACGGCAATTATCGGAGGAACAGGCTCTGGCAAATCTACAATAGTATCGCTAATACCCAGGCTCTATGACATAGCTGAAGGGGCAATTTATGTAGACGGCGTTGATGTCACCCAAATGGCGCAAAGCGACCTGCGCAGCAGAATAGGGTTTGTCACGCAAAAAGCCCAGCTGTTTACCGGAAGCGTTGCGGACAATATACGGTTTGGAAACATCGGCGCAAGCGAGGATGATATAACTGCCGCTGCCCAAATAGCGCAAGCGGACAGTTTTATTCGGGATATGGGCGAAGGCTACAGCTCGTTTGTTTCCCAAGATGCAACAAACCTTTCAGGAGGGCAAAAACAAAGGGTTTCCATTGCCCGAGTTGTTGCAAAAAGGCCGGAAATCTATATATTCGATGACAGCTTCTCCGCAGTTGACTTTAAAACAGACGCTGCTTTGAGAAAAGCACTGCGGGAGATAACCGGCAGCGCTGCTGTCATCATCGTAGCTCAGCGTGTATCCACGATTATGGACGCCGAGCGGATTGTCGTGATTGATGAGGGCAAAATTGTTGGCCAGGGATCGCATGAAGAGCTGATGAAAACATGCATCATCTATCGGGAAATTGTTAACTCGCAAATGGGAGGCGAAGAAGCTGCATGAGCTCAGAAAAAAACAATAAAGACAAGTTTGCTGACATACCGGAGCAAAAATACAAGCAGGATGAAGCTGCGCAGCGCCAAGCCCGCAGAGATGCGCGCGGCGGCGGTGGCGGTGGCGGGCGCATGGGTGGCGGCGGAATGGGAGGAGGAGGCGGTGGCGGCGGATTCGGCGGCCATGGCATGCCGGCTGACAAGGTTGACGACGTAAAAAAGACGCTCAAGCTCACCCTGGCTTATGCATACCCGTTCAAATGGATGATACTGGCTGTTATTGCCTTTTCCAGCATGGCATCAATAATATCTGTGTGGACTCCGGTGATAACGTCACATATCATTGACAATCTGCACCAGGCCGCCATAGGGGCGCTAAACGCAAGCAGCTTGCTGCGGTGGACGCTCACTCTTGCATCTGTTTCGCTGCTAAATGCCGTATTCGGCCTTTCCCAGCAATGGATATCGGCTAACTTTACGCAAAAGATTGTATATAGCTTAAGGCGCGATCTTGAAGGCAAGCTCTCACGCCTGCCGCTTAAGTACTACGACAGCCGAACACATGGCGAAATACTAAGCCGCGTTGTATACGACGTAGACACTATAGGCAACATGCTTCAGATGAGCATCACGCAAGTAATTACATCAACCATAACTGTCGTAGGCGTGTTGATAATGATGCTAAGGCTAAATGCCATGCTGACGCTTATAACCATGAGCGTTACACCGCTTTACGCGCTTGTTGTTTATGTCATTGCGCCAAGATCGCAGCGCTACTTTGTTGGCCAGTCACGCTCCCTTGGAGACCTGAACGGCCATATAGAGGAAATGTATGCCGGCCATAAGAATGTCAAGCTGTTCAACTACGAGCAGCATTCCATCGATGAGTTTGAAGAGATTAATGAGCGCTATTACAGCTACTCGCGAAATGCCCAATTTATTTCGGGCCTTATTAACCCTCTTATCCAGTTTCTAGGCAACCTGGGGTATGTCCTCGTATGCGTGGTAGGCGGCATGCAAATGGCAAGCGGGCGCATCAGCCTCGGCAGCATTGCGGCATTCGTGCAGTATGTGCGGCAGTTCAACATGCCTATTGCCCAGGCTTCGCATATGGCTGATCATATTCAGTCGCTGCTGGCAGCAGCTGAGCGGGTCTTTGCTGTGCTGGAAGAAGAGGAAGAGCCTCAGGAGGCATCAGAGCCGGCAGTTATCAGCAGCCCTGAAGGCGCAATCCGCTTTGAGCATGTAAGCTTTGGATATTCGCCTGAAAAAGTTTTGATGAACGATATGAACATTGATGTGAAGCCGGGCCAGACAGTCGCCATTGTAGGCCCGACAGGCGCAGGCAAAACTACGCTTGTTAACCTTCTTATGCGCTTTTATGATGTCAATAGCGGCAAGATCACCGTTGACGGCATAGACATTCGCGACATGGCGCGAGGCGGCCTAAGGACAATGTTTGGTATGGTCCTTCAAGATACATGGCTGTTTAGCGGCACAATTCGGGAAAACATCGCGTATGCCAATCCAAACGCGTCAGAAGAGCAGATCGTGGCCGCTTCCAAGGCAGCCAGGGCTGATCACTTCATAAGGACCCTTCAAGACGGATACGGCACTGTCATTAACGAAGACGCAACAAACATTTCGCAAGGGCAAAAGCAGCTTATAGCGATTGCAAGGGCATTCCTTTCAGATCCTATATTTTTAATCCTTGACGAAGCGACTTCAAGCGTTGACACCCGCACAGAAATACTCATCCAAAGCGCTACCGATGAGCTTATGATGGGCAGAACCAGTTTTGTAATCGCCCACAGGCTCTCCACTATCAGAAACGCTGACATTATTCTTGTCATGAACAATGGCGCCATTGAAGAAAAAGGAACTCATGAAGAGCTGCTTGACGCCAAGGGGCTTTACCATGAAATCTATAACAGCCAATACAGCGATCATGATGGGCAGGCCAAAGGCAAAGATGAGAGAATAGGGGCATAGTTTATGCCCAGTAAAGCTTAAACAACAATAAAAAAAGCAGTTTCAAAGCGTTTTGAAGCTGCTTTTTTTAGGCTAAAAGCCGGCGCCCCTTGCCAGTATAGCCAAACTGCAATAAAGCGCCACCAGCCAAATGAACATGCCTGCCTATTAAGCCGCTGTCAGGCTTTGATGTCTTCGAAGCTTTCCAAGACACCCATTTTAGCGCTTATAGCAGTCTGAATTCTTTCTTTGCAGTTGCTTTTTCCGCTCATCGACACCATTTTTACTGCTACAGTTTTGCCTTCAGGCAGCATGTTCAGGAGTGTATTAAATGCCGGCGCCGGATTGCTCGCCCATATAGGCGCCAGCAATATGAAACGGCTGTAGCTTTCAAGGCTTTTTCCAACAGGCTGTATAGGCCATTGTTTGCCTCCTCTTGCAGCAAAGATGCCTGAAGTATACGCTTTTAGCTTGCCTACAGGCTGTGCATCTTTAACTTCCAAAATATCTGCGCCTTCGCTTGCTGCTATGCCCTCAGCGATTTTTCTCGTATTCCCGGAGAATGAATAATAAATTACTATTGAATCCATATCTGACCCCATTCCAAATATTCTTGGCAACAAAGCCACCTGCAGAGAATGCGGCTTTATATGCCCTAACTATGCTTTTGTTAAGCAAGCGCTACTGAGCATAGCGCTTGGCGGCCTTCGTTTTCCTTTGCAGCTTTCCACGCTTTCCAAAAAGCAAATCATGGCGCATTTTAAATCTGCGCGCCCTGCACCATATAGGCCTTTCAGGCAAGCCGCCAGAACTGCCCTCAGCCTTAAGCGCTCTGCACGGCAGCAGGCTTTGCTGCTCATAAAGCTTGCCCGCAGAGCCATTGCCATCAATTGGCCGCTGCTTTATTCTTATGCTGCCGAACCAACATGGCATTCGTTTATCGCATTGGATTTATATGTATATTTACATTATACTTCAGACGAAAATATAACTAAGCTTTCCCGCCCCAATAAGTCGTATTTTGCGCTTACGGCTCTATGCCACCAAAGCATTTCGCCGGCATTACAAGAATACGCCAGCATTTTGCTACTGCCTTACAGCGTCCTGCTTCTTTTTGCACTTGTTGCTGCACAATATGGCCTATGCTGGCCTTCATGCGCGAAATAAATAAAGTAATGTATCAAAATCGTCTTTAGCTGCATATTTTATACCAAGAAAAGCAATAAAAATACAGCAATGCCCATGGGGCGGGCGCACTTTTTGTTGTAGAGTGCATGCTGCAGCCTACAGATTATGCGCAAGCAATGCCCAGGGCACTAATTGGAGGTTTTAATGTCAATTCCTGAATTTTCAGGCCTTCCAACGAATCATACATTTGAACACTCAATAATACAGATATTGGCATCTATAGCAATGGAAGAAATAGCCTTAAGCCATATAATCAATGCAGAAGGCGAAAAGCTTCAGTATATTCTCGGAATAAGCCCCATAGGCGGGCCTGCGATCAAACCCACAGTTGAAGATGTGCTCAGGGTTAACGAAAGCATAATGGAAACGCTACAAGCTGTTTCATATACCCAAATGTTTTTGAGCTCGAAAATGTCTGATGCTTTTAAGGCATACATGCAATACAGAAAGCTAAAAGGAAACGGTGGAAATGGCGGCGGCGGAAATGGTGGCGACGGAAACGGCGGCGATGGCGGCGGGCCGGGACCCCTATCATTGCCTCACCCGCAGCAGCAATAAAGCGCAGCCAACAAAAGGCCTATATATTTTAAAGGCTTCTTTCGCTAGCTGCCTAACCAACCCGGTACGCTATGAAAATGCAGCGTAAGGGCCACTTTCATAGCGAGCTGCCAAAAGCGCTTAAGAATGGAGCTTTATCGGGCAATCAGGACAGCCTGCCTACAGGGAATACATATGCTTGCGCGATCGCTGCGCTGCAATTATTTAACGCCCGGCCGGGTATTGCCCAACAACAAATATCCAAGGCGGGGCAAAATAAACAATAAAAGGCTGCCCGACTCCTATCAGAAAACAACAAGCTGCTCTTAAAAAGCGAATGTGCGCAGCTTGTTATTGTTTTGGGCGTAAAACTTTTTGCACTTCAGATTTTGCCATATTATCTTCATTGCAATCCCGCAGCTGCGATCCATTTCGTCGGCATTACATAATTATGCTTGTTTTTTGCTACTCTAATGCAGCATCTTTGCTTGATGCCTTGCACAATATGGGCTTTGTTGGGCTTCATGCACGAAATCAATGATGAAATGTAGCATTATAGTGCTTGGCTGCATATTTTATACCAAGAAAAACAATAAAAATACAGCAATGCCCATGGTGCAGGTCCCTTTCGATACAAAGCCGCAAAAAACAGGCATGCCCGGGGCGCAAAATGGAGGATATAATGTCTATTCCTGAATTTTCAGATCTTCCTGAAAATTATACATTTGAACAGTCAATATTGTCGCTATTGGCATCAATAGCTTTGGAAGAAATAGGATTGAGCCATATAATCAATGCAGAAGGCGAAAAGCTTCAGTATGTTGTCGGCACAGGCCCTAAAGGCGGGCCTACGGCAAATCCCACAGTAAAAGATATACTCACAGTTAACGAGAGCATAAGCGAAACGCTTAAAACTGTTTCGTTTAACCAGATGTTTTTGGGCTCAAAAATGTCTGATGCTATGAAGGCATACATACAATACAAGATGATGGGTGGAGGAAGCGGAGGAGATGGTGGAGGCGGCGATGGAAACGGCGGAGGCGGCGATGGCGAGATACCCCCTGCTGTTGTAGATCCGCCGCTAATTTCCTCGCCGGCAATTACCTTAGGGACAAATCTGACCGGAGATACTGTAGAATGGCTTGAAATAGCCAGGTATACACTTCGAGGGGAGGAATACTGCCTTATTGTTCGCAAACACTTTATAAATATTATAGATAACAATCTAAACAATCCTGCTTATCAATTTGCGCCTTTCGGTGTCAACAACAACTACGAAGACTCATCCGTGAGAAGTTATATAAACAGGTGGTTTAACTATCAAGATGGTTTTCCTGATTTTTTGAGCCCATTTGCCCGCATTAGGGACTACACATATGAAAATGATGCTTTAGGTGTGCTCGGAACCGGCAACTCAGGCAATGGCGGATTGGCAAACGGATACAGCAAGCCAACAGGGAGCCAATATGGTGATGGTATAGCAGATATTGCTTTTGCCTTAAGCTTTACCGAAGCAGCAAATTTTATGTCTTACCAATATGCTACTTCAAGCGCCGGAGGCGCTGCTCCCAGCACACCCGGGGCGGCAGCGAATTTTAGCGCGTTCCAATCCGGGGGCAAGGGAATCCCTATAGCTGATACATACGGCATGTGGCTGCGCAACCCGGGCAGCAATGTGGGCACTATCCAGACGGCAGGCAGCCTCGAAAATAATGGCAGAGCTTTTCAGGCAAATATATCCCCTGTTGGGGAGAAGCCACTGGTATTTCCAGCATTATGGGTGAACGCAGATATTTATAATCTTCCTGATTCGTAAAAAATACTGGCTGGCCTTTGCCCCCCCCGCTAAAATTGCGCCAGCCTATATATGCCCGCAATATCGCATATCAAAAGTGCAGCTTGTTTTGAAGGCATTAGGCCGCATAAATGCGCTAGCCATATCGGGCAAGCAAGCCTATTTACAGACAAATAGCGAAGCCGCCTTGCTGTGAAGGCGGCTTCCTGGCTATGCTTCTAATTAAGCCAGCGCTTCTGCGCCAAGCGCCGGTCCGTCTTCGTAAGCCTTTCTTGAAAACTCATAAATAGCTGCTGCAAGCACCGGATTGGTTGGGCCAAAGCCCATAAGGCCAACATGCAGATCCTTTACATCATCAACAAAAGCTTTCGCAATTTCTCTTATCTCTTCCTCAGAGGCGCCTTCGGCTACCATTGGCATTGGAATGCCGAACAGGAATTTGTCGTCTTTGAATTTCTTGGCAAGAGCTATCTGATCATTGAGGTTGCTCTGCCCGCACCACATATCGCATCCGGCTTCGATCATTACAGGAACGATCAATTCGCAGTCGCCGCACATGTGGATCTCAAAGAACATATCTCTGCTGTGGCAGTAGTCCACTATCTTTTTCAGATAAGGCACGATCATCTCCCTTGCTGTATCCATAGAGAAGAACGGGCCTCTCTGGTGCGCCCAGTCCTCATGCAAAACGACATTATGGATAGGAAGGAGATCTGCAATTCTGCCTATGTAATCGATGATGAAGTCTGAGAACTTGTCAAGGAAGCGGTGTGTTCCCTCTTTTAAATCCTCGTCATATAGCGCTACAGATGCCTCAACTACATCAAGCAGGGCAATTAGCCTCTCCCAAAGCCCGCATGATATGCCAAGCTGGTTCATTTTGCCGCTGTCGAGGTACTCTTTGTTCATTTCGACAAGTTCATCCCAGTCGATTCTGTCCAGATCTGGTATGCTGACATAATCTTCCCATTTATTGATGTCTTTTACTTTAGGGTTCCTGGGCAGAACTGTCGCTCCGTTGATTGTTGGCTCCCATGTCCAAACAAGATCAAACCACCACGATGTAATCTCGTTGCCCATAGCAGCGAAATCAATAGCAGGGCCTCCATCAAAGTGCCCATGCGTTGCTATGGTGTCAGGGCACTGCCTGGGCCTAAACTGCTGAAGCTCGCAGTTAACCCAGCCAACAGCCGGCAGCCAGTAGGGCATCTTGCCTTCAAGGGCCAGAGTTATGTTGTCTTTCGCCGAGATCGGCTTGTTTAGAATTGGCTCTGGCGGGAGCTTCATGCCAAAGAACTCTGCCATGCCCGGATAAAATTCGCCGGTAGGCTGCAGCTCATTTGGATCATACTTCGGTCTTGCCATTTATACCCTCCTTCGCACAAGTGCGATTGATGTTTAGTTAGGCTTATTGTAGCATAATGCAATATATATAGGCAGCATTAGCGGGTAAAAATGGCACTCGCCTGCTGGCAGCTTCCCGGCCGCAAAGCGCCTTGCCAGTCTTTTGAAAACAGCAAAAAAAAGGCCTTCAGATAGAAGGCGCCCGGCCTATGGGCCAGCCTTGCCTATTTCTGCTGGCGCCATGTGTTGCGCAAGCTGTCAAGGTGCTTTTTGTATAAGTCCGGCCGGTATTTTCTGGTTGCTTCGAGGCTGTTTTCCATTCTCCAATCTGCTATCAGGCTGTGGCTGCCGCTGAGAAGCGCTTCAGGCACGGCTAAGCCTTCAAACTCCCGCGGGCGTGTGTATTGGCTGTGCTCAATTAAGCCATTTTCAAAAGACTCGTTTTCCGAGCTTTCGCTGTTGCCAAGCACGCCATCAACATAGCGCGATACTGAATCGATAAAGCAGCACGCTGCCAGGTGGCCACCGGTGAGAATATAATCGCCGATGCTAACCTCTTCAACTTCAAGTATTTCAAGCGCCCTTTCGTCAATGCCTTCAAAGTGGCCGCAAAGCAGTATCAGCTCAGGGAATTTTGAGTAATGCTTTGCCAGAGCGCTATTTAGCGTTTTGCCCCTTGGCGAAAAAAAGACAGCCGGAATTTCTCTTTCCCCTCTCACTGCCCTTACGCTGTCAACAACCGGCTGGGCTGAGAGCACCATTCCGGCTCCGCCGCCATACGGATAGTCATCGACTCTCATGTGCTTGTCCAGGCTGTAGCTTCTTATGTCGATAGAGTCAATGCCAATAGCCCCGGAATCAACAGCCCTTCCTATTACGCCTGTAGCAGCAAACGAATCTATGAATTCCTTGTAAAGGCTCAGAACCCGAAAAACCACGCTTAGTCCACCAGCTTGCTGAAATCGCAAAACATAATGCCTGCATCAAGATCCACAGGCCCGACATCCTCATTAAGCCATGCCATCAGCTTTTGCTTTCCATCTTCCTCGATAACCAGCACATCAGCCGCTCCGTGCTGCAGGATGTCAATAAGGGTGCCGCTTCTGCTTGAGTGCTTGTCCGCAACATGAATGCCCTTAAGATCCTCAATATAATATTCGCCTTCGGACAGGGCGGCTGCATCTTCGCGCTTAACGCTTACGTAAAGGCCGCAGAGCTTTTCAATGCCATTTCTGGTATCAATGCCTTCAAGCTTTAAGAGCGCAGTCTTTTTGTGAATCCTTGCTGACTGTATTTCAAAGCGCTTGTCCCCGCAGATGATATAGCTTAGATCCAAAAATCGGTTTATATCATCAGTCAGGGGGTATACGGCTGCTTCCCCACGGATGCCGTGCGGATGCAGCACTTTGCCAATAACTATTTCTGTTTTCAATTTTTCTCCGATACCACCATGCTTGATACAGAATGCCCGCCATGCTCTGATGAAATAATCGGATTTTGGCCGAGCCGGGTAAACATGCCGCTGTAGCGGCCGTTATACGCATACAAGCCTATCATGGCGCCATATGAACCCTCATAGAGATTGCCGTTTTTATATATGCAGTTAGGGCTTTCGTAAGGCTTTATGTATTCCTGCAGGAGGTGCTTTTTGTTCACGCCTTCTTCAACCTTTTTGCGCCAATGGCATTCGTCTGAGCCGATGCCAAGGGTTACATCCCGGGAAGCGTACAAGTCAGTTGGCTTTACAACCCAATTGTCTTTTGAAAGCAATACCTCATTGTAGTCATATTCGCTTGATGTCAGGCTGGTCGTAAACGGGATGTGCTTTGCTATAAATTCGCTTTCTTCAACAGTAAACAGGCTTTGGGCGCCCTTTGATCTGAGAACTGAAAACACTGTTTTTACATGGGCAGTCTGAGTGCGCAGATGCCCGATGATGCAGGGCTTACCGGTCCTGGCGCCTTCAAGAAAGCTTGGGATTTGATCGCTCTTTTCCATCATTTCCCCGGTAACTGCCCTTCTGTATATCGCATCGATCTTTACGCCATTATATACATAGGCTTCGCCGTCGAATGCCAGATCCCTTATGTCAATAATGTAAGAGTTGCACCCTGCCTGCTCAAACCTGTTTCTGAATACCTCAAATTCTTCGCTGACGCCGCTCTCGAGGAAGTCAACGATAGCAACAGTGGGCGAGGCTTTCGCGTTTTGGGTGCTTTTGTATATTCCAAGAAATGTATCTACCCAAAGGCCAAAGAGCTCATATCTCCTGAGATCGTACATCGTGGTAAAGTCTTCGTAGGATTTTGTAGATTGGATGTATCCTGCAATAACTGATTCTTCATACATGCCGGAAGAGCCGTCAGTATTGAACTCGACAAACTTAAACATTCCGGTTGATTCGTCGTAAAATATATCAGCCCTTAGCATAGGGATAAGATCCGGGTAAGGGCACGGGGCAGCTATAAGCTCCTCAAGCTCCTTGCTAAAGCCGAAAGCTGCCCTGAACTCCGGGTTTTTAAGGTACTCAATGCAGACCTTGCTTAAAACTGAATGCGCAGTCTCTGCGATATATTTAAAGTGTGCGTCTGTTTCCTCTGAGTAAAGCTTTGGTGCACAAACTGCTGTAAGAGGGCTGGTATTCAGCCTATCGGCTTCTGATGCAAGCCACTCTTTAAATGCTTCGTATTCTTCTCTGGACTTTTTCTGGTTTGCCTTTATTAGCTCTATATATGCAAGCGCGGCATTCGCTGATTCCATCTCTTCATGCGCTACGAACCTGCGCATTCCTCCTTATTTATGCGGTAATAACTACATGTTAGCATGCTAACAAATAATTATGCTAGCTACTTATAAATTGTTAAGGCGATTTCATAAATGCAAAAATTGGGCAAAGCGGGGGCTGCAAAAACAGCATTTGTACAAAGCTGGCATTCATACATATTGCTGAGTCACGCTTCAAGCTTGGCTAATTGCTGTAAACCGCCTGATAGTATAAAAAATTTATCTAAACAAGCCTTGTTGGCGTTTGCTTGTAGCCAATCAGGCTTGCAGCCTCTCTGTTTTCAAGAAAGCTTCGCAAGCTTAAAATATGCCTGCGATCTTTTGCCGGCAATTCATTATATGCAATCTCAAGCATGTCTATGCTTAGCTGAAAAGGGCTATAGCCGTAAATGCTTGTCTTTTCCGGCTCGTTTAGCATGCCTTTAAGAGTGTCCCGGTACTCTTGCTCGCCTACTGAGGCAAACTTTTCTTTGAGCTTGCCAAATGCTTTGGTGTAGAATGCTGCGTAAATAAACGCAAAGTAACCCATAGCCGCATCGAATGGCAATGAGTCGGCCGGCCTTATCTCTATGAACCGAATTGCCCTGGCATCGAGAAAGAGCATGCTTAAGGCATACGAAATATCATCTTCACTCATTTCACGCTGTGCAAACAGTTCTGAGAGCAGAGTGTTTGCTGCATAATACGGCTCGCCATCTTCGCCAAGGGCTACCAGGGCGGGCCTTGTGTAGGCGTACTCGGCATATTCATCATATCCAAACTTCCCGGCCAGGCTGCCTGGTATAACGCCGCATCTGGCCGGATCTGTTTGCTGCCAGATTCTAAGCCTTGTATATGGGGATGCAGGCTTTCCCTCAAAAACTGCTGTATTGTCTGTCATGTAGTAGATCGGAAGAGACAGCAGTGATGCAAGCCTGTACTTTTCTATAAAATCTTCTTCTGATGTGTAGTCTATTGACGCCTGAAGGGATGCAGTGCCCTTCATCATGTTGATGCCAAGCCCTTTAAGCGACAGGAAGTACTCAGACATGTACTTATACCTGCTTTTCGCCAATATAGGCATGTCATAAACAGACCCCTTAGGCAGGTAGCCTACAGCGTTTATCTCGAGGTTAAGCTTTGCCAGGGCATCGTTTGCATTGTCTAGAAAAGCTCTGTATTCGGCTTCAACTTCCGAGATGCTTGCGAGTGGCGCAAGAGAGAGCTCCAATTGGCCTCCCGGCTCAACGCTTATCGATGAAGCTGCGCTTTTTAAGCCTATCAGCAGCCCGTCGGAAATGACTTGTTCAGGGTAATAGGGCTTTAGGGCTTCGAGCACTCGGCTAGATGGCTGATCCCCCACATGGGGGCTTGGCTCCCCAGTTGCTTTGTCAACTGCGAAGTGCTCGCATTCTATGCCGATTTTTAGATTATTTAGCGATTTTTCGCCGCTTTTTAAGTAAGCGGCTATAGCCGCGATGTTTTTGCTGTTCATATCCATATTTAATATATTATATCTAGTTAGTGAAACTGCTATGCAATAGCGCCATAAAATTAGCTATTGTAGGTTTTTTGGTTTAGCTTTGATGCGTACGCGTATGCAAATATCGATACTATGATTAAGCCTGTAGCGTTTATCAGGTAGATAGCGTAGGCATTGCCCACAGCAATGCGCGATGAAAGCGCCAAAGGCCGCATATAGAAAGCGAGAGGCGCCCCAAGCAGGAACACAGCTGCCCAAGAGTGTGCATAATTTCGCAGCAAATAGCATAAAAAGCCGAGAAAGATTACCGGCGACAGTGCAGTAAGCGCAAAAACAGCCCCGCCATTGGGGTCAAGATCATTTTTCCCCAGAGAGCACGCGGCTGAAAGGGCAGCCCAGACTGCTACGTCAGCGATAAGGAATGCTGCCTGAGTTGCAGCGTAGGGGAATATCCCAATGCCAACAGCCAGCCGGCACAGAAGGCATATAGCCACATGAATGAAATTCAATACAATAGCATAGCGAATCTCTTCGCTGCCTTTAGCTTTCATACAGGCCTAACTGGTTAATTATTCTTTGGAAATCCCCATTGCCGTAGAATTCAATTACGATCTTGCCTTTGCCGCTCTTGCCTGTGGCTTTGATGCTGACTTTTGTTCCATATGCCTGGCTCAGGCTCTCTTCCATTTCGGGATAGCGCATTGCCTGCATTTTCTCCGGCTTTTGCTCTTTCATCCCGAAAGTCTTCGCCAATTCCTCAGCATCCCTCACTGTCAGGCTGTGCTCGACAATATATAGGGCAAACTCTTCAGAAAGCGATAGATCGTGCAGGGAGAGCACAGCTCTGCCATGGCCGGCGCTCAGCTGCTTTTGAATTATCAGATCCTGGGCGGCCTGGGGCAGCTGCAGCAGCCTTATGCTGTTAGACACAGCTACCCTGCTCTTGCCGGCAAGAGCAGCGATCTTGTCATGCGACACGCCAAAGCTGGTGTTTAGCTGATGATAGGCGTTTGCTTCTTCGATATCGTTAAGGCCTTCCCTTTGCAGGTTCTCTATTATGGCTATCTCAGCCATTTCGCGCTCGGTGAGCTCCTTGACTACTACCGGCACCTTTTCAAGGCCTGCGATTATGGCAGCGCGGTAGCGCCTCTCACCGGCAGCCAGCATGTAAAAGTCTCCGTCTTTAGTCACGAGAATTGGCTGGAGTATCCCATACTCCTTAATAGACTCAGCCAGGCTTGCCAGCTGCTCCTGGTTGAAATCCTTGCGGGGCTGCCTGCTGTTCGGCTTTATGAGATCGATATCTATTTGTGTTGTTTCAGAGCCGTCAAAGGCCAATGCATCCATTTCATAATCAGGAATTAAGGCGCCAAGGCCTCTGCCCAATGCTTTGCCCTTTGCCATCACATCGCCTCCTGCATCGAGGTTCGGCTAATCAGCTCCTTTACGAGTGAAGCATATGCAATAGCGCCTTTTGACTTGGGATCATATTGGGATATGACCTGGCCATGGCTTGGCGCTTCAGCAAGCCTAACGTTTCTGGGAATAATCGTCTCAAAAACTTTAACGCCAAAGTAGTTGCGCACTTCCTCATAAACAAGCTGGGACAAGTTTGTCCGGGAGTCATACATTGTCATGATTACGCCTGTAATCTCAAGGTATGGATTTATGCTGCGCTTAACAAGATTGACGGTATTTATGAGCTGGCTTACCCCTTCCAGCGCATAGTACTCGCATTGGATCGGTATAAGCACGCCGTCGCATGCTGCGAGAGCGTTTATAGGCAACAGCCCCAGCGATGGGGGGCAATCGATTACAATATAGTCATAAGTTTTGGCGAGGCCAGAAAGCGCCCTTTTTAGGATGGTTTCCCTTTGGTATTCACTGGCCATCTCGATCTCCGAGCCTGCCAGGTCTATTGAGGCAGGTATCAGATCAAGGCCATTTATTGTGGTTTCAACAATAGCGCTATTTATGTCAGAATTTCCTATAAGAACGCTGTATATTGTCCTTTTTAGACCTTTTCTTTGAATTCCCAGGCCTGATGACAAGTTGCTTTGCGGATCAAAATCAAGTGCCAGCACCTTTTTGCCCGCTTCAGCCAAGGCTGCACTTATATTCGCTGCAGAAGTTGTTTTGCCAACGCCTCCCTTTTGGTTAAAAAGCGTTAAGATCAAAAAATCCCTCCAGAATTGCTTTGCTTTTACTTTACCATATAAATCGATATATTCAACGCGTTTGCTATGCGCATTCAGAACTGCCTTGCGCATTTTTGGGATAAAACCGCACTAATCGATAGTATTCGCCAAATGCTGCGTTGGCGCAAGGCAGTTTTAGAAGCCTATTGGGAATCCTTAAGCTAGCCATGATGGCAACCTGGTGCATACGAAAAGAAACCCCCAGGGGGTTTCTCTGCTTTGCAAATTCTCAATGCATTTCTCAGTGCAATTATCGTTGCACTGTGCACATTCCTTATTTCGTGTCGCTTATGCTTATGGTGTGATTATAGCAGTGCAATGTTGCATTTTGGTTACACTGCAACATCCTAGCTGGCTGCGTCAGAAGTTTCTACTATATCCAATGTAGTTTCAGCAGTTTCATCAGAGCCTTTGCTTTTCGCAAAGAAAAGGCGGAAGCCCAGCGCCAGAATAAGCATGCTTGCTACTATCGCAGGCAGCACTTCAATAAACGAATCGATAATGATAAGCGCTCTGCTTCTCTCATCGATAAACAAGGGCAGAAAGCCGTTTGCCAAAGATTTGCATGCAAGCGCTATCCCGGTTATTGATAATATAAAGCCAAAAGTCTTATTCCCTTTTGAAAGCAGCGCATTAAAGCTTTCTTTGGTGTTAGCCCAGTCTTCAAAGACAGTCTCAATAAAAACTGCATCCCTTTGCTTAACAAAATCCCCTTCAGGCATGCTGTTTAGGCCCATTGCATCAAAGAATGCATAAAACCAGAGCAACGACACAAGCATAAGCAGGGAGGGCATATCGAAAGCAAGGCTTGCCATAAAAATGGCAATCATCGCTGCCATAATAGAAACGCCTTTGCGCTGAAACCCGAGATACATATGCGCAGCGCCTGGAATTATCGAAAATATAAGGGCAAGAAGTTTATTTTTCTGCCTAATCATTTATGTATTAAGCCTCCTAAGTCGATCTTTGACAGTGCTTCCTTTGCGTTTCTCACAACGCTGCCTAGAAAGCTGTGAAAGGATCCCAGCCCTCCGGATAGCCTCTGAATGCCAATGCTTAATGGGCCATACAGCGTTTGGCCGTAAAAAACAAGGTAGCTCGTTATTGCCACGCCAATGATGATAGCCGCTGCTTTGTATATGCCATCAGATTTGCTCTCCCGTGCCAGAGCATTGTCGCGAATGGTGTCAGCCAGCGAAGAAGGCGCTCTTACATTAACATGCTGCGCCACTGCTTTTGAATAATTCGCAGCACACCGCTGGCATGTTGAAACATGCTGGCCTATGCGCTTCTTTTCGTCATCATAAAGCACTATTTCATCCATCTGGGATAAATAGTCCGATGAAATATGGCCTTTGCTGTCAAATAGCTCCAACTCCATAGTATCCATATAACATTCCCCCTATTCCCTACTCCGCTGCTGAATATGAGCTTGATGCCGGCGAATTGAAGTTAAGAAGCAGCTCCCTCATAATGCCTCTTGCAACATCCAGCTGTTTTTGCGCTTCTTTAGCTGAAATCCCGTTAGACTTTGCCCTTTTGGCAACAGATTCGCCCACAATGTAGTATGAATATGCAGCTTTGTACTCGTCTGCAGGGAGCTTTGTAAGCATTGGAAGTATCCCTGCTGTCCTTTTAGTCGACTTGTAAGCGTCTTCAAAAGTTGCTGCACTGGGGTGCCCGCTTAATGCCTGTGCCCTCTTGCTGTATACATTGCCTGACAGATACTTGGCGCTTTTCTCTGCGCCTTTTGCTATAAGCTGGTTTCTTATTTCAGGCGGCTTAAGCTTTGACATGCTTTCCCTTTTGCTGTATGCTTTTTCAAACACCTTTTGCGTTATGGATTCGCTTTCGAAATAGTCTCCTGTCAAGCTGTAGCATACAGCAAACACATCAGGCACGATTTTTTCTAATAATGCAGCAAACTCGTTAAAACCCAAAAAACCTTCACTCCCCTCTGCATGGTACTTATTCCAATATCAGATATAATTATAGTATAATTGATCAATATTAGGATGAATTTACCGTACTCAAAAATTATAATCATTTAATGCAATTCTTAATTTGTATGTGCTGTTATGAGATATTTGTTATAATATTCCGGTATAAAATGCTTGTTCTTTCATATTTCGACGGCATAGTGCGGCTATATTGCTGATTTATCCAAATTTCGATATTATAGAATTATTAGCAGAATTAAAAAGGCAAAGTGAAAACATTAATATTTTATATACATACCAAACGGCAGGTGGCAAAAGTGCCACGCGAGATCCATCTGGCGTGCTGCGCCTTTAACATCCTAAATACCTGGCCAAGCTGAGTTCAGGAAGGCTGGGCAAGCATTTGCACCTTAGCCTATTTCAGCTGCCTGATGGCCATCTTGCACCTTCTGTTTGCATATGCGATTCCAACGGCAATGACAGTGCTGTATCCCTCAACGCTTTTTGCATATCTATTTCTTTCTATTTGCTCCATGGCCTCCTGTGCTTTGTTAACCAAGCTTCCATCGCTGTTTGATCGCGAGTATTTTTCCTCTATAATGATTGCGGCATCGAGGCCTTTATTTGTGCACATCGTGTCTAAGTAGCCATCACCGGACTCGGTTTCGCTGCGAACTTCCCAATTGCTGCAGGCAAGGAGGGCAGTTGTAATGAGGTGGTAGTGCCTTTCCTTGTCTATCTTAAAGCTGCCATGCAAGACAACGCCATCCCTGACGCTAAATACATTCTCGAACAGGTTGTTTATTACGCCCTCTGCCGCTTTCGCATTGCCTTCAAAAAACGCTGTATAAAGCTCATCAGCCTTTCCCTTGCCAATTGGCATAGCCGAGGACGCCCACGAAAGCGCGTCTTTTCTAAGTGCCTCCCTAACCTCATAGTTGGGGGCCCTCAGCTCGTACTTATCGTTGCCCGCTTTCTTTACCCATGTGAGGTAGCCTGCCATGAACATCATATCCCACACTGCCTCGCTTCCAGAGATGTCAATTAAGTCTCTGTATGTTGCCAGAATTGACACATTCTTTTCGACATTGCCTCCTGCTACAAGATCCCCAATAGAAGACAGCGCCTCAAACCCATCGCGCTTTAGCATTTCACGCACTAAGTCGTTTGTGGCTGTGTTGACCCAATGCTTTTGAAGCTCAGCGCCTGGCTCAGCGATCATGTCATAGCACGCATTCACGACAGACCATGGGTTGTATACCTCAAAGCTTCCCATTCTGTAACCGTCATAATACTCTTTCATATCATGCATGCGATCTTCAAAGCCATAGTAGCTAAGCATTGCTGCAACTTCATCACCGTTAAAGCCAAAGTGGGCGCTGTACTTTTCATCTAAGGCGGAATAGACGCGAATATTATTAAGATCTGAAAATATGCTGTCTTTCGACAGCCGCAGCACTCCGGCCAGTACTGCAAGATCTACAAATGGGTTGCCTTTTAGCGCCTGCCCAAGCATGCCTCTAAAAAGGCTGGCCATCTCCTCATAGTATTTCATATGGTAAGCATGGTTTGCCGGAGCGTCGTACTCATCGATAAGCACTACCGCCTTTGTTCCATATCGGCGGTACAGTGCCATAGACATTAGCATTATGCTTCTTTCAACATCGTTTTCATCCGCCTGCTTTTCAGCCATTCTATCAAATGCTGCGTTTTCGCTTGGCTTGAGTTCAGGGCATCCGGCTCCAATTCCGAGCCTGTCTGCCTCTCTGCTGATTCTTAGAGAAATTGCATCAAGTGCTTTTGGGAAGTCGCGGGCAGCCATATCCTTGAACGAAAGAAATATCACCGGGCGTTTTCCTTGGTACTCTTCACACAAGCTATTTCGCTCTGCTATTGCAAGCCCGCTAAACAGCTCCTTTGGAGAGCCTATTTCCAAAAAAGACTTAAGCATGCTCATGTTCAGGCTCTTTCCAAACCACCTCGGCCGCAATATAAGCTTTATTGCGCTCATATTGTCCAAAGCCTCTGCAATAAACATCGATTTGTCAACAAAGTAGTATCCTTCATTTATGATGGTTGGAAAGTCGTCCGTGCTAATCGGCAGTTTCTTTTGCATATAAAGCCTCCAGGCTTAATAACTAGGGATAAATTGCATAGCTGCTAAGCAAGCATATAGGTTTTCGGCACCTTTTAGGCGATAAGGCAAAAACATTTCGCTCGCAATTATTCAATGTTATATATCTATAGCCGTTTATACAATTGCAGACATGTCTTTCTCTTTGTAGGCTTCAGAGTGCCTATCATTTGCTTATTAGCCTTAACCTGCTTTTAGTTATGCTCATTCACGGATGAAAGTAACCAAATGATAGTCTAGTTACGGCCCTTTGTTTTCACAATCTGTCGTTAAAAGGGGTATTTGGCGTTTTTTGCTCGTTTTCTTATTAGAACAGGCTCTAAATAATAAAGGGAAGCTGGAAGCCTAGGGCTATACTCATTATAGCACGCCAGTAAGCATGGATATTCCTTCTAAAATGCCATCTACCGATAAAGCTGTGCCGGCCTGGCCATATGCACTTCGTTGCCCGGGGCTGCTCGAAAGGGCAAACCTTTATGCTAGCCACTTCGCCTTGCAAGCCTATTACAGCATACTGGCTGAGCCAGCGAATTGCTCGACCAACCGCTGCAGGCCTTGCTGTAGGCACAAAGAAAAACAGCCAACTCACAAGCAAACAGCCACAGGGCAATGCATGCTGCAGTGCGCAGCTATTGCCCTGCAGGCTTTGGCCTGTAAGCATCAAATATCGCTTTTACTTTTTCCTCATGCTCTTTTGATGGCGCAAAGCTGCCTGATTTTAAGTTTTCTCCCACAATCTCTTGCATTACTGCCTTAAGCATAATATCAAAGATGATGTCACTTTCGTTATTCTCACTGTTCATACTTATCTCCCATATTCTTTTTTATTCTCAGTTTTAGCGGCTGCACTTTATGCATGGTTGCTCTTTCTTCGTTTGCCCCCGCCTATTGCTGCTGCAACGTCTTTGTGCTTCGTGCCATAAATGTATTTCATGGCGAATATTGCAGTCCCTCTTTGCTGAAATCGTTTAGCACAAAAATCGCCAGCTCTTTAAATTCCACATTTGCGAAATGCTCATATGTAAAGCATCTTTTCCTTTAGTGTTAGCAGATTGTGCCGTTTATATGGCTAATGCGAAAAGGCTGCAACAGCCTGTACATGCCAAGGCAATCGACAAACACAAGGCAAAGGCTTTTCTCGCTTATTTTCATCCCTCACACCCCCTTTCCAAAAACCCTCTATTATAAAACCGTAAAAATAACGAACAATACCGGAGTTTTTTCATTTTGGCATTGTTTTTAATGCTTTTCTAATGTTAAAATTCGACCGAAACAGCAATAATGGCAAGCTCGCTTATAATCGCCAATGGTATCGTGTTTAGAGCAACGGAGAGCTGGCTGCGCTGATGGGAAGCTGCATGTGCAATGCATTTATGCATAAATTTAACCGAAAGTTTCCAGTTTATTTTTTGAAGCTTTTCTGATATCATCAACATAACTTTTATATATTAATATATTGAACTCCAATCTGAGCAGGCGATGGCCTTTACAGGCTGTGGGGCTGGGCCGCCATTTGCGGCAGCAGAATAGCATTTTAGCATCTGTGGGACAGTTTATGTTCCATAGGTGCTTTTTTTGTAGAAACCAGGCTCACTAGAGCCCGCTATGCATTTTTCAGGAATTGCATGTTGGGAAAGATATTGGATATATGAGCCCGAAATGGCGCTTTTAAAGCATTTACATTTTATATGGAGGTACATACAGTGAGCGAAGCACGCGGCAATACCATGCCTATAACAAAGGAAGCGAACCATTCATCTCTTCGCGGCAATGCTGGCGATCGGCTGAGAGCGGCTGCTGCTGCCGGAACCGAAGATTTGCTCAGCATGCTGGAATCTGCACAAGATGGCTTGAGCGAAGCCCAAATTGAAAAATCCCGCGCAAAGCATGGAAGCAATAAAATCACTCATGGGAAAAAAATATCCACGCTTAAGCGTGTAATAGATGCATTTATCAACCCCTTTACTGCAATACTCTTCGGGCTGGTGGCAGTATCTGCGTTCACTGACATTGTTATGGCAGATGCTGGAGAAGCCAACCCGACAACAGTCATTATTATAACTGCCATGGTTCTTTTGTCGGGCTTGCTGCAGTTCATCCAGGAAACAAAAAGCGGCCAGGCTGCCGAGAACCTTCTTATGATGATAACTACAACAATCACAGTTCGCCGCCAAGAGAAGGGAAACCAGGAAATTTCGCTTGACGATATTGTTGTTGGCGATATAGTGCTGTTGGCCGCAGGCGATATGATCCCTGCAGACATTAGGATTATCAGGGCAAAGGATCTGTTCGTCAGGCAGTCTGCATTAACCGGGGAGAGCATGGCAGTAGAGAAAACATCGCAAGCTGAGCTGGGCGACGGCTCGCTGACTGATATGGCAAACCTTGCATTTATGGGGTGCGATGTCGTAAGCGGCAGCGCAGAGGGGGTTGTGGTTGTAACAGGAAATGACACTCTTTTTGGCGAAATAGCAAAAAATGCAAACGAGAAGCCTATTCAAAACAGTTTCGAAAAAGGAGTTAATTCAGTTGCATGGCTTTTGCTGCGGTTTGTGCTGGTTATGGCTCCGGTTGTCCTATTTGTGGCTGGGTTTACCAAAGGCGACTGGATGCAGGCTACATTATTTGCGCTTTCAGTCGCAGTCGGCTTGACGCCTGAGATGCTTCCAATGATTGTAACAACCTGCCTGGCCAAAGGCGCAGTGGAAATGTCGCGCAAAAAGACAATAATCAAGAATCTGAACTCTATTCAGAATCTGGGGTCAATGAATATTTTATGTACTGACAAAACTGGAACGCTTACACAAGACAAGGTTATTCTGCAATACCACCTGAACATTCACGGGGAAGAAGACTCGCGAGTGCTGCGGCATGCTTTCCTCAACAGCTATTACCAGACAGGGCTAAAAAACCTCATGGATATAGCGATAATTGATCATACAATGCGCGAACAGGCAAACGAGAAAGAGCTGCAGGGGCTTGATGATCGGTTTATGAAAGTTGATGAAATCCCGTTTGACTTTGATCGCCGCCGTATGAGCGTTGTTGTTGCCAACGGCAAAACACAGATGATTACCAAAGGCGCGATCGAAGAGATGCTTGATGTGTGCTCATTTGCCGAATATGAAGGAACTGTGCTGCCGCTCTCTGATGAGATAAGAGAGTATATTTACAATAAGGTAGACAGGCTAAACGCAGATGGCATGAGAGTCATAGCAGTAGCGCAAAAAAACAACCCCTCCCAAGCTGGAGCGTTTAGTGTGTCTGATGAATCTGGGATGGTGCTGATAGGCTATCTGGCTTTCCTTGATCCCCCGAAAGAATCAACTGCGCAAGCGATAAAAGCATTGCATGAATATGGCGTGGATGTAAAGATACTTACAGGCGACAACGACAAAGTTGCCCGCACTGTTTGCCGCCAGGTTGGCATATCAGTTGAGCGCATTCTGCTGGGCTCAGACATAGATTCAATGAATGATGAAGATCTGGCTAAAAGTGCAAGCGAAACAAGCGTGTTTGCCAAGCTTTCGCCTATGCACAAAGCGCGCATCATTTCATCGCTGCAAAGCGAGGGCCACAGCGTCGGGTACATGGGAGACGGCATAAACGACGCAGCAGCGCTAAAAGCTGCTGATGTTGGCATTTCCGTTGACACGGCTGTGGATATCGCAAAAGAGTCATCAGATGTAATCCTGCTGGAAAAAGACTTAATGGTATTGGAACAAGGCATTATTGAAGGCCGAAAAACATATGCAAATATGATCAAGTATATAAAGATAACTGCAAGCTCCAATTTTGGAAACATGCTTTCCATGCTTGCGGCTAGCGCTTTTATTCCATTTATGCCAATGCTGCCAATACAGATTATATTGCTCAACTTGATTTACGACTTCTCATGCGCGGCAATTCCTTGGGATAATGTTGACAAAGAGTTTCTTGTTGTCCCTAGAAAATGGGATGCCTCTTCGGTAAAAAGCTTTATGCTGTGGATCGGCCCAACAAGCTCGGTATTTGATTTTACTACCTTTGTTTTTATGTATTTTATTATCTGCCCTGCTGTGTGTGGCCAAGCATTGTTCCATCAGCTAACAAACCCTGCCATGCGCGAGCAATATGTCGCGATTTTTCAAGCCGGATGGTTTGTTGAGTCGATGTGGACACAAACGCTTGTTATCCATATGATCCGAACGCAAAAAATCCCATTCATACAAAGCTATGCTTCAGCGCCTCTTTCCCTAATCACTATAGCCGGGTGCGCCATTTTGACGCTCATTCCTTTTACAGGCTTTGGCGCCTCTTTCGGCTTTGCCGCTTTGCCGTTGGCATACTTTCCCTGGCTGGCACTGACGATAGCGCTGTATATGGGGTTAGTCACAGTGCTGAAGATGGCTTTCGTCAAGAAGCATGGAGATTTGCTCTAAGCCGGCACGCGCGATATGGCCTCACATGCCGGCTCTAGTGCCTTGACAGTATCTGCAAAACAAGCCATAATAAAAGCAATTGTACTTTCCAGCTTATTCCACAATATTTCAAACCTACAGGAGGATCTATGCAAAAAATCGCAATTTATGGCAAAGGCGGCATAGGAAAGTCCACTGTTACTTCAAATGTTTCAGCTGCCCTTGCACAAATGGGCTACACCGTCATGCAGATAGGGTGCGACCCCAAATCAGACTCAACAAGGAATTTAACCGGCGGAGTTAAAATACCGACTGTCCTTGACAGCCTGCGGGACATGGGGGATGTTGAACTCAGCGATATAGTGTTTCGCAGCGACACAGGCGTGCTATGCGTTGAGTCAGGGGGGCCTGTGCCGGGCGTTGGCTGCGCAGGCAGAGGCATCATTACTGCTTTCGAAAAGCTAGAAGAGCTCGAGGCGTACGAGACCTACAAACCCGACATCATCTTCTATGATGTTTTGGGCGATGTTGTCTGCGGTGGCTTTGCAATGCCAATTCGAGGAGGCTATGCAGACGAAGTCCTGATAGTGACTTCTGGGGAAATGATGTCACTATATGCTGCAACCAATATATCGTATGCAGTTAAGAG
>Ga0082212_10002337_pt1 | contig 27757 bp, 22 predicted proteins | sample TergutNt197P3_FD_71548 | JGI IMG/M metagenome (GOLD analysis project Ga0082212, IMG submission 71548) | Neocapritermes taracua P3 segment gut microbial communities from Petit-Saut dam, French Guiana - Nt197 P3 | ecosystem: Host-associated > Arthropoda: Insects > Digestive system > Gut ...
CAACTGGTTGCGGAGCCAGAGGCGGTTGGGCAGCTGTGTTAGCGTGTTGTAATGGGCGAGATGTTGAATCAGGTTTTCGTAATGTTTTTTGACCTGAATACTGTGTTTGATTAGGGTGATATGTTCAAATCCGTTGTCGTCTGTCAGGACAGGGGAAAATGTCGCTTCTTCAATAATCAGTTGAGGATCAGGATCGTCTTTGGGCCGGAAAACGATTTCTCCCCGCCAGGTCTGCCGGTTCAGAACGATTTCTTTGATCTGGTCGGCAAGATCGTGATCTTCGATGTATGGCCATATATCTTTTCCCAGGAGCTGGGTATCCATGGCGGACATATTGCGCACAGCCGCCGGATTCATGAACTGGATGACCCCTTCAGGAGACATAATCAAAAAATCATCCGCGGTGGTGTGAACCGCCTTAGAATAAATCTGCAACCAGGCGTTGGTGGTTTGGATGGTCTGTTGGCTGACAGCGATGCGATTCAGCATGTCCTGTATGGATCCGGCCAAAAAATTCAGTTCACGGTTATGGTATTGGTTCGCTATCGGAGCATAAGTGGTATTGGTGCCCACAGCGGCAACCTGCGTCGCCAATGATTCCAAGGGTTTGTACATGAACTTCTCGACGACATGAGCCATGAGACCTATGACCGTGAAACACATAATCGCAAGAACCAGAAAAGGCAGTCCCAAGCTTCTCAAAGCTTCAGAAGGGTGAGCGCGGGGGGATTGACTCGCGAGGGAGAGATTTTGTGCCGGCAAGAGTGAGGGTAAAGGCATCAGCAATTGGTCGGGGTCGGTGTCTGTTGATGAAATTGTTTGTATGTAAGCGGTTTGCCGGGTTTTGGCCAGAATGGATTCGGTTTTGAGGCCAAGCATAAGGATAGCCTGGGGATGTTGGGGAGGTTGTGACTCGGTTTGATCAAGAACAGGGCAGAGGGCTGCCGCATAAGTGGTGCCCGCTATGTCGAAATAACCCGATATGGACCTTGGTTGCCGGTTGTTTTGTGTGAGGGTTTCCTGTGCAACGGGTTCCAGTCTTTCGATCATCCCCGGTTGCATGGATGTGTAAATCCGGTGTTCTTGATCAAACTCCCGGGCGTCGAGGACGTTTCCTGCCGGATCGGTGATCAAGACGAAATCGATGCCAAAAGGCACCAACCTTTGAGGATCATAAAGATCCGGCCAAAGGCTGTTGTCGGATCTGCTCCCTTCGGGAGTCGTGTTGCGGTTGGTGTTGTCGAGGGCGGTGTAACGGAGGGTGATGTCGCGGAGAGCGGTGTCTTGGGTGACAGCGGCTAAGGTCTCCAAAGTGTCTTGGAAACGAACCGCGGACTGAGCGAGCAGATCTGTTGTTGAGGTTTCTTCAAATCTGTCAATTGTATTGAGCAGAGCGCGGCTCGACAAAACAAGGATGATGACAAACAGAACGATCATAAATAAGCTGGAAAACCCGATGCTTAATTGACGCAAAGTAGGGTATTGGCGCATTGAAGAAGAACTCCTTATGCTTTAAATAGCGCACACGAGTAGAGTTTCTCCAATTTAACAAGATTCAATTCTCCGGAGTATTCTTCCTTTTCAGAAGGTGGTCCAATTCTTCCGTGAACTTCTGAACATCAGTAAATTGGCGATAGACAGAAGCAAAGCGGATATAGGCGATTTCGTCGATTTGGCAGAGTTTTTCCATGACGGCTTCCCCGATGACTTGGGAGGGGATTTCCCATTCGTAAACGTCCCGCAATTCTCGTTCGATATTTAAAGCGGCATCTTCCAGAACATACAATGGAATGGGTCTTTTTTCGCAAGCTTTTGTCAAACCGGCGATGAGTTTTGTTTGTGAAAAAGCTTCCCGACGGCCGTCTTTTTTGGCGACCATAAAGGTCAGCTCTTCGTATTTTTCGTAGGTGGTAAAACGCCGACGGCAGGCCGTGCACTCCCGGCGGCGGCGAATGGCCATTTTGTTTTCGGTTTGACGGGAGTCAAGCACTTTGCTGTCGTCGGCTTGACAAAAAGGACAACGCATAATGGGTTTTGTTCCGCCTCTTTCTAATGCGGTCTTCGACCGCAAGTATTCAGGATTCAGTATTCAGGATTCAGAATGTGGGTTTTCTTGTTTTTTATTGACGCTTCGCGTCTGTAAGGTACTATAGATCTGGGGTTCTCTGTTCTTTGAGCATATCGATTAAATGTTCGGCAGCGACTTTGTTGGCATAACTGGCTATAGCAAAACGAACAACCGCATCTGTCAACTCCAAAGGATCGTTGTTATCCGGAACCTTTTCCACAACAGAGGACAGATCTCGGTCTAGAATGGTACGGTATTTTTCGTAAACCTGCTTAAGTGTGTCGGGAGGAAACATTTCAATCAGGAGGGAAATGTCCCCGACGGACAAGACTTGCTTCAACACGCATATTGTGGTTAGGCGGGCAATATGGCTGCGGGAGTATTTTTTGCCTTTTGTTCTCGGCATAAGTCCGTCTCTGATATAGTTGTTAACCATCGCGGCGGTGAGGTTGGATTCGGGACGAGACGAATAGAGCTGGCGGTGCATATACCCCAGAACCTGATCCATATAGAGATCAATGTCCGGAAGGTCGTCCCAAGTGGCAGGGCGCTCTTCGGAAAGACTTTTTTTGATGTCCTCCAGGCTCTTCACAGTGTTAACCCTCCCGTTCTTTGGAAATAAATATAACATATGCATTCCGTATTGTCAATAACGAGATGTAATTTTTTATGGCACATGTTGACGTGTGGGTGACTATATTATATAATTACTGATACAAGATAAGAGGACAAGGAACAAGGAACAGGAACAAGGAACAGGAACAAGGACAAGGAACAAGGAACAGGAACAAGGGACAGGAACAAGGGACAGGAACAGGAACAGGAACAGGAACAGGAACAAGGGACACAAGGAACAAGGATCAAAGAAGTGAGGGAGTCCATGAAAGACATGAAAGACATGAAAGACATGAAAATATTGTGTGATAGCGCCTGTGATTTGACCAAAGAGTTGGAAGTTGAACTGAATGCGGAACGTGCGGTTCCTTTTTATCTTGACATAGGGAATGAGACTTTGGTAGACGATGAGCACTTATCAATTGCTGATTTAATGCAGAAGATGAAGGCGTGTACCACAAAAATGGGCACCGCGTGTCCTTCGCCTGCACAGTGGATGGAGGTTTTTCTAAAAGCGGGAGGCGGTTTTGCGGTGACCGTTTCGAGTAAACTTTCCGCGATGTATCAGACAGCTAAGCTCGGGTTGGAAATGGCAAGAAATGAGGCGCCGGGTCTTATTGGTCATGTGATTGATTCGAAATCAGCATCCTGCGGCGAGGTATTGGTTGCTATGAAAATCCGTGAATTTATTGAACGGGGATTTGATTTTGAGGCTGTGATCAAAAGGGTCGAGGCCTTTGTCGAAGAGATGCGAACCTTCGTCTTGCTTGAAGATATTAGTAATGTTGTCAAAAACGGGCGTATGGGCAAAATTAAGGGGACCATCGTGAATGTGTTGGGTGTTAAGCCTGTTCTGAGCAACAAGGATGGCGAACTCGATCTCTTTGGCAATTTTCGTGGTTCGACTAACGTGGCGGTTAAGCTGCTTGATTGTGTGGCTCGCTGCAATCGTGAGACAGACATGAAAGATCTTGTTATATCGCATTGCAATAATCCTTCACTGGCGGAGGAATTGTGTGAAAAGGCCAAGGCGAGATTTGGTTTTCGCAAAGTATTGATACTTGAGACCAAGGGGTTGACCTCGTTATATGCTTCAGACAGAGGTATTGTTATGAGTTTCTGACTCAGGAGAGGATGCGTTCGTAGGCTCGGTAACAGTCCCGATGCATGATTGGGCTTCGGAAGCCTCCAAAAGCCCGCAAGTGCTTGTGCTTATCCTGGTCTAAAGAATCGTCTATTATAAATTCAAGCTGAGCCGCGTAGAATGGGCAAGAGGCTTTTTTTTGCGAGAAAATGAAACATTATATATATTGTCTGTGTTTTGATCAATGACACGTGTTAATGAAGACAAAGGAGGATGTGGAAGAATGGATATGGTATTCGAAACATTATCCAGCGATCGGCCTATGAAAACATACACAATCTCTTCAGGGGACAGCACTTTGGCTTACGGATCAAAGAGCACGTCATATATTGTGGGCATGATCGAGGCTGATGATGAGCTATATGTTTCAGATATTACGATGGATGATGGGTGGGCTTATTTGTCTTACTCTTCATCACGTCTAAGAAAAAATGCTTATATACCCCTAAGTGTTATCTGTGAAAACAATAAGGTGCCATGTTATGTAAAAGCTACAGGATCAATTGCAATCTATAAGCGATCCAATACAGAGGAACCATATGGAAAGATATCCTCGGGAGATATTTTTGTCGCTGTCGCGCAAAACGCTGATTTCGTTCAGGTTGTGTATCCGTTTTGCGGCGCGTATATGTTGGGGTGGATAGATAATGCTGACTATAACGCATGTGTTGGCGTGAACCCCTTGCCGTCTTCATTCATGCCGGAGCTTGTTCTCTGACCGGGAAAGGATTAATAGTTCATTGGACGTCTATCCCCCTAAGCGTCCAAATTTAATGGATATCCTCAAAACAAACAGCTTGCCCGATATTGGGCAAGCTGTTCTGGTGGTGCGACGGCACGAATTTAAAAGTTTATCTTGTCACACTATGGTTTTTCATAGCGAACATAGAATAAAGATGTGTTTCTGATGGCAATAATCCATTGGGAACCACATTTTTAATTTTGCGGCAGAGCCATGTGATGAAAGTGATGTGATTACATAAAATGGCGGATTTCTATCTTGGAGCCGATGTAGGGTCGGTCAGCACGAATGTTGTGGCACTGGATGAGCAGAAACATCTGAGCGCAAAGGTTTATTTGCGTACCGGCGGGAGGCCGTTGGTTGCACTCATTGACGGTGTCCGGGCCATTCAACAGACCATTGGGCCATCGGCCCGGGTTGCCGGGGTGGGCGCTACAGGCAGCGGGCGGCTTTTGGCCGGGTGCTTGCTGGGGGCGGATGTGGTCAAAAACGAGATTACGGCTCATGCCGCGGCTTCTTTAGAGACGGAGCCGTCGGTGCGTACGGTTCTGGAAATCGGCGGCCAGGATTCGAAGATCATATTTCTGCGACAGGGGACTGTGAGTGATTTTGCTATGAATACGGTTTGTGCTGCCGGCACGGGTTCTTTTTTGGATCGACAGGCGGCCCGCCTTAATGTTCCCATCGAAAAATTCGGTCAATATGCGTTATTATCACGGCAGCCGGTACGCATTGCCGGACGGTGCGCCGTTTTCGCGGAATCGGATATGGTTCATAAACAGCAGATGGGGCACACACTGCCCGACATCATTCGAGGTCTCTGTGAAGCGATTGTCCGCAATTACCTCAATAATTTGGCTAAGGGCAAAAAAATCGAGTCGCCGGTTGTTTTTCAGGGCGGTGTCGCCGCGAATATCGGGATTGTTGAGGAGTTTAAGCGGCAATTATGTTGTGATATTATTGTGCCGCGTCATTATGATGTTATGGGGGCTTTGGGTTCTGCATTATTGGCTTTTGAGGCTATGAACGGGAAGGGGCAAGGGATGAACGGGAAGGGGCAAGGGATGAACGGGAAGGGGCAAGGGACGTCTTTCGTTGGATTTGATCGGCTTCATCGTGATTACAATGCCCGAAGTGTCGAATGTGATGATTGCGTAAACGCCTGTGAGGTTATCGAATTGCGGGCCGACGGTAAGTTGGTTTCTTGTTGGGGGGATCGGTGCGGGAAATGGTCGGTTGTTTTGGCGCAAGGGGAGGAGCCGCGGCTGTTCACAAAGCCGGCGGATTGTGAACAAGCCGAACCCCATCATGAACAAGCTGTCGAATCCCGCCCTCGAGGTCGGGCATGAAGCTTGTCGTGGGGTTGCCGAGCCCCTTGCGCCGGCATGAGTATCCGGGGTTGTGGGAGGATTTTTTTCAAAGGCTTGGTGTTCAGGTGATTCTGTCACCGCCCACCAACAAGATTCTGTTTAACTCCGGTATTAAGATGTGTTCGGGGGATGTTTGTCTGCCTCTGAAAGTTTTACACGGTCATGTTCTTTATTTGCACGATCGGGCAGACGCTGTTTTCGTTCCGCGTTATGTTTATCCGGCAGCGAGGGAGGCGGCTTGCCCGAAGTTTTGCGCGTTACCTGATATTTTGCGGCTCAATCTGCCCGGTGTTACAGTGTGGGATATGAGTGTTGATATGAATAAGGGGTTGGCTTTCATGTTATCAACGCTGGATGAGATGGTTTGCCTCATGGAGCAGGGGGCTCATGAGGATTGCGAGAATAATGCCGATAAGGGTTTTTTTGAAAGGGGTAAAGCTCGCGCTGCTTTTATCGAGGCACTGACGCGCCCGCAGGCTTCGTGGTATTCCCGGCTTTTATCCGAGTACACAAAGGATCGTGAGGGCAGTGGCGGCAGAGGAAAGTCTGTTCAGGCCGGCCGTTCCGGGATAACCGGATTGGATGATCCGGCTATCGGCATCATTGGGCACGCATACCTTACCCAGGATGCGTTTCTGACGATGAATCTGGCAACCAAAATAGCCGACCGCGGTTATCGTGTTGTTACAAGTGAGGATGTTCCATACAATCTCAAGCGGCAGAGATGTTCTCCATACCAAAACCGCACTTTTTGGGGTGTAGGGGTTGATCTGCTGGGGACAGCACTTACCATGTTTGAAGAGAAGAATATTAAGGGGCTTATCTATGTAACATCTTTTGCTTGCGGGATCGATTCTGTCGCTCTGGAACTCTTGGATCGACAGATCATTCCAGGCAATGACAAACCTTGTATGCGTCTTTGCCTGGATGAGCATACAGGTGAGTCGGGATTTGATACTCGGCTGGAGGCTTTTTTTGATCTGCTCCCGTTATGAACCGGCGGTTCAAGATATACCAATGTGTTGGCACTGGCAGAGATACGCATACAAACTTTGTGTGCAGGCCGGTGAGTGGATACTCAAGGAGGCGCGATGATGGTGAGTGAGAAGGTAACTTTCCCTCATATGGGAACCAGCTATATCCCTGTTAAAGTGTTGTTGGAGAGCTTGGGTCTGACTTGCGTTGTTCCGCCTCTTAATAATGTCCGGACCTTGGAGAAATCTCTGGTTCAGGCTCCGGAGTTCATGTGTTTTCCGTATAAGCTTATCCTGGGGAATCTGATTTACGGGTTGGATCATGGGGCGTGCACCGTTGTGTTTGGAGGGAGTCGGGGACCTTGCCGTCAGGAATACTATAATGATGTTTTGCAAGCCGCGCTCCGAGATATGGGGTATTCTTTTGACTATGTTAACCTTAATCTCAGCAAGCTTTGGACACGGGAAAACTATGAGGCTGCCCGGAATGCTTGGGGAGTGAAGTTGAGGCAGGTGCTGAAAAGCCTGGCTCTTACTGTGAAGGTACTTTTTGCTGTCGAATCACTTTATGAATGTGCGCGTCGGAAGCGGTGCCGGGCATGTGACAGTATCGCCGTCGAGGGTGTTCTGCAGAACTATGTTGACGCGGTGGGAAGGGCTCATGGGTATGCTGCCGTCATGGGGCTAACCCGGCAAGCCCGGCGGGACATTCGTGCGTTGCCTGATAAGGTGACGGATAAGTATCTTAAAGTTGCTCTTGTTGGGGAGATTTTTGTGACCAGCGATTCGTTCGCCAATCTGGATATTGAGCGCAAGTTGGGAGGTCTGGGGGTTGATGTGACAACGTATATGGGTCCCGGCACCTGGGTGCGCGATCATCTTGTGCGAAAATTAAGACCGTTTCATAAAAAGGAGTTGGCCCAGGAGTTAGCCTGGGAGTTCTGGCATGTTGATGATATTGGCGGACATGGCGTCCAAACAGTTGGGAATTCTGTTCTGAGTTCACGCCGTGGGTTCGATGGGATTATTCATCTCTATCCGTTGACATGTATGCCGGAAATTGCCGCCCAAAGTGCTTTCAACGCTATTCAAGAACGTTACGGTGTTCCTATTATGACCTTAGTTGTGGATGAGATGACCGGAGAAGCGGGGTTTGATACACGTTTGGAAGCGTTTGTTGATATGCTTGCTTCCAGAGGATCCGGAGGGCTTTGCCAATAAATGGTTAGGGGAGTCAGGTTGGTCTGCCTAAAAGTCTTTTTTGGACATGGCGGTTTTGACTGAGACGCCCTCTATCCGGCCAAGCCTGTTTGTTAACCGATCGATATCGTCTATTTCCCCAAGCGCAACAATCGAGATTAGGGATAGATCTTTTTCCGGCATAGGGATGCCCATACGACCTCTGACCAAATGCCTGTATTCGGCAACAGTATCGTTGAAAGCATTCTGACATCTTGGTGCATCATCCAAAACGGCACTGATTATCGCAACCTTCCGCATAACTGCCCCCTAATCATACCCGAACATTTCTGTGTTTTCAAATTTTAACATATTTCCAATCACTTTGCAATTGTTGTCACCAATATAACCTCATGTCATATAATGTATCAGATCACACATGGGGGTGTTTATATGGGATTGGGGTTTTTGACAGTTAAGACCGTTTTAGCAAATGGCGCCGTACCGATAGCAGGCGCGAAAGTGGTTATTAAGGACAATAACGGGTATTTGTTGTATTCTCTTGTCACGAATGATGTGGGGAAAACGGGGATTGCTCGATTGCCCGCACCGGATAAGGGATATTCACTAGATCCAAGTTTCACCGGGACGCCTTATTCTACATATCGGGTAGAAGTCGAGGCGGAAGGATATGTGAGCGATGTCGTTAATGGGGTTCAGGTTTTTGATACGGAAGAAGCTGTTGTCGAGGTGGGAATGCATCCGTTTTTAGAGGGTGAGAATCCGCGGCATGTGGTTAATATCCCACCCCATCAGTTGGCATCAAATGAACCGATTCGGCAAATCGGGCCTCCGAGGCCTCAGGCCGGAAAGGCGATGCAAAAAGTTGTCATTCCTGACTTCATTACTGTACATCTGGGCCGATATAATGTAAGCGCACGAAATGTCAGGGTGCCGTTTCCGTTTTATGTCAAGAATTGTGCTTCTAGCGAGATTTATCCTACTTGGCCGGATGCTTCTTTGGAAGCCAATATTCGGGCGATTATTAATTTTGCCCTGAATCGGATTTATACCGAATGGTATAGAGGTCGAAATTATCCTTTCGATATCACCAATTCGACCACCACCGATATGGCGTTTGAAGAAGGCCGTGATATTTTCCCATCTATTGCGGTGGTTGTTGATCGGGTGATGGGTATGTATTTGCGCCGTCCCCAGCACAATGAGCCGTTCTTTACTGAATTCTGTGATGGCAGGATTGCGACTTGTCCGGGAATGAAGCAATGGGGGACAGTGACTTTGGCTGAAAACGGCTATACACCGTTGCAGATACTACGGTATTATTACCCCAATGACCTGAGTATTTTCTCGGCGCCGACGGCTTCTATTAGCGAATCTTTTCCGGGGGTGGCTTTGTCTCAAGGAAAACAGGGGCCGGATGTGCATTTGATGCAACAATATCTGAATCGGATTAGGCAGGATTTTCCGTTGATTCCCAATATCGAGATTGTTAACGGGATCTACAGTACAGAAACAGTTAATGCTGTGAGAACGTTTCAGAGGATTTTTGAACTTCCGCAAACTGGGATTATTGACAGAGCCACTTGGAATTCAATCTCCTGGTATTATGTGGCTGTGACAAAACTCGCCGAACTGACCAGTCAAGGGGATCAGGTTGTTGGATCCACACTCCCACCAAATACGGTAATCAGCCTAGGGGCAAGCGGTGGGTTGGTTGCACGGCTGCAATATATGCTCACATATATTGCCCAATTTTATCCTGACGTTCAGGAAGTTGCTCAAGATGGGTCTTTTGGTTCAGGGACAAGGGCTGCTGTGATATCTTTCCAGAATCGGTTTGGGTTAAACCCGGAAGGGATTGTTGATCCCGCTACATGGATTAAATTGTATGAAGTCTATCACTTGGTCAAGGGTACTGAGCCACCGATAGGGCCGGGACCAGGACCGGGACCGGGACCGGGTGCAGGAGATCCGGTTATTCGGAACATTCAGTCGACGCTCAATCAGAGGTATGGGTTCAATTTGACTGTTGACGGAATATTTGGGCGCGCGACGAAAACGGCTATTGTGATGGGGTTACAGACAGAGTTAAATCGGCAGTTTGGCAGGAATCTTGTGGTTGACGGTGTATTCGGGCCAATGACTCGGGCGGCAACAGTTAACGTTCGGCCGGGGGCCCGGGGCAATATGACTTATCTGATTCAAGCCGCTCTGTATACGAGAGGATATACAAGCGTTATTCCTGACGGCGTCTTTGGACCGGGGACGGAAACTGCTGTACGACAGTTCCAGAGGGCGCAAGGTTTAACGGCAGACGGAATTGTGGGGCCGATGACTCAGGACAGATTGTTTAGGTAGGCGGGCAGTTGGTGATGTCAATCGACAGTTGAGGGTCAGCAGTTGATGGTTGCCAATGGGAAAATCGAAAACAGATTTCGTGGTTGATTCACAATACACAATGTCTAAGGGCATTGTGTATTGTGTAATACACAATGTCTAAGGGCATTGTGTATTGTGTGCGTTTGTAAGATAATATAAAGGCACAGAATAGTTGTCCATTGTTCATAATCCATAGAAAGGGGGGTTCCCATGAGCCTGGTATATATTGGTTTCGCGCCTCATCCGCCCTTGGCGATTCCGCAAGTGGGACGCGGAGAAGAGGCCGGATGCCGGTTGACTTTGACGGGGATGGAAACTCTTGCGAAAGCTTTCTGTGATTCAGGCGCGGAGATCCTTTGTGTTGTTTCACCTCACACGCCTTGCGACGGTGAAACCCTGACTTTCCTTGAGGAGATCGCAGGTCGATTGGAAGGAGATATGGGTGCTTTTAACGCCGGGGATGTGGGGTTTTCTTTGGAGACCGTTCCGGAGATTCTTGAGGATTTGCGAGAGCTTGGGGGTCGCGGGGTTCAAGCGCGACTTGATCATGGCGTTATGGTTCCATTGTATTTCCTGGAGCGAGCCGGTTGGCATGGACGTCTTGTTGTTGTTGCGGCGCCTCAGGTTTGGGCAAAGGTGTCGCCTCGAGTTTGGGGAGAGAGGATTGCTCGTATTCTTGAAGCTTTGCCTCAGCGTTGCGGGATTATTGCCAGCGGAGATCTCTCTCATCGCCTCAAAGAAGACGGTCCTTATGGGTTCCATCCCTCCGGGCCCCGGTTTGATGAGCTGATTGTCCAAGGTTTGCGGACAGAACCGGATATTTTGGTGAGCTTGCCGGAAATTCTCGTCGAAGAGGCGGGGCAGTGCGGGTATGCTTCTTTGTTGTTGGCATTGGGGGCGCGTATGGGAGCTTGCCGGATTTTTTCGTATGAGGGTCCTTTCGGGGTGGGGTATTTAACGGCCGAGCTCTATCGGTCCTCACCGGTAGCCGGGTATGCCAAGGCCTGTTTATGTCAATATATTGAAGGGCGAGGGATCGATTCTGTGGAGGTCCCGGGGGATCCTCTGCTTGAGAAAGAGAGTGCGTGTTTTGTGACGCTGCATAAGGAGGGGGACTTGCGTGGTTGTATCGGAACTATCAAGCCTGTTCGGTCGTCTCTAGCGGATGAGATTCGTCATAACACGGTTTCTGCCGCTGTGCAGGATTCCCGATTCCGGCCTGTAGAGGCGGAAGAGTTGCCGTTGATCTCGGTATCGGTGGATGTTTTGGGCGATTTGGAGGAGGTCTCGGATGTCGCGGATCTGGATCCGCATGCCTACGGGGTTGTTGTGCGTAGTCTGGGACGATCAGGACTTTTGTTGCCTCGTCTTTCCGGGGTCGATACAGTTGAGGAACAGGTGGCGATTGCTCGACAGAAAGCAGGGATTATGTCGGGTGAAGATATTGAGATGTGGCGGTTTCAGGCAGATAGGTACTTTGAATAAGGGACTTGTACCGGTTGAGCTCGGGCAACAATGATGATGAGGAGCGGCAGGGACTATGACAGAACAATTGCATTCGGCGGTGTGTCCGCTATGTCCGCAGCATTGTGTTGTGGCGGAGGGGGGCGTGGGGCGGTGCCGGGCGCGAGGGTGTCTGGGAGGCAGGATGACTTCGTTGACCTATGGGCAGGTTGCGGCGATGCATGTTGATCCTATCGAGAAGAAACCTCTGTTTCATTTTTATCCGGGATCTTCGATTTTGTCTGTGGGTGGCAATGGCTGCAATCTGAGGTGTTCTTTTTGCCAGAACTATGAGATTTCACAACAGAAGGTACGGGGGCGGGATTTTAGACCGGCCGAACTTGCCGGGGTTGCTCAGGCCGAGAATTCTTTGGGGATCTGTTTTACCTATTCAGAACCTTTGGTTTGGTTTGAGACAGTGTTGGAGACCGCCGCATTGGTGAAGGAAGCCGGTGGGAAAACGGTTTTGGTGACCAACGGTGTGATTATGCCCCGCTACCTGGGTCAGCTGTTGGATGTTATCGACGCGGTTAATATTGATGTGAAAGCTTTTACTGATGAATTTTATCGGACTCATACTGGTGGGCGTTTATCTTGGGTGCTAAGATCTGTGGAACTACTGGCTGCCAGAGGTATCCATTTTGAGGTGAGCACTCTTGTCATTCCGGGACTCAATGATGGGAGCGAGGAGATTCGCGGGTTGGCGAAGTATTTGCGGGATTTGGGTGTGCCTTTGGCGTGGCATTTGAATCGGTATTACCCGGCTTATATGGCTGACTATCCGCCAACCCCGGAGCAGTCTTTGCGTAAATTGGCAACTGTTGGGCGGGAGTATCTGCCATATGTTTATCTGGGGAATCTGCGGTATGATGCCGCAAGTGGATCGGGTATGAACACTTTGTGTCCGACCTGCCAGAGTGTGGTTGTTGATCGGAGGGATTCTGTTCGCGTGAAAGTTGTGGATGGGAAGTGCCCGCAGTGTTCAGCTGAGATATGGGGGATATGGCAAACAGAATTAGTCCCTTACGGACGCGAAGCGTCAAAAAAGAACAAGAAAATCAACCATTCTGAATACTGAATCCTGGATACTGAATACTTGCGGGCGTAGCCCGCATTAGGATAATGTAATAGAAAAAAAGAACGCGCGTTCTATAATACTTTTGACGAAAGACATGTTTTGTTATATGATTTATTGAGGTTGGCATTTTCTCACAGCTGATGCGAGATAAAAAGGAAGAAACTCAATGTTCTGAAGTAGGTGCTGTGATGTTTGGTCTGGAGATGTATCAAGGATATGATCTGGATGTTTTCTATTGGATTGAGCCTGTTTCTTTTATGGGAGAGGATTATAATCTTCTTACGGCTTCTGTTGATCATGATATAGACAGAATGGTTGTCTACTGTGCTTTGAGGAAGCCTGTTCCTCCAAATTACGCGATAATCGGTTTCGGACAAGGTCATGAAGAATACCTGGCTGAGTTGAGGAACAGCCTACGCCATGCAGGAACAGTGCGTCTTGTCCCGGATCATGCGGCTAACCTTCAAACCATCAGGCAAGTTCTTGAATACTTGGATGGACGTAGGCGGGATTTCGCTTTGCGTCTGAGGCTTTTTGGCACAGAATTTCAACAGAAAGTTTGGCGGGAATTGCTGAAAATCCCTTATGGGGTAACCATAAGCTATGGAGACATAGCGTATGCTGTGGGGAACCGGAAGGGGGCGCGTGCGGTTGGTATGGCTAACAACCGGAATCCAGTATCATTGATAGTGCCTTGTCATCGTGTTATCGGCAAAAACGGTAAGCTGGTGGGGTATGGCGGGGGGCTGGATATTAAAGAGAAGCTGCTGTCTTTGGAAAAGATGAACGCGGAAATATCAGTAACGTGTACCGGCTGAAGGGAGTGCCCGAGATGGATGATTTCATTGGCGACTTTGTCGGGAATAAAGGCGATCTCTGGGGTGGCAAACGCTATAATGCGTTGGCGGCTCATTTGCGTCGTCAATTCGGTAACAAAATCGTGAAGGTCGGGCTGGACGCCGGTTGTTCCTGCCCGAACCGGGACGGCAATGTTGGGACAGGAGGATGTCTTTTTTGCAGCCCTCGGGGATCAGGGGACTTTGCCGGTGACAGCCGCGCCGGGATTGCTGAGCAGTACGAAGAGGTGCGGCGGCGCACTTTGGTAAAATGGCCCCAGGCTCGATACATAGCCTATTTTCAATCCTATACTTCCACTTATGGAGACCCTGCCCGGCTTGCGAGGCTGATGCGCGAAGCGTCACTTCTACCGGATGTTGTGGGAACCGTCCTTGCAACGCGGCCTGATTGTCTGGGGGATGAGGTGATGGAGGTGTTGACGAACCCGTTAACAACACCCCTTTGGCTGGAAATCGGCTTGCAGACGATCCATGATTCAAGCCTTGAGATCATGAACAGGGGTCACGATTTCGCTTGTTTTCTCAATGCCCTGGAACGTTTGAAGCCTTATAATATCCCGGTTTGCGCCCATATTGTCTTGGGGTTACCATGGGAAACCCGCGGGATGATGATAGAAACCGCCCGTCGGGTTGCTCTTTTGCCTTTACAAGGTGTGAAGATTCACGCGCTCTATATTATCAAAGGATCGGAGTTGGGGCGGATATGGCAAAGGAGAAAAGAGAGCTCATCCTTTGGGGTTGATGTTGAAGATGGATATAAAGGAGGAGAAGGGGGAGACAGAAGAGCCGGAGAAGGAAGGGACGGAGACGGAAGAGACGGAGAAGAAAAGGGCCAAGTCGTTTGGGAAGATTCGTGGAAGTTGCTCAGTCGGCAAGAGTATGTTGAGTTGGCAGCTGATGTTCTGGAGATTTTGCCGGCGCATTTTATAATTCATCGTCTAACAGGGGATGGTAGGTATAAGGATGTTATGGCGCCGACATGGACGCTGGCGAAATGGGAATTGTTGAACGCTATTGATCGGGAGATGGAGAGAAGGGGGAGCCGGCAAGGGGGTACAACCGAGAATCGTCCGCTGGCCGTTTTTTGTTGACGCTTTGCGTCTGTAAGGTACTAATGCGGTCTTCGACCGCAAGTATTCAGGATTCAGTATTCAGGATTCAGAATGTGGATTCTCTTGTTTTTTGTTGACGCTTTGCGTCTGTAAGGTACTATTATTATGGGAGGCAAACATTATGTCTAAGCATTTCGAAAAGGCTAAATACGTTGTTCCGGTATTGGTTATTATTGTGGTTTCCCTGGTTATGTCCCTCGCGGTTTCTCCGATATTGCGGGCAAATCCCAAAGATGTTCCTTTTGCAATACTATCCCTTGATGTAGGTGTGCAGACCCCTGCGGGGAGTATGAATATGGGCACCGAAATGATCAACAGGATGACAGAGGGACAGCCCGGGGCGGAATCTCCAATTCAATGGTCTGTGCTAACCAGTCGTGAGGATCTTGACGAGTCGCTGGGGGACAATAAATACTATGGCGCTTTGGTGTTCCCGGCAGACTTTACCGCTAAACAATCTGCAGCGGCATCCGGAATGGGGGAAGCGCCCGAGGTTGAAGTCATTATCAATGTGGGTAAACATGTTATGTTGGCAACACAAATGCAGGCAGTCATCACCTCAATGCTGCAATCCGTGGGACTGAAAACAAATGTGATATTAATTCACAATGCTGACATCGGCGGCGGCGGTATGTCTGCCCTTATGGGTCCCCAGATGCTGATCATGCCTCTGATCATGATGGTCATTTCCGGATCGTTATTGCTGTTCTTCTTTTTCCGCCCGAAAAAAGGTGCGAGCATCTCAGAAAGGCTTAAATCGTATGTGTTTCAATTATTGTATGCTGTCGGGTCATCCTTCCTGATAGGTTTCGCGGCGGTGTTTATTGTGACGTGGGCCGGAGGCTTATCTTTGCCTATTGTCGGCCTTGGTATTTTCCTGTGGTTTGCTTCGTTCTGTATTATGGCGGTTCTTCTTGGTGCGTTTAATGTTATTGTGCCACTGGGAGTGCTGGCAGCGGTAACTTTCTTCTCCTGCGGTTTATCGGCCGCTATGCTTGCACCGGAAATGATGCCGGGATGGTACAGAAGCTTTATCTATCCATGGATCCCTCAAAGATTCATTAGTGAAGGCATACGGACAATCATCTATGTCGGGGATAGCGCGAATACCGGAACCATTTGTGCTCTTTTGATACTGGGGGCCGTAGGGATCGTGCTTTTTGCGATCGCACTATTTGTGCCGTCGAAAGGAGCGATAGCGACGGAAACGGCAGGATCCCCGGAAACGGCAGGATCCCCGGAAACCCCGGAAACCCCGGAAACCCCGGAATCCAAAGAATCCACAGAAACCCCATAAACCAGTCTATCACAGGTGAAACGGGGATAGTGATGAAACAGCATACGCCCAACACTGTGAATACGTTTACTGTGAATACGTTTATTGAGATAGCAGAGGATTGTCCCTCAAGCAAAGGGTAACCGGCTAAAGCCCGCCTAAGGTTATGGAAAGTGAGTTCGTCTATGTACGTTGTTAACGCCCAACAGATGCGGGAAATCGACAGGCGCGCCATCACACAGTGGGGCATTCCCGGGATGGTTTTAATGGAGAACGCGGCTAAAGCTGTTATCAGTGCCGCAACAGAGCTGCTTGGTTGTCCGCGAGATTCGTCTTCCCTTTGGTTGTCTGCCACCATCTTGGTTCTGGCAGGGAAAGGGAACAACGGGGGAGACGGGCTGGCGATTGCCCGTCATCTTCAAATCCTGGGTTTTGTACCCCAGGTCTATTTGTTCGCCGATCCGGGAGATCTGTCCGGCGATGCCCTCAGCAATTATGATCTCTTTAACAAAATGGACGGTAAGATCTGTGATGCCCGCCTCGAGGAATCCTACAGGCAATTCGGCAGGGATGTTCAAAGCTGTCAGATGGTTGTGGACGCGATTTATGGTACCGGCTTTGAGGGTGAACTGCCGGAAGAGGCCGCTCGGTATTCGAAGATACTCAATTCTGTGTGTTCGAAGAGTTTTTCTTCTGGTGGTGGGTCAACATCAGATTTGCTGACAGTGTTATCCGATTGTCAACGACCTCTTGTGGTTGCTGTGGATATCGCCAGTGGTCTTGGAGCAGCGTCAGGGCGGGCAGCGGCAGCAGCCGTTCGGGCAGATTTGACGGTAACTTTTGGATTGCCCAAGCTTGGTCATTATTTGGGACAAGGGCCTGAATATACAGGAAAACTCATTCTCGACAGAATCTCATTGCCGGAACATGTCATAGCCGCTCAAGACATCCGAACAAAAATTATTACGGCGGATGCCATAAGGGAATACCTTCCCCGGCGCGAAAGGGACGGGCACAAAGGAACCCATGGCTGCGGCCTCATTGTGGGGGGATCGACAGGTATGAGCGGCGCGGTGATTTTGGCAGGCCGGGCGGCTTTGCGTTGCGGGATCGGCCTTGTCCAGATTGTAACACCGGCGCAGGTGGCTCCAATCGTAGATGCCGGTATCACCGAAGGTACCGTATGGCCGACTTGGCCTCTGGACGACGGTGGCACGATGGATGATCGCGCCTGGAGTGTTATCGCCGAACGCCTTGCCCATGCCCAGGCTTGCGCAGTCGGGCCGGGGCTCAAACAACCGCCACAATTTGCGGAGGTTTTGGAACGGATCCTTAACGAAACAGATATCCCTCTTATTCTTGATGCTGACGCCCTGAATCTTTTGGTGGGGAATATGGGTATGCTTCAACCGCGACAGGGACAGGATCCTCAAAGAACCAATTTGGTTATGACACCTCACCCGGGCGAGATGGCACGTTTGTGCAACATAAGCATAGCGGAGGTTCAGAACAACCGTTTGGAGCTGGCTCTTCAAAAAGCGGCGGCATGGAACGCTGTGTTGGTCCTCAAGGGAGCCAACACCATTGTCGCTTCACCCACGGGTCATGCCGCAATCAACACAACCGGCAATTCCGGATTGGGGACAGGTGGAACAGGAGATGTGCTCACCGGCTGTATGTTGGCTTGGCTGGCGCAAGGGGTTCCTTCCTATGAAGCTGCGTTATTAGCTGTCTATTTACACGGTCAAGCCGCTGATTTTTTGGCTGCCGATAGTGGAGGGTTTGGCTTTACCGCCGGAGAAGTGGCAGATGCGCTGCCTAAGAGTCGGCAACGTCTATGAATTGGAACTTTTTTGTGAGTGGTTTTGAGATATTTGCAAGATTTCTGAGATCTATAAGCAGGATTTGTGAGTCGGTGTGAGATTCTTGCTGTCGTATAGACAAGCATGTTACCATGGATTATACTGGTCATATTCGTTTTGCATTATTCTGGTTTTCACAACGTACTTTCAACAAAACACAAGAAGGGAGAACAACCACATGTCTAAAGACATTCGCCCTGTATGGGCCGCGATTGATCTGCAGGCATTGCGCCACAATTACCGTCTTTTGCAAAACCTCTGCCATCCCGGCGGCGTTATGCCGATTGTTAAAGCCGATGCCTATGGGCATGGTGCCGTGGAGGCGGTTGAAGCCCTATGGGCAGAAGGGGCGCGAATGTTTGGCGTAGCCTATTTAGAAGAGGCACTGGAATTGAGCGAAAAATATAACCAGGCGCGGATTCTGGTCATGGGCCCCAGCTTGCCGACGAAGGCCGAAGCTTTTGTCGCGGCTTTTCATGGGACAATTATTCCGGCCGTTTCGTCTTGGGATCAGGCGGTGGCTTTCTCTCAAGCCGCCAGCCATGCGGGAACAACTCTTGGCGTCCATATTAAAGTGGATACGGGTATGGGACGGTTGGGTTTTTTGGCTACCCGGACACCGGGGGATTCCTCGGAATCGGTGGCCCATATTATCCAACGCATCAGCCGGTTACCCGGCCTCCATTTGGAAGGGATCTATACCCATCTGACCGATGCCGATGAGGAGATTTCTATCGCCGATGAACAGTGGGGACTATTTCAGGAGATCCGGTCGGATTTGACGGCGTTGGGGGTTAGCATCCCTGTTCAACATATCGCCAACAGCGCAGGGATTCTGCGCTGGACAGGGCGGCCCGATAGGATGGCCGATTACAGCCGTCCGGGGATCGTGCTCTACGGCATATCGCCCTCTTCGGATCCCCGGCCGCCGGCTGATTTCCGTCCGGTGCTCAGCTTGTGTAGTAAAATTACGCATATCAAAGATTTGCCGGCCGGACACAGTGTCAGTTACAACCGGACATATGTCGCTAAGACGCCGATTCGGTTTGCGATCCTTCCTCTTGGCTACGCCGATGGGTTGCGGCGGGAACTGTCCAACCTGGGTCAAGTGCTGATCAGAGGGTGTCGGGCTCCAATTATTGGGAGGGTATGCATGGATCAGACGATGGTGGATGTGACCGGCATTCCCGACGCAGCTGTGGGGGATGAAGCGATTTTGATAGGCCGGTCGGGACAGGATGAGATTACTGCCGGGGAAATGGCCGGATGGTGCCGGACCATTCCTTATGAGATTGTTTGTGGGATTTCTAAACGTGTGCCACGGGTGTATGTGAATTCTGAACCTGCTTAAGGATACATTTCGCAATGCTTTTGACCAATATATCTTAGAAAAACCTTAATATTTCCTTACCTGCATGTTTGATTTTTCCGGTTAGGCTTTATGTATTGAGACAATCAAGACACGAAGAAAAAATGCAGTGAGGTGGTATTATATGGTCGCCGGAACGACAAGTCAAAGGCGCAACAAAGGGTTTCTGATGAAAGGATTTATCTTTGTCTGCTTGTTTGTGGGTTTCTTTGTGTTCCTCGCGCAGACATCTTCGATATCCTTGCCGGTGTCTCTGCCAACGTTTTTTGAATCGAAACAATCCGCAAGCGCGTTAACCGGCACTGAAAAGGAATTAACGGTTCCCCTCAGTGTTGCGGACATCAAGAATACCGGTTTTCTGGAACTTGTGAATCGGGATACCCCGGTGAATCCGAATAACCTTGTAGGTGGAAAACCGGTGGGGTTGCGGTTGGTCTCATCATTTCCAAGCATCGGCTACAGCACACATGATATTGAACTCCAAGGGGCAGACCTGGAAGCTGTGAACAAACTTTTCATTGACGCACGGGCTGCCGGAATCAAGACACTGTACGTCAGTAGCGGTTACCGCACTTATGCGACCCAAAAACAGATCTACAATGAAGCACAAAACAAATCTTTCGTTCAACCGCCAAACCATAGCGAGCACCAAAGTGGGTTGGCAGTTGATATCATGGCATCGGATGTGACGCTTGAGACGATGGCTTCATCCCGGGAGGGGCGGTGGCTAGCGGATAATTCCTGGAAGTATGGCTTGATATTACGCTATGCACGGGATAAGATTGATATAACAGGGATCGCCTATGAACCTTGGCATTTTCGTTATGTGGGCCAGCCTCATGCCTGGTATTGCCAACAAAATAACCTGTGTTTGGAGGAATACCTGGATTTCTTAAGAAGGGAAGGCGGCTACAGGGCAGACTATGGCGGCAAAACGTATACTGTTGTCTACGTAATACCCAAAGACGGCAAAATATATGTGCCGGAGAATAAGAGCTTCAGCGTTTCCTCTGATAACAGAGGAGGGTATGTGGTAACAATAGGCGGTTAAGCGGAATCCAGCTGAAGCTACCTGCTATGCTGATCGCCGCATTAGTCCCTTACGGACGCGAAGCGTCAAAAAAGAACAAGAAAATCCACATTCTGAATCCTGAATCCTGAATACTGGATACTTGCGGTCGAAGACCGCCTTAGGGAGAGGAATCTGTTATGGACTATTCTGTACTGATATGTGACGATGATGAGGATATATTGTCTGTGTTGGAGATCTATCTGAGACAAGATGGTTATCAAGTTATCCGGGCACGAAATGGTCTTGAGGCTGTTGAGGCTGTGGCTGGTGAAACCGTTCACCTGATCCTGCTTGATGTTATGATGCCGGAAATGGACGGGATTCAGGCGGCGGTGAAGATTCGGGAGATCAGCAACGCGCCCATTCTATTTCTCAGCGCGAAGAGCGAAGATACAGACCGGGTTCTTGGGCTGAATATGGGTGGGGACGACTATATCACCAAGCCATATAATCCTGTGGAATTGCTGGCGCGGGTGCGGGCAGCTTTGCGTCGTTACGCCCGGTTGGGTCGATTAGCGGAACCCTCTGCCGATGCCGATGCTGAACAAGGGGTTTACCGAACGGGGGATCTTGTCCTAGACGATCCTCAAAAAAGAGTGACGCTGGATGGTGAGGACGTGGGGCTGACAGCCCTGGAGTACAACATCCTCAAATTGCTTATGACCAATATGGAACGGGTGTTTACATCAACTCAGATCTATGAAGCGGTTTGGGATGAGCCCGCGTTTCATGTCTCCAAAACGGTGTCGGTCCACATCCGACATATCCGGGAGAAGATTGAGATCAACCCGAAAGAACCTCGGTATCTAAAAGTCATCTACGGGCTTGGTTACAAGGTTGTTCGATTATCCTGATTATCGGGTGAGCCATGAGGGTGAGCCATGAGGGTGAGCGACAAAGGTGAGCATGATGATAGGGGTGGATTATTATGGCAAATAAGATTTTGGTTTCACCGGTAACGAAAAGTATCATTTTGATCTTAGGGTACTTTTCGGCGCTCTCCCTGGTTCGCGCTTCCAGTGGCGCGTTCAACTTCTACATTCGTGAAGCTATCGGCAACGCGCTCAAAATGCCGTCTATGGTGGCTTTATTGATGCTTGGGATGTGCGCTACGGTGCTTTATATTGCAATATGGCAATCCAGAAACGATAAAATTTCAGTTCCGTGGCGGGGTGTGGATATTTCTCTGCTCATGGTTTTCGCATATGGTATCTTTCTCACGGGTATTAATTATGCAATGCATCAAAGGGTTCTGTCGCTGTTTTTCGGCTTTGCCTCCCATACCCAGTTGTTGCTGCTTTCGATGCTGGTTTATATGGCTGCTATGGCGATTTTGATGGAAATCGCGGCACGTGTACGGGACAACAAATTGGTTGAAACACTTTACTGGTACCGGTTCTTCAAACTTTATCCCATATGGCGGCCTGTTGGATTATTGATGGCTGTGCTCTTGGCGGGCATTCTGCTGTATATGTTGGTTATCTGCCCGCTTAAAATCATGGGGACGGGGATGAATGTTTTTTGGCTGATGGTATCGGCACTGGCCTTGGCGGCGCTCACCTACATTTGTTATTTCATTTTGTCCCTGTCCCAGGAATACGACAAAGCTAATGCCGAAAAAATCAGGGCGGAACGGTTCAAAGCCGAACTCATTACCAATGTATCTCATGACATTCGGACCCCACTGACCTCAATCATTAACTATGTGGATTTGCTCAAAGATTTGACCATCGACAAAGCTGATTTCATCAAGTATGTGAATATCCTCGACAAGAAAACGGCGCGTCTGAAAACCTTAATTAACGACTTGATGGAAGCCTCAAAGGCGGGAACAGGCAATTTGAGTGTGAATGCGAGTGAAACAGACCTGGCCGAAATGGTGGGGCAGATCGCCGGAGAATTCGATGATCTCCTGAGTGAGCGCAACCTAACCCTGGTATACCGCCAACCGGATCAACCTGTATTGGTATGGGTGGATAACGCGCATCTATGGCGGGCTTTGGAGAATTTGTTTGTTAACGCGGCCAAGTATGCTTTACCGGGAACCCGGGTTTTTGCCGAAATAGCGCGGCAGGAGAGGACGACGGTATTCACTCTGAAAAACACGTCTCAGGCTCCCCTTGATCTGGCCGGCGACGCCTTGACCGAGCAGTTTATCCGAGGTGACCGCGCCCGCCGGGAGGAAGGCAACGGATTGGGGCTGTATATAGCCAAAAGTTTGACAGAATTGATGGGAGGGCGATTGGACATCCGCGTTTCCGGAGATTTGTTTGAAGCGGAGATACGGTTCAATTGATACGCGTCAAGTCAACTGTCAATGGCTCTGCAATACCCGGCCATTTCAATTACGGATTGACCCTGTTCAGTTATCAGAAAATCCCGTAAGACACGAGCCGGCGAATCTGTCGGCTCGTCAGCGCGTATCACCGCGTAATAGTTGGTGGTGAAGGGGTAACTGCCGTTGATCAGATTCTCGTTATCCGGCGATATGCCATTAATTTTCAGGACTTTGATACTGTCATTTTTATAGAGATTATTGATGTAATAGTTATAGGTGTACCCAATACTCGCGGCGCCGTTTTCGTACTCGGCGACGACGTCGACCAGCGCTCCCATGAATTCGATAATTTCTATCGTTGTTTCAAGAGGAGGAATAATGGGTTTCCCCTCCATAACCAACTGTTCCATGGCTGTCTGACTGCCGGAATTGGGCTCCCGTTGAAAAGCCCGTATGGGCTTGTTTTTGCCGCCCACTTGTTTCCAGTTGGTGATTTTCCCGGAGTAGATATCCTGTATTTGTTCAATCGACAGGCTGTCCACGGGGTTGTTTTTGTGTGTAATAAACACAAATCCGTCGCAGGCAATGGGGGTCAGATCCAACTCGACACCCAGGGATTGGGCGTATGATGTCTCTTCATAAGAGGGGGGCGTGACAAGAATTAGGCTCGTCGGAACTGAAGAGAATCGACAGGTCTTATGGATGAGGTTCAAATAGGCTCTGTGGGTAGTAGAATGATCTGTGATATGGCTTGCCATAACATTGGCATCATTGTAATCATAGAACTGACGGAGCAGTTCGGCTGTAATCGGGATGGTTGCCGTGGAGCCGTCAATGATAAAGATCTCACTTTCGGGAACCACAGGATCTTCGATGATTCTGCTCCAATTGTCGCTTCGGGTTATCCGTTCGTTAAGATTATCGGTTTGATCACGGGTTCCGGGAGGTCTCCGATCACTGTATTGAAGCCAAATACTCACAACCAAGGTCGCGATTGCCAGCGAAAGACATCCAAAAACAATGAGAGTTTTTCTCAAACAAATCATCTCCAATCTGACCCGCCTATCGGGGTACTAATGCGGGCTACGCCCGCAAGTATTCAGGATTCAGTATTCAGGATTCAGAATGTGGATTTTCTTGTTTTTTATTGACGCTTCGCGTCTGTAAGGTACTATGGACGTATCTTCGCCGGTATTGACAAAATCCCTTTTTTGCTGAATACTAGAGATATTACGAGTAGAATAGACCAGGGAGAGAAAGAACCGGTTATTGTCAATATTTTTGCTGCGAAAGCGACTCATAAGGCTGAATATGCTGTAAAAAAGGATTACACGTTGAGAGGTGGTTCTCTTGGTAGATATCAAAAATTATGAACCCTTTTGGGGGAAATGGTACATGAGTGATTTGCTTGGCGAAGGGTCTTATGGCAAAGTCTATAAAATCAGTCGGCAAGAATTCGATCAAACCTACGACTCTGCGCTTAAGATTATTTCTATCCCCTCTGATGAATCAGTCATACGGCAGATGGAGAGCGAAGGACTTGGAGCAGAAACCATACGTGAATCATTAATGGTTCTTGTAAAAGATATCATCAAAGAAATCAACCTTTTGAGCGCGTTTCGGGGCAACAGCCATATAGTTAGCTACGAAGATCATATGGTTATTGAAAACCCCGTTCCTTCCGAGCCTCTCGATCAACAGTCCCACAAAAGCGGCAAAGAGAGAACAACCCCAGAATACTTGATCCTGATCCGCATGGAACTCCTCGAAAGTTTGGCCGGCAACGCGACACAAATAAAGATGTCTCCATCAGAAGTTGTCAAATTGGGTGTCCATATCTGCAGGGCATTAGAGAGATGCGCCATGAAGAATATTATTCACAGGGATATAAAGCCTGACAATATCTTTGTTTCTGAATACGGCGATTACAAATTGGGTGATTTCGGCATCGCTCGTCAAATCGAACGAAACATGTCCGGGCTCTCAAGAAAGGGCACATATTCCTATATGGCCCCGGAGGTTTACAAGGGCGAAATGTACGGGACAGGTGTCGACATATACTCCTTGGGGATCGTTATGTACACTCTTCTGAATAACAATAGGAGCCCTTTTCTGCCGGATTACCCCAAGAGAATCATGCCTGAAGACCGTGACAGCGCACTGCTAAGACGTATGGGTGGCGAACCGATCCCTGTTCTCAAAGGCATCAGTCCTGAACTCAACGCAATTCTTCAGAAAGCTTGTGCTTTTGATCACCATCAGAGGTTTACCAATTCCGCTCAGTTCCGTAAAGAACTTGAGGCGATTGAACCCGAATTGGAAATAATCGCGGCGGGGCAGCTTCTGGGAAACGAGTTGAAGAACGAACCAAAGACAAAAAAAGAGCTGAAGAGAGAGCCGAAGAGCGAACTGAAGAGCGTTCCGAAGAACGAACTGAAGAGCGAGCTAAAGAGCGTTCCGAAGAACGAGTTAAAGAGCCTACTGAAGCGTGAGCCGAAGGACGAGTTAAAGAGTGAGCCGGAGAGCGAACCGAGTATAAAGAAAGAAATCACGAGTTTGGCGGAGCTTCAGCAAGGGGAAGAGAATCGAGAAGAAAGAAAAAGGAAATTCTTGGCTCTTGCTGGTGTATCGTGCTTAGCAGTGTTGCTGGCAATCGGATTAATAATCTATATTTTTTCTGATCGGAGCCAAGAAGATACTCTGACGTTTGAAGCATCCAAACGTATTCTGGAAATAAGAAACCAGGAAATTCATGATTTTTATGAACCCCATTCAGGACTTGAGGAAGAGAGCTATCTTGTACTTGGTGCCGGTGTTGATAGCCTCGGCAGCAAGTCGGGCAGCAATGAAATAGGCCCCGATGATTATAGGGAGGACGGGAGTCCGAACAATAGCGGTTCAGATGATGACACCGCAGACGGGACCAAAACAGACGGGACCAAAACAGACGGGACCAAAACAGACGGGACCAAAACAGACGGGGCCAAAACAGACGGCACCAAAACAGACGGGACCAAAACAGACGGCACCAAGACAGACGGAACCAAGACAGACGGCACCAAAACAGACGTCCCCCGGGTGATTACGTATAATTATACAGAAAATGGCGGGACAAGCACGACAAAGATCAAAGCGTCCGTTGTGAGTGGGGCAGCGGTGGATCTGACTCCTAAGGCTACCAAAAAAGACTGGGAGTTTGTCGGTTGGAATACAAATAAAGCCGCGACGAAAGGTCTGGCTTCCTACGCCATGCCGGGAACCGATGTGACCTTGTATGCAATCTATAAGAAAACTCTGAAAGCGACTTTCAGGGACTATAGCGGAGGGACCCTTGTCGCCCGTTCGGATTCTGTGGATATATACAACAAGGCTGTCAGTGGGGAGATTAAAGTTCCTCAGGAGAACACCTATACAGGATGGTCCCCCCGAGGATGGAGCACGTTAACAACACCTGACGCAGCTGCCAAGGTTGCCAAGGGCGGCGGCGCGTTCTCGATAAGTGCCGATACAACTTTATATGGACTGTATGAGCGTAGTCTTACCGTGAGTTATGAAGGGCTTGCTCAATATGCCGGTATCCTTCCGGCAAGTGAGATGAAACCGCAATATGCAAACAGTTATGCCATCGGCAGTTGCACCAGTCAGACATTCCAATTGAAGGATGTTTCGAATCCTAAGGGGTTAGGCATTTATTACTGGGTTGCCAGCAGTGACGGAAAGTACTACAATCCCGGAGACAGCATTGTTGTCGTTAGTGACACCAAGATGAGTTTATTTATTTCTAAGGCCCGATGAATCACCTAATGCGGTCTTCGCCCGCAAGTATTCAGGATTCAGTATTCAGGATTCAGAATGTGGATTTTCTTGTTTTTTATTGACGCTTCGCGTCTGTAAGGTACTAAGCGACTAACAAGCGATCAACAGTTTCACCGAGAACCTGGCCAATGCTATCGTTGATGCGTAGGTTAGCCTTGGCGTCGTATGCGGTGATGCCTTTGTTGATAATGACAAGCTTATTGCCGTTGTAGTACCCTATAAGCCCGGCGGCGGGATGCACATTGAGGGAAGTGCCGCCGACGATAAGCATATCCGCGGCAGAAATGCAGCCAATGCTTTCCGACAAAATTCCGTTATCAAGCCCTTCTTCATAGAGGACCACATCCGGGCGGACCATACCGCCGCATTGGGTGCATTTTGGTATGCCTTCAGAGCCGGTGATGATATCAAGAGTATAATCTGCGCGACAACGAACACAGTAATTACGCGCGGCACTGCCATGGAGCTCCAGGACCCGGCAGCTTCCGGCTTGCTGGTGCAGACTGTCAATGTTCTGCGTGACAATCGCTTTGAGTTTTCCGGCTTCTTCAAGCCTGGCCAGGGCTCTGTGAGCGGCGTTGGGTTCGGCGGAAGAGAAAATAAGGTTCTTGCGATAGTATTCGTAAAAGATTTCGGGTTTGCTCAGAAAAAAGCTGCGGGATAGAATGGTTTCCGGGGGGTACCCGAAAGCTTCTTTGGTGGCGTAGATGCCTTTTTCGCTGCGAAAGTCGGGGATACCGCTTTCCGTGGATACACCGGCACCTCCGAAGAAGACAATGTTGTCTGAGTCTTTCATCCAATCGAATAATGTGGATGTTGCCATGGCGCTCCCTCCTTTACTGTCCAAGTGCCTATCGGTGTACAGAATCGTTGGCGTATCTTCGCCGGTATAATTCGGCGTGGGCTTAGTCCTATCTTAATGCACATTGAGATCTTGTGCAAGTTCATACTTGGGGCTGTTGCAAAACAACAGTCCCCCCAAAAAAGAAAAAGCGAGTTTGTAAAAAGCTCGCTTTTTGTTGTAGAATTGAGGTATGACAAA
>Ga0082212_10002338_pt1 | contig 27746 bp, 26 predicted proteins | sample TergutNt197P3_FD_71548 | JGI IMG/M metagenome (GOLD analysis project Ga0082212, IMG submission 71548) | Neocapritermes taracua P3 segment gut microbial communities from Petit-Saut dam, French Guiana - Nt197 P3 | ecosystem: Host-associated > Arthropoda: Insects > Digestive system > Gut ...
ACCTGCTGGCCATTGTAGAAGCGGCCCAGGATATCGCTGGAGTTATTGGCGTTCCGGCGCAGGTTGACATAACCGGAAGGCGCAGGGTTGTTGACAACGGCGAACTGAGGCGCGTAATCGGCACAGCTCCAGGAATTGTGAACGTTATTATCGAGGACTCCGTCAATCCCACCAGAAAAGTCATCGTGCAGTATAACGTCACGGCAGATCCTATACCACCCGGCCATATATACCCCGCGTCAGCGCCGATCACATTCGACCCATTGATCGATTCTTTCAGCGGCGCTGATCCTGAAGCTCCGTTTTTACCGATAGTCGGCCTATCAGTGTTCGTTGCTGATTTGATGGGCGTCGCCGACGCGGCTTCGGCTGCCGGCATCGATCTTGATGAAGCGGTGTTTGCCAGCGAGGACTCGTCAATACTCGGTATTGACAGTAACGGTGTTGCCACTCCGCGAAGGCCCGGAAGGGTCGGTGTCCGAATCAGGAACCATGACAACAGCAGATCGACGGTAGTGACGGTCGAAGTCCTGCCTGAAGGCAGCGCTCAACCTGAGGCTCTTCAGCCGTCTGCTGTTACAGCTCTGAATCTTCGTCCGACCGCCGGAGTCGGGGTCGGCAAGACGATGACGCTTGTGCCGCTTGTAACGCCGTTTGACGCCAACAGATCGGGCATAACGTGGAGTTCGTCAGATAACACCATCGCGACCGTTAGCGGCGGATTAGTTGTCGGCATTAGAGCCGGGACAGTCACTATAACAGTCTCAGACTCCGGAGGCAATATAAGAGCGCAATGCACGGTGACAGTAAGGAATGACGTAAGGCCGACGACTTCGATCGCTATCAGCAGACGGACGCTTGCGCTAAACGCTGGATCTTCTGCCAACCTCACAGTCACTTACAGGCCAACGAACGCGACGATCAGGGGCGTTTCCTGGACGTCCAGCGACGAGCGCGTCGCAAGGGTCGAGCCAAACGGCAGGGTCGTAGGCATATCTGCCGGAGTCGCCGTCATAACCGCGACAAGCGACAGCAACGCTCGTATCGCGTCATGCACCGTGACTGTCAGCGTCCCGGTTGTGTCCGTGACGCTACCGGAAGCCGCCATAACGCTCCGTATAGGCGATACATACCAGATCGCCCCTATAATAAATCCGTCAAACGCGACGAATACTACCGCGACGTATGCGTCAAGGTCTACGACGACCGCCTCGGTCTCGTCTTCGGGATTGGTGACCGCGCGCAGGGCCGGCACGACGACGATAACGGTCAGGGTAGACGGAAGGACAGCAACGCTCCGGGTCACTGTCACAAGATAGCTGCCCATAACGATTCCCACGTGGAATCCACCACAGCCGCAACCCCCTCTGAAACCATTGCGCGGCAACGGCTTCAGAGGGGCTTTTCGTTTATCAGGGAGCCCGTCATCCGGCGGTTTTTGTCCGGCTCCCGGCTGCTCAGGTATATGCGGCTCATCTCATGTTTTTTTGTTTTCATTCATATATACGGGCTTGATATTCATTAGGTCGTGAATACTCCAGGTTTACAATAATCCAGTCATTCAATTAGGCTTTTACTTTATTTTCAAGGATTTTGCACATTATCCACAGCTTTATCCACATGTGTTATGTCAACAGCAACTCCGGTGAGTATTCAAGGGTTACAATTAATATTATTCAATTGAACATGCTCTCGACAGTATTTTCTTGCTTTTTCCGCCGCATGAGTATAAAATGTCGTCAGCTATAAAGATCGAGGTGTTACCGGCTTGCAGGAGATGAAAAAACAAAATTTTCTCAAAGGCGCAGCAATATTAGCTGCCGCCTCGATTTTTGTAAAAATCATCGGAGCGGTGTATAAAATCCCGATTTTCAACATATTGGACGATGAAGGAATCGGGTATTTCCAGGTCACATACAACATATATACGTTGATTCTGACGATATCGACAGCCGGCGTTCCGGTCGCCCTGTCGCGATTGGTTTCATCCGCAGCCGCGCGCGGGGATAACGGCCTTGTCAAAAGGTATTTCAAAGTCTCCCTTCCCGCCTTTATGATCATCGGCGCTGTGGCGATGGCAGTTATGCTTCTATTCGCCGATACGTTCGCAAGGCTTATGAACAGTTCTCCGGCTGCGGCAGGCGTGCGCACGCTGGCGCCGGCTGTGTTTTTTGTATGCATTATTTCAGTTTACCGAGGGTACGCTCAAGGTTTTGAAAATATGATCCCCACCGCTATGTCCCAGGTAGTCGAGGTAGTTTGCAAAGCGGCATTTGGCATAGCTGCCGCGATGTGGCTCATGAGCATAGGAAGCGAATCGCATATTGTGTCAGCCGGCGCGATAATGGGCGTTACAATAGGACTCGGGTTGTGCATACCATTGTTGATATGGTACAAAAGGAAGCTGGATCGCGGGTTCTCTTTCCCCGGCGATACGGCAGGGCAGCCCGGCAGGCTGAGCGTATTTGGGCGGTTAATGAAGGTAAGCATACCGATCACGCTCAGCGCTTCATTCCTGTCGATCATGATCGTGATAGATACGAGCATCATTCTCGGCAGGCTTCAGACGTCGCTTCATTACACGGAAGGCGAAGCCAACGCATTATTCAGCATATTTACGCGAGGGCTGACGATTTACAACCTGCCGCCGGCAATTATAATACCCCTGGCGGTGAGTATTGTGCCTGCAATCGCCTCAGCTTTAACAAAAAACCGCGAAGACGAAGCAAAGGACATTATGCGCTCGTCAATAAAACTCAACAATCTTCTCACTATGCCGGCTTGCGCCGGTATTATGGCGCTGTCCGGCCCTATACTGGTAGCTCTATACGGCGATTCGCGGCAAACGACCTCTATCGTGCTTGTCATTCTAGGAGCTGCTTCATTCTTTGTTTGTCTGCAGCACATTACTTTAGCTATCCTGCAGGCAAACGGGCATGAAAAGCTCGCGATGCTGACTTTTCCCATTGGCGCGTTATTTCGGATAGTTTTCAGTTTTGTCCTTGTCGGGAATCCAAACATCGGCATACTCGGCTCCCCCGTCGGCACGCTGGCTTGCTTCGTGGTAATGTCGGCGTTGAATATCATCTTTATACTAACAAAAGTCAAGGCAAGGGATAAAATCAGCAGCACATTTGCCAAACCTCTGCTTTGCACGGCGGTAATGGCCGTCGCGGCTTATTTCGTCTACAAACTTCTGTACATGGCCGGATCAGGAATTATTGGAACGGGGCGCATGGCTGTTTGTGTCTATCTGGGAGCCTCAATAGTCGTCGGCGTCGTAGTATATGTCGTTTTGATCATCGCCACGCGTACTCTCACTACGAAGGATATGAAGCTTGTCCCCAAAGGCGATAAGCTGGCAAAGCTCCTGAGAATCAAGTAATTTCACGCAAAATGCAAGTATTTACCTTCTGATTCAACAAATATTCGCTTTTTGTCGACAATTTATATGAAAAAATCTAAAAACCATATTGCAGAAAGGTAAAAAGTATGGTAGATTTTGAAAACAAACCCAGATACAACGTCAATGACCTGCAAAAACTTATAAATCTACTGCGCGGCCCCGGCGGCTGTCCGTGGGATTCAGAGCAGACTCATGGCAGCATCCGGCGAAATCTCATTGAAGAGGCTTATGAGGCGGCCGAGGCAATAGATGACGGCAATATGGACAACCTGCGCGAGGAGCTGGGCGATGTTTTGATGCAAGTCTTGTTCCACGCGGATATCGCGGAGAAAAACAAGAGTTTTGATCTGGATGACATATCCGACGCCACATGCAGGAAGCTTATTCGCAGGCACCCTCATGTATTCGGGGACGTAGAAGCGAAAAACGGAGCGCAATCCCTTGTTTTCTGGGAAGAGATGAAGCGCAAGGAGAAGCATCAGACCTCAACATCCGACGCAATGAGTTCCGTTGCAAAAAGTCTGCCGGCATTATGGCGCGCGGAGAAGATCCAAAAAAAAGCGTCAAGAGCAGGTTTCGACTGGCCGGATCATACAGGCGCGATAGAAGCATTGCAGATGGAACTCCACGAGCTGGAAAGCGCGATCGCTACCGGAGGCAATATTGAGGAGGAATTGGGAGATCTGATTTTTTCAGCGGTAAACATAGCGCGGTTTTTTGACGTCGACCCGGAAAGCGCCCTTATAAAGTCTTGCGATAAGTTTGTAAAGCGGTTTGGCTGGGTAGAAAACGCAGCACATGACCTCAATCGCCAGCTCAGCGATATGACCCTCGACGAAATGGATGAACTATACAGGGAATCAAAGATACACTTAGCCGAATAAATACCATAGGAATTAGAGAAGAATACCTCTTCTTTAAGATATACAAAATAAAAAGTAAAATCAGGAGGCAGTTACTTATGAACAAAACAGAACTAATCAGCGCTATTGCGGCAAATTCCGGACTGTCAAAAAAAGACAGCGAAAAGGCCCTTGGAGCGACAATCGACGCCATAACTAAAGCACTTGTCGCTGGTGATAAGGTCCAGCTAGTCGGATTCGGCATTTTCGACGTCAAAGATCGCGCCGCGCGCATCGGACGCAATCCCAAGACGAAGGAGCCCATTAATATCCCGGCAACAAAGACCCCTCAATTCAAAGCCGGAAAAGCCCTTAAGGACGCTGTTGCAAAATAAAGGGCGCGGCAATAGATCGAGTGAAATAGATTCAATGATAATGGTAGTGGCGCGGGGCATCCGCGCTACTATTATCCTGAGGTTCGCGTATGAGGCTTGATAAATACTTAAAAGTATCGCGTCTGATCAAACGCAGGACTGTCGCAAACGAGGCTTGCGACGGAGATCGCGTGAGCGTAAACGGCCGTACTGCCAAAGCGTCCTATAACGTCAAACCCGGCGATGTCATTGAGGTGCGCTTCGGGCAGAGAATTGTGAAGGTAGAGGTAATCAACACCTCAGAGCACGCGACAAAGGCGGACGCACCCGCTATGTACCGGGAGATTTGATCCAGCGATGCGCCAAGCGCCAGGAGCCAGAGGCACCGGGAGCCCGGAATCCGGAGATCGGGAGACGATAGAATGGAGCCTGAGTGAAAGTGGCAGGTTTTTTTCGGAAGATAATTGAATACGTCTTCCGGAAAGAGTTCAGCGCCGAAACAGCGAGGTATATAATTATCGGCGTATTGACCACGCTCATCAACGTCGGGCTGTTCAGGCTGTTATTGAGTATAATAAATATCGACACAAATATCGACGTCACAGTCAGCAATGTGACGTCGATTTCTGTGTCTGTATTATTCGCGTATATCGCAAACAAGCTTTTTGTTTTCAGGCACCGAAGCAATTCACGTTATGAACTGATAGTAGAATTCGCCAAGTTCGTCGGGTCCCGTCTTTTTACTATGGCTATTGAAATCGGATCTTTGCTGGTGTTTTTCAATATTCTGGGATACGACGCTTGGTTTGTCAAGCTGGCAGTACAGGTAGTAGTCATTGCAATAAACTATATCATCAGCAAAATGATCGTATTTCGCAGCACGAGAAGCAGGTAGCTATTATTCCCAGGATTTCCATATTTCCGGGCAATAGCCGACAGTCGCCTTTTTTCCGTTGCGCACAATCGGCGTCTTGATAAACGCGGGGTTTTCCAAGAGCTTTTCTTCCTTGTCGGCTTCATATGCAAGATACGTCAGGATCTCGGACCCGGGTACTTTGCTGTCGATCATATCGCCGAGCCCGACCACTGACCTTATGCTGTTGAATTCACCCCTGCTCATTCCGACGCCGATAAGGTCGATCCTCTGGAATTTAATGCGTCTTTCTTTAAAATACCGCTCCGCTTTTTTCGTGTCAAAGCATTTCGGTTTCCCGAAAATCTGTATATTCAAGCCCGCCCTCCCCGGTCAATCATCGTTCATTACGCATTAATCGCATATCAAATATCCGTTATTACGGATAGGATCATCGGGTTGCGCTTAGTATTCTTGTAAAGGTACGCCGACAGGTCGGCTTTTATAGAGCCCCTCAGCGCCGCATGGTCTGTGATTCTTTCGGAGAGGCAATTTTCAATCGTATTCACAACAATATCTTTCAGTTCCTTCATAAGTTCTTCTGATTCTTTGACGTATACAAACCCGCGAGTCAGAATATCCGGGCCTGTTACCAAGCTCCCATCCTCGCTGGAAAGATTAGCTATTACCACGATCATGCCGTCTTGCGCCAGATGTTTTCTGTCGCGCAAAACCACTGAACCTACGTCTCCCACGCCGGTTCCGTCCACTAGCACCCTGCCTGACGGAACTGTTCCGTTTTTGCCTATGCTTTTGCCTGTCAATTCGATCACTTGCCCGATATCAGCTATCACGATGTTCTTGGATGCAATACCCATCTGGATAGCCAGTTTGGCATGAGTGCATAAATGCCTGTGCTCGCCATGTATGGGAATAAACAGCTTCGGTTTGGTGAGCGCCAGCATCATTTTCAAATCTTCCTGATACGCGTGTCCGGAGACGTGCAAATCCGATATCTTGTCATATACGACTTCAGCGCCTCGGCGGAAAAGTTCGTCTATGACGCGGCTGATCATCCTCTCATTGCCGGGAACTGCGGAGGACGATATTATGACCCTGTCGCCCGTCTTTATGTCTATCTGGCGATGGCCGGAAAAAGCCATGCGGTATAGCGCGCTCATAGGTTCGCCTTGGCTGCCTGTCGTGATGATCACTATCTTATCCGGCGGCAGGTTTTTTATTTGATTGATCTCCATCAGCAGTCCGTCCGGAACATTGACGCAGTCCAGTTCCGTCGAGACGCGCAACGCATTCTCTATGCTCCGTCCCGTCACCGCGACGCGCCTGCCGTATTTGGCGGCGCAATCTATAACCTGCTGGACACGGTGCACGTTTGAAGCGAACGTAGTTACTATGATCCGCTGAGTGCAGCCATTGAACAATTCATCCAGTCTTTCTCCGACTTTGCGCTCGGAAGTTGAGTATCCCTGTCTTTCCACATTTGTGGAGTCAGAGAGCAGCGCGAGGACTCCCTTTTTGCCAAGCTCTCCCAACCGCGCGAGATCGATCATGCCGCCGGACACCGGCGTGGCGTCTATCTTGAAGTCGCCTGTGTGGACTATTACCCCAAACGGGGTCTTGATAGCAAGCGCCACGGCGTCCGGAATACTATGGTTGACATGTATGAATTCCACCTTGAAGCAGCCGAGTTTGAACGAATCGCCCGGCTTTTTTACGATTATTTCCGTTTTTCCAAGCAAATCGCGTTCCGCGAGTTTGATTTGCGAAAGTCCCACAGTCAGCGGCGTCGCGTATACCGGCACGCTGATCTCCGACAAAACGTATGGAAGCGCGCCTATATGGTCTTCATGACCGTGCGTCAAAACTATCCCGCGGATTTTTGATTGATTCTTGATCAGATAGGTTACATCCGGTATGACGATATCCACGCCATACATGTCATCGTCCGGAAACCCCAGACCGCAGTCCACAACAATGATATCATCACCGTATTCGTACACAGTGAGATTCTTGCCGACCTCGTTGAGGCCGCCAAGAGATATGATTTTTAATTTTCCAGCCATTTGGTAATTATTGCTCCTCTTCTATTTTTGTTGGTTAGCTTTTTGCGCCCGCTTTTTCAAGGACAGCGAGCAAGTCCTTAATTCCTGGTTGCGCAACTGAACACATTCAAATTTCCATTCTTCCTTCGAGAGCGCGCATAAGCGTCGCGTCGTCTGCGAACTCAAGGCTTCCTCCGACCGGTATCCCATAGGCCAGGCGCGTGACTTTCACTTCGAACGGGTGGAGCAAACGAGAGATATATCTTGCCGTCGTCTCCCCCTCGGTATCAGGGTTCGTCGCCATTATAACCTCCGCGACCTTGCCGTCCGCAACGCGCGAAACAAGCTCTTTTATCCTGACGTCGTCAGGTCCGATATTGTTCATCGGCGATATGACGCCGTGGAGCACATGATACAGGCCTTTATATTCGTGCGAGCGCTCGATCGCAAGAACGCCTTTTGGGTCCGCAACAACGCAGATTATGCCTGCATCCCGGTTCGGGCTCCGGCAAATGGCGCAAAGCTCGCCATCTGTAAGGTTCTGGCAAACAGCGCAGCAGCGAACGCTCTGCTTGGCGTCTGATATCGCGTCCGCAAAGGACAAAGCTTCGCTGTCCGGCAGAGAAAGCACAAAAAACGCCAGCCTTTGCGCGGTTTTGCGGCCTATTCCCGGAAGCGCGGCAAATTTATCTATCAGGTTTTCAAGAGCAGACGGGAAAAAATCCATGCGTTACCTTTCTTATGCATCATGGGCAGCAACCCGTCCGATAAATTCGGCAAGGGTTAGACTCCTTGCTGCTCAAACGCTGCGCAACTGCGCTATTCGCGCCGCCCTGTCTGGTGCGCCGAAAATATCGCTCCCGGCAACTAGGACGTTGGCGCCGGCGCCGATACAGAGCCTTGCGGTCTCCGGATTTATCCCACCGTCGACTTCAAGTTCGCAGCTTAGTCCGCGATTATCAATAATATGTCGCAGCTCCGCTATCTTCGGCAGCATGGCGGCAATGAACTCCTGTCCGCCAAATCCCGGCTCAACTGTCATGACCAAAGCAATATCAAGCTCGTTGATGTACGGAAGCAGCGCTTGCGCCGGGGTGTCGGGTTTGACGGATAATCCGGCCCTTTTGCCAAGTCTATGGAGTTCTTCAATAGCGGCATACGTATTCTCCGGCGTTTCGGCTTCGACATGGAACACTACAATATCACCGCCTGCCTCCGCAAAGCGCGCGGTGTAACGGACCGGCGATGATATCATCAGATGGACGTCGAGCGTCATATTCGTCTTTGCCCGTACAGCAGACAGCACCGGCAGCCCTATTGAAATGTTTGGAACGAACACGCCGTCCATGACGTCAAAATGCAGATAGTCCGCGCTTGCAACGCTGTTTATTTCCTCGCCGAGTTTTGTGAAATCCGCCGAAAGCGCCGACGGGGCTATTTTAATCATTGACCGCTCCATCATGCATGATAGATTAACATAAAATTAATACAAATTAAAGGTTTTATAGACTATAATATCTAATATAATATACTATCATCACACAATGTCAACACTTTACAACATTGACATGAACACTGCAAGAGGATAGAATTACATAGTGATCGAGAAAAAGAGAAAATCTATTGTCCCCGTTTACGGCGTCGCGGCGTTGTGGATCCTGTACTGCGCTGTGTTCCCTTTGTACAAAACATGGCACTTTATCGTGCTTGCTTGCTGCGCCGCGCTTGCATATGTCATACTGTCCGCGATATTCCCCGGCAAAACTGAACGCATTGAGATCCCGGAGGCGCCCGCGCGTACCGGCGACGATTTGATCGACGAACTTTTGGCCGAGGGCGAAAAAGCCGTTATTGAAATGCGCGGCTTGCAAAACTCCATTCCTGTAGAAACCGTGCGAAAAAAACTCGATGATATTATCATCGTTACAGACAAAATATTCAAAGACCTGTTGGAAGACCCCGGCGACTACAAAGAGGTCAAAAGATTTTACGATTATTACCTGCCTACAACGATCAAATTGTTGCATACATATGACAGGTTCGGGCAAAGCGGGGCGCAAGGCGAGAATATCACCGGCACTATGGAGCGGATAGATTCTGCGCTGGACACAATACTCGACAGCTATACCAAGTTTTTCGACTCTCTGTTTGAAGATCAGGCTCTCGATATCGAGACGGATATCAGCGTGCTCGAAAGCATACTTAGGCGGGAAGGGCTCTTAAGCGACCGCTGAACAATAGCGCAGTTTTTTTTCAGAGATTGCCTTACTAAAAGACTTTAATCAAATAATTGGAGGAGAAGGAAGATGCAGGAAACAAATGCTATGGAAGCCATGGAATATGTGCCAAGCTTAACGCTTGATCCCGACGGAAAAGCAAGCGCAGTCCCGATCCCGGCGGCAAACGCATTGGAATTGGCAAAGGACGACGCAGTGGCAAGACTGGATATCAGCCAGCTTACCGAGGCTGAACAGAAAACCGTCCGCGATTTTGCCGATAAAATCGATATCACGAATACGAACGCGATTCTCACCTATGGAGCGGCTTCGCAGAGGAACATTGCCGGTTTCTCGGAAAGCACGCTGAAAAGCGTACGCACAAAGGATATGGGAGAGGTTGGCGATATGCTTTCCAGCCTTGTTCTTGAGCTCAAGGGTTTTGGCAGCTCAGAGGAGGACAAGAAGGGGTTCCTGGGCCTTAAAAAGAAAGTCAAGGACCGGATCGCCACGATGAAAACCGAATATGACAACGTATCGGCAAACGTCGATAAAATCGCCAATATGCTGGAAAAGCATCAAATCGTACTGCTAAAGGACGCCGCTATGCTGGATAAAATGTACGAGGTCAATCAAGCGTATTTCAAGGAACTGACCATGTATATACTAGCCGGCAAACAAAAGCTGGCTGAATGCACAAATAACGTCCTGCCCGTGCTTCGCCAGAAAGCGGCAGACTCGGGTTTGCCTGAGGATGCGCAGGCCGCAAACGACTATGCCAATATGGTAAACCGTTTCGAAAAGAAACTGTACGATCTTGAATTGACGCGCATGATATCCATACAGATGGCTCCGCAGATAAGGCTTGTCCAGAACAACGATACCTTGATGGTCGAAAAAATCCAAACGTCGATCGTCAACACGATCCCTCTGTGGAAAAGCCAGATGGTGCTCACATTGGGCATGTATCATTCGCAACAGGCGATGGAAGCGCAGCGCCAAGTCACGGACATGACAAACGAGCTTCTTACGAAAAATGCCGAGAAGCTGAAGATGGGCACTGTCGAGATCGCGAAGGAGTCGGAACGCGGCATAGTGGACGTAGAAACGCTTGTCGCGACAAATCAGCGGCTTATCGAAACGCTCGAAGAAGTGCGAACGATACAGACAGAAGGTTCTCAGCGCCGCCGCGCCGCCGAGGTCGAACTCGGGCGCATAGAAGGCGAACTTAAGCAGAAACTGCTCGAACTAAAAGGTTGATAGGCTGTCAGCAGACCGGCGCTGCGAGAGAAAAAATGAAGCTATTGAAAAAAAGAAGTTTTGCAATATTGTTGACAATAGTCGTTGCGATTCTGGCGACTTTACTCGGCGTGTACAAAACCTCGGTCAGGGATACACGCGAGATTGAGGCAATGTTCAACGACGGCGTGTACCTCGCAGACGCGGGTTACAAGCAGCCGGGCATAGCCTCGCATCTGAACAATTGCGCAGACGCCGCGCTCGGATTGGCGACGATAACGGAAAAGTATCCGGAACTGGCGGACATATCCGGAGAATTGATCCTAGCAAGGCGGGAGTTATTGTCTGCGACAGATATCAGAGACAAGGGGTATGCGTACACCATTATGACGCTTTATTATTATGACCTCTCTATGGCGGCGCTCAACGCAAATTTATCCGAACGGGATATGAACGCCGTAGAGCAGTACACCACGGCGTATTCAGGCGCCCAGAGCGCGGCGATAGCTTCCGGCTATAATGACGAGGTCGCGCGATATCTTGACGGGAGAAGCGCGCTGGTGCGATTTATCAGCGCGTTCGTTCCGGCAAAAGCGCCTGACTCTTTCGTTTGCAATACCCTCTTGCCATAGTTTGCAGATACTCGCCCTAAGAAATGGAGACCAAATTGAAAAAGCTGCTTATATCTTCCATACTCATAATCTTGCTATCAATATCCGCAGTTGCGCCGGGAGCGTCGGCTATTCTTATGCCCGGCGAGGATTATTATGTGACTGACGACGCAGGCGTTCTGACAGACGTCACGCGGAAGGACATTGTGAGCGCCAATATAGACCTTGAACAAAAATGCCAGGGCGCGCAGATAGTGATCGTCACAATCGCATACCTTGATGGCGTGCCCTCAGACGAATACGCGACGCGGCTCTTCAACGAATGGGGAGTCGGCCCTGAAGGCGCCAATAATGGCATGCTTTTGCTCCTCGTAACAGAGGAACTAAAGGGTTGGCTTGTCGTTGGCGAAGGGATAAGAGGCATATGGAACGATGCGATGATAGACAATTATCTGGAAACGCATTTCTGGCCCGACGTCGACGCTCGTAGTTACGATACGGCTGTCCGCAACATATGCGAAGCGTTATTTTCGTGGTATGCCGGTTACTATGGCGTGCATGACCAAGGCAGCCAAAGCGACTATAATTTGCCAGTGCCTGTGTATCCGCCCAATGCTATTCCGACCCCCTATCCGGCTCAATATGAAAACACGTATTATCCGGGAATCAGGTTCAACGGTTTTATAGTGTTATTTTGTCTATTTATTTTCTTCATTGTACTGATAAGTGTCGTAGTTTCTGCGGCAAAAGCCGACAGGCATAGATACAGGGCATACTACACTCACATTGGTATGCCGATGCCCCGGTATCATTGGTGGTACATGTGGGGTCCCTGGCGTCCGTACAGAGTGTGGCACCATAACCATTGGCGCGGCGGCGGCCCTCGCGGCCCCCACGGTCCCGGCGGCCCTCGCGGACCGGGCGGTTTTGGCGGTCCTCCGCGCGGTTCAGGAGGCAGTTCCGGAGGCTTTGGCGGCTTTGGCGGCGGTGGCAGCGGACGCTCCGGCGGCGGTTTCGGAGGCTTCGGCGGCTTTGGCGGCGGCGGGCATTCCGGCGGCGGCTTCGGAGGCGGCGGCGGGTTCTCCGGAGGCGGTGGAGGCAGACGTTAATCCATCGCTTGCAGCGCGGCGGCCAGCGCTGCCGCCGACTCGTACCGCTCCGCGGGATCAGCCCTCACAGACTTTTCGATGATATGCGCGATACTATCGTCATAGTTTGCGTGTCTGAATACCCAGGCGGTTTCCTGCACCTGCCTGGGCGGGTATTTTCCTGTCAGCAGATGATACATTGTCGCTCCGAGGCTGTAAATATCGGAGCGTCTCCAGTCGATTTGCCAATGTGGGGCAATCGCGCCGCTATAGTCAGCATATATGCCGGCCCTACTTGAGAATTCAGTTGCATTGTCATCTTCGATAAGGTCTGTTTCCACGTTTTCCCGCGTGTTCTCGATCAAAGCCGGTTTGTTCCGGCTTTTTCGTTCGTTGCAGGCGTTTTCATAACGCTTGAATATCTCGTACTGCTCGGGGGAAGCGTAACCAAGGCTGCGGTTTATCAGTTTCGAGTCATTCCCTCCCACAAGCGCCGCGTTGAAATCGATCAGGCACACATCCCCTCCCGGAGTCAGCATTACATTGGCGGGCTTAATATCGCGGTGGCAGATATTTCGTTTGTGGATAGCTCCTAAAGCTGATGCAAGCTGGCCATACCATTTCTTCACTTGCGATTGCGAGTATTTTTGCCCGCGTTTCAGCAGTTTATCAAAGCTCTCGCCTTCGATAAACTCCATCACGGAAAAAGAACAATTGTCATCTGAAAGAAAATCAAATACTTGCGGCAGATATGCGTTTTTTACGTTTTTCAGCGCTTCTACCTCGTTTCGCCGGACCTCATTGCCATCTGCCGAACTGTGTTTGACTTCCTTTATCACAACGAACTTTTGCAAACGTGAATGCCACGCCTTGTATACAGAGCCGCTGCCGCCGACGCCAAGTTCGCTCTCTATGCGAAACGTGTGCTCTATGTCTGCGGGAAAATCACTTTTCATTACTAAACTTCCATTCGGAAAAACCAGCAAACGCCTCGTAAATACGGGCTTGTCCAGCAACCCTCGCTAATACCGGGAGACGCCTGGACAAGTCCCGGTTTGCGTGAATTTGGTACATTACCCTTCCCAGACATAATCAGCTCCCGCATTGCCGAACGACACGCGGCAGCCATATACTAATTCAAAAGGAGTATTTGGCGGGATTCTTTGCCCGTTTACATATGTTCCCGCACTAGAGGCAAGATCAATGATGCTGCATCCGTCAGCGCTACGCTCAACGGCGGCATGTCGTCGGCTGACTGCTTTTGTCTTTTTTTCAAACTCGAAATCCGATTGCTGTCTTCCGACAACAGTGTCGAAACGGCCAATGGTGAACGCCTCTCCTTGCGCGATTCTGACGTCTATGAACGGAGGAAGGAGTATGCTGCCGACAAGCCTGAATCTGGCAGAGCCGGATACTTCAGAGATACTCTGAGTAACGTCGCTTGTTTCCATCTGCGCCATATCGGCTTGCAATACCGGGCTGCCGGGCTCAGGTATTGCCGATTGCGGCGGCAGGACGGCAGCGGGCGTAGGCGCTACATCCAGTCGCATATCTTTCTTTTTGCCAAAGAGCGTATCAGCGACTCTTTGCTTTTTTTGCTCCTTTTCTTTTCTGCCTGCGTCGCCATCATTCTCTTTTTGCGCCTGCTTTGCCTTCTTAGCGAATATCCTTTCAGGCGGAAGGTTGATGATGATTTCCCCGCTGGCGCGCCCCTCGCTTTTAGTTGCGGTTATGCCGGTGTTATCCTGTGCCGGCAATTCTTCCTGTGTTGAACTAATGGGGTGCGCGGCGGGGGCAACGGAGCCTGCCGGTTCGAATCGCTGCTCAGGCATAAACGCAGCTTGAGGCATGTTGTTTGCTTCATCGTCCACAGGTTCGCTTGCGGCATTATACGCCTTAAGCATCTGCAGAAAACTGTTCGGTTCGAAATCCTTCATAATTGCGCGCAATACCTTATTTTCAAGATCGGCATCGTCTACAGTGACCAGTTTTGTGATTTCAGCCGCCATTTCTTTGAGAGCGCTATAACCTGAAGATTCCCTTACGGATGGGATATATACATAGCTTATCGACTTTTTGTTCTTATCCCAGTAAAGATGGTGTGCGCTCAGCAAAAATGAGTAAGGGTTCATAAACCAGTCCCCGCAGTCCAGCATAGGGCATAATACGCCCGACCATAACTCGGCATATTCCTTTGGGGAACGGACGCCTGATAGATATTGCAGTTTGCTGTGCGTCCCTATTTGATATATCAATTCTATTTGACCGTCGATGCTTATATACCGGAACGGCAGAATGAAGTCCGGTTTATCCGCCTGGATCGTGTACAAAGCTTTTCTGTCAAGCTCGTCTTCCGGAATCATCACATGCAAAGACATTCCGGCAAGGAAATCGCTTTTTCTTTGGATCTCGTATGTCATAGCCTCGGCCTCCCCATATACTCAAGAAGTGTTATGAATTGCCATCCGCGCTCAGTTAATACAGGAGCGCTTCCATTAGAAAAACTCTTTGCTTCCAGAAACTCCGGTTCGATCGCAATTTGCCCGTAGATGCTTATATACCCCCAAAGATCGTCCAGCTTTACAGCGGCCAGATGCTGACCGAACGAAAGCGCGTCGTCAAATATAAAATCTATAGTCACAGTTCCGTTTGCATCAATGAATCCCCACTTGCCGCCTCTCTTGACTGCGGAATATCCCTCATTGGAAAACGGTCTCGCGTCTTCATACGCGTTTCCGACCTGCCGCCCCCCGACAAACAAGAAAACCGCGCCGTTCATTCGCACAAAGACCGCGCCCTGCGCGTAGCAGCGTCCCAGTTCATCCATTATTATTCCATCGTATTCTGCGGAGATCAACCATCCCGACATTGTGTCAATGACGCCCCATTTGCCGTTAACCTTAGCCGCTGCGTAGCCTCCGGAATACATGCCTATCTGCTCAAACTCTACGGTTCCGGGCTGCAAGTCGCCCATTGCCCGTCGCCAAACCCCGTCTATCAAAAAGGAAATGCGATTATCTGCATAATTCCCAAAATCGGCCGATCTTTCGTGAAGCATGGCGACGCGGTTGTTGTTGCTGTCTACGGCATATATCTCGCCATTCCTCATAACTATTGCCCTGTCGCCGCTAAACGTGCTTATCCTATCGTATTCGCACGGAATGCGTATAATTCCATCGGACGCTGCGATGCCCCAAAGCCCGTCTGACTGCACTTGCACCGTGGATCCGTGTATTGCGGCCACTCGTTCATATGATGTGCGGTTGACAGCAAATGCGTAGCGGTTGCCCTCATATAGCGAAACAAGCCATTCGTCGCCCGTAGCCTCGATCCCAGCACGCAGCGCCGTCAGCGCTTCAGGTATTCTCGAAATGTCCAGATAATAGTTTGCCGCTTCTGCAAATACTCCGGGGCGGGCGTCATTGCGGCTCATCTGTTTTTCGAGCATATCGATATATCTGCGGCTCATGCCTCTGTTGTTTATCAGCGCCAGATAGGCTTTTTTCAACTCCTCTTCGGCTGCCAAAGTGTGCGCGGCATTGTATCCGGCGGCTTCTTCCAACAGCGGGACTGCATGTATATATATGCCATCTTTTGTAAACTCCTCGGCACGGCGCATCAGCTCAAGCTGTTTTTCTGACGGCGATTTTGAATTGACTACTATGATCCAAGAGATAAACAGCAGCACGAAACATCCCGCGCCGATCATTATTCGTTTTGCTTTTTTCATTTCAACGACCATTCCTTATCGTTATTGCAGGAATACTGTCATCAGAATCCCGATATACAGAAATGGGGCCAACGGTATTTTATCTTTCCTGCCGATTTTCTTGAGCAGAATAAGTACAAGCCCTGTCAATGCCGCTAAAACCGTTCCCAGGAGCATCACAGTGACCGTCCCGGTGAAACCCAGGTATAGCCCGGTGCACGCCATGAGCTTTACATCGCCTCCGCCCAGGCCTCTGCGGCTTATCAAATAAGTAAATAGAAACAATCCACCGCCTATCATGGCTCCAAATGCAGAGTCTTTCAGCAGGCTTATCGCGGCGTCTGTATTCAGGAATAGCATCGGCGCCATCGCAATAACCCATGCCGCTGCCATTAGTAGCACAAAACCATTTTGTATTCGCATTGTTTTCAGGTCTTTGATCGCGGCAATGTAGCCGAATATAATAATCAACTCTTTCTGGAGCAGGGTAAAAACATCCGCCTTGCCTGCATTTATTACGGGCAGCGCAGCCATAATGACAGGTATCCCTATGTATGGCAATATCTGCTTTAGCTTTTCTTTCATGTCGGCCGTAATAACACTGCTGTGTCCCACGCCGGCCAGTTCTTCGTTTTTCATAGATCTCCTTTGTTCAGTCAAAGCTGCCGGAAGCCAAAAATTACCGGTATCCCCTTCCGCTTCCGTTCAGCCATGCCTTCGTAATGACTGTCTGCGTAATTTTAAGCGTCGGGTCAAAAGGCAGCGGCAATCCGCCGAATGTATACTCAATCTCATATTCGACAACCAGTTTTACGTTGCCATTTCTGTCTATAAGCACACTGTCGCCAAGTCCAAGGTTGCGGAACCGGAAGAATTCCAGCGCGCTCAATCCTGTTCTTCTCACCGTCGTGTGTGTGTTGACGACCCCCGCTCTTCTCAGATATTCGTCGCCGCTCATATTCCCATTAGCCAAATATCTTCCGACCAAAGGACGCGCGAGTAGTTCAAAAACCTGGTTTCGCAGTTCGTTGACTCCGAAATTCATCAAGAGGCTGAGCGCTGCCTGAGGGTCCCCGGCTGCTTCTTCGCCCCAGCCAAATATCCGGCCTATGGCGTCGCCTCCATGGGCTGCTGTTTCACTGGCGTCAGACAGCGTATTTATGCCGGCTATTACCGCGCTGACGTCATCGCGGAACGCTGTCGCCTCACTTGCCACCCTGTGCGCTTTGTTATCAAGCGTCGTCAGGTCATTGGCTATGCCCAAAACCTCCAAAGTATAGCTGTACATCGACAAGGTATTAGCCGCCTGTGTCAGCGCGTAATGTACGCGCGATTGTACGGCAACGATATTCACAAGACTGAGTATAGAAATTACAAGAAGCAGGAACGGCACAAATGCCCCTATCGTCTCAACGACTATGTATCCGTTTTCATCCTTCTTCGTCATAACTGCCCGCACTCTCCACTCGCCTCGTTACCCTGGCCCGTTACAGGCCCCCCGATCTTTATTTCTCGCTCCACTTTTCACTCCCCACACTCCACACTCAATTTTCAATTCTCAATTTGGTCTGCGAAGCAGGCCGTCAGTACCCTCTATAGTCTGTCACGCTTATAGGCATAGTTCCCTGCATGCCTATGCCCCTGTCGCGGAAATAGTTTTGAGCGAGCGGCAACGACAAAAACAGCATGCGCATATTTACTGTTGTCGTTATGCTAAAGTCTGTTTTCATATTCACGAGCCTGAACCTATGGCTGCCTTCAATTGCTTCTGCCATCCGGGCTTCATCGGCGCCCGCCTCGCTTGTATAATTAATCATATTCCATTCGATCAGGTTCCCTACGCGTTTGGCGAGCTCTGTCGCCGCGTCCCTCTCTCTACCCAAGTAGACCAGCGACTTTGCCGTGAAAAAGAGGATCATGTAGTTTGAGTACGTTATCCCTCTTTCGTTGTTGGAGCTTCCCCCGTCGGCAGATGAGTTTGCTGTGAGATTGGTTATCGCATTCTTCACCCCTCTCGGGCTGCATACCCATTCTTCGCGCCCAACGCTCTTGATTATCGGGACTTTATGCCCAGTACGAAGCGACGCGACGTCGATCAGGGATTCAGCCGCTACAAACGCGGCGCGCGCCAATTCTCCAAGTATTAGTCCAAGAATAGGATTCCACGAGAACGCAGATCTGATGCTATTGACAATCGACGTGACCTCGTTGACGCTGAATACCGTTATGTAGTTGCACACCAGCCGGACTAAAAACAAGAGCCTTGTGATCGCATTCAAGTTTTGCCCCGCGTTGTCGTGGCCGCTGTATAAATACTCCCATTCCGACTGGAAGAAGTAATTCACCTCGGGGCTTATCGGAACGCCCGAAGGCGTTTTCGGGAAATCGATCTCAGAGAGCTCTTCTCTCGACATGCCGATGCTTTCCGGCCTTGTCGTCGTATAGTTGGAAAACATTGAAGCGCCGTACGTCAGCAGCAATAAGTAATCCCCTGTTCTTTGCAGGCTGCCCAAAGGATCTTGAATAATTCTCAATACAGGGTCGCTCAGCGCCTGTGGTATCAGTGTGACAATCTCCCGCATCCCCATTCTTTCGAGACTTGCGGTATCGCTGTCCTCGATAGATCCCGCGCCAAGGTAATTATTGCTAAGCCCCGTATAAGCCGTTTCAACCAAATCGAGCAAATCGCTTATGATGTTGCGCTGCCGCTCTTCGCCGTCGGAGCCCGTCGAGTTTTCCTGCTCATCGTATATTCTGACAGGTTCAAGGGCGGGCCGGCTCATCATAGCCGTCAGCGCTTCAAAGAACTCGCGATTTTCGCCCGGATGTTCCGCAAACTTCAAAAAGCCCGGCGGCATATGGTATGTTACTTTGTCTCTTGGAAAACCTGCGAATACTGCCGCCAAACTGCTTGACGCGGAAACAGAATCCCTGAGCGCAAGTCTTGAATACGACGTCAGCGCAGCCATTTCCGGCCGCGTAAGGCTACCCGCGCCCGGATTGTCCGAGTTTCTGTACCCTACCTCGTCAAGCATGGGTTTGAAAGTGTTGTCTATATAGCTATATCCCCCTTCGCTGAAAGCGCTCGCCATAGCGGATATATTGTTCCAGCGCAGTATATTTCGATAGCTTTCTATCACTGACATCGGAGGGTTCCCGCTCGCTTCCGTGAAGCTTCTTCTCAGTTCCTCGTTTTCGGCTTCGTTGACCTTGCGCTCGAGCTCGTCTATCTTGCGGCTAAGTTCACTGTTCATTGCGTCGAGTTCACGCGCGATATTCACAACGGCATCGAATTTAACTTTGAAATCGTCAGCTTGTTGCTTAGCGTTTTCAACTGATGTATTTAAACCGGTATCGATATTGCTATAGCTCAGCCATTCGCTGCCGCTCCAAGCAAACCCTCGCCGTCCGCCAACAGTATACACAACTATATTTTGAAGGATTGCGTCATAATGCGCCGAAATGCTGTTCCTTAACGAGCTTTCCGTCGCATTTTCCCAATCCGAATAGATCCTTTTAAGATCGACGAATTGGTCGCGTATCAGTTGCAATCTGCTTGACATGGCGCCGAACGAACCGCCTGCTATGCCGCCGACCGCCCAAGTGCACTTATCCGCCGCGACGATCGCTTCGTAAAGCTCCTTGTACTTGTCATACATTTCGGCTATATCCGAATCGATTTCCAGCTTGTCGCCTATGATTTCTGCGTCCTCTCCAAGCGTATTGTTGTCAAATGCTTCAAGAAATTCTTTGACTATCAGCACAGGTCCGCGAAATTTCATGTATTCCTCTATTTGCCGCCTAAGTATATCCTCGTTGCGAAGGTTTCTGCCGTTCCCGAAATCGACCTCTTCCATTGACAGATCTGAGCCGTATAAAACCTGAAGGGTACCCATGCTCCTATCGTGCGCCTCCCCAAATACGGAAACGCTTATATACTCGTCAAGCAGCGCGAATAAAATCGGGTCGTCTTGCGCAACTCCCATAAGCCCGTAAATATCATACAGCAGAGCGTTGTATTGCGTCAGTACAGAATTTGCCGCCAGCTGGTTCGCATCCTGAACGATACTCCGCGCTGTGTGGATGCGCGCCAGATCGACTGCCGTCCCGCTTACCAGAATAGCGGGAATCAGCAACAGCGTCACAAAAACAGTTACCGCTCCTTTTGTGTTTTTGATAAGCGAACGCATGATATTTCCTCCGAAATTCCAGGGATTCCAAGGTTACCCGCCTAAAAACGAGGAGACTCTCCCCCCAAATGAGCTTATGGCTTCAGTTATATTTGTCAAATGGAATTTCTCAATGAGATATTTCGCGAAATCGGCTGCCAAATCCATATTGCGGACAAATTCGTCGCCGTTTTGGACAACAGCAGTCGACGTTACCTCAACGGATATAGTGCTGGGAAACTGTACAAAGGACAGATCGACAGGTATCGTGAATTCCCGTACTGCCGTTACGACGACTTCTTTGTAAACGAGCCTGTTAACAATATAGCTTTCTACGGTCAGCGTTCCCGCTTTTGAACTGATGCCCCGCCCCTCCATGTCGACGACGATATCTTCGCCTTTTTCCTGGACGTCGCCCGCCCCGGAAAACAGCGCAACATATACGTTTGGCAACCGGCTTTTATCTGTTTCCCAGTAGTAGGACATGGTACGTTCATCGAAGAAAAGCCAGGTGTCGCTTCTCTCTGTCGCTATTGCCGTTGCCGCATACTGGGTGGCGCGTTGCAGCGACGCCCGCGACGGCAGATATATCGCGAGCAGTACAAGCGCAGCGAAAATCATTATCATTATTGGGAAAACAATGACTGCCTCTACCACAGCGTCACCGTTTTCGTCTTCACTGAAGCTCCCGCCAAACAAAGCAGTCACCTCCTCCCGGCAAAGATTATGTCTGGCATCAACCCTCGGCTTATTAATACAGAATTGCTTTATAGAGCCTCGGCTTCTCCCGCAATCCGCTCCCACAGGTCTCTGAGCCAACCACTCAAAAATCCCCAGATCAATACTATCGCCAGTACAGCAATAAGAATAAGCAGTATTGCCACAACTACGCCGGATAATCCGCGATCGTCGTTTTTCAGATCCCGGAAAAATCCGGTCACTGTCAGAAAAACTGTCAGAGAAATAGCAGATATTTTGTTTTTCATGGGTATGCCTCTCCTTCATTTGATATTTATATAGCGGTTTATATATCTACGTCACCGGCCTCCTCCCTACAGCCCTGAGAAGTTCATAGCAACAGGAACCATAAGCATAACCAGGATAGCGATAAAGAGAAGCATCGTTGGTATCATCAGTCTGGAATTTGCTTTTTCAGCGTCCCGCTTTGCCGCATGGCGGCGTTCCTGCCACGCCTCGCGTGCCATGTCTTTCAGCAGCCTCCCTATTTCCGCGTTCCCTTTCGAAAGATTTTGCAAAATAGCCGAGGCAAGTTTTGCGGTCTCTTTTGTATTGCAGCGGCTAATAAAATCGCTGTATGCCGATTCCGGGCTGACAAGATTGTCAAGTTCCTCAGAAGTCTTGCGCATTTCCTGATACAACTCGGACTCCTGACTGTATGCTGTCTCTTTCCATGCCCTATCCATGATCATCCCCGACGTCACAAGCAGCGCAAGCTTTGAAACCACGCCTGGAAACTGCCTGCTGATTGCATCGCGGCGTTTCTTTACCTTATCGCTCAGTTCGTCGTATATTGCGTATGTGAGAACCAGTACAAGTACCGTGCCTATGCCCAGGATAGCGATCCCGGCAGTTGTGCTTCCGGCCCCCATAAGCAGCGTGCCGAGAGCGAGCGTTATGGCTACACCGATGATTGGATAAGATAAAAGCTTCGCTAAGAGATGCATCGTTCTGCAAGATGCGTTTTTTTTGCCGTACAGTTCATAGCTTTTAGTCAGTATTGTCTTATGCGCATCTCCCCTTCCGAACGCCGCATATTTTCGTTGCAGCACATATCCCGGCATTACAAATATATTTACACTCTTCAGATTGCCGTTTTTCAAACATTCATTCTCTTTTTCCAGTTTGGTCTTCTCTTTTTCGCGAGAAGCGCCCTGAAGCAGTCTTATGCCAACAGACGCGATCCCTTGATAGCTTGTCATCTTCTCGCGTCTCGCGTTGATTTTTATCTGCAGCTTTTCTATGGCCGCAAAATTCTCTAAAACTTTGTTGTATGCCGCTGCTACCCAGTCATCCCGGGTCGCTTTGCCCATCAAAACGAGCCAATAGGCTACCAGAGCGGTCGCGATAGCAAGAATTGCGATAAGCATAGGTACCACCCCCTACCCATCACTTGCCTATAGTTTGACATTGCTATATCTGCGCGCCATTATATAGCTGATTATGAATACGATAAGACCGCCGGTTGACACTACTCTTCCCGCGCTAGTCGTATATATTGCGTCCATGAAACCGGCTCCGGCATAGCCGATTACTCCCAATATCAAAAGCGGCATAAACAGCATTATGTTGACTTCTGACTTTGCCGCTGTGAGCAGTGTTTCTATTTCCATTTCGATTTCCATTTTATCGGCGATGATCTGCTGGGTTTCGCGTACGATTTCATCGGCTCTTCCGGACTTACCTTCGATGGTCGCGTAAATCGACGAAAAGCTCGCGATATCCTCGAGCCCGCTCCGCTCGGCAAGATCGAAAAAAGCCACGGACATGGGCACCGCATTGTTGAATTTCCCGATAATTATATCCAGCTCAACGATAATATCGCTTTCTGGCGGGTATATGAGCATCAGATCCTCTCTCGCGCTTTGCAGCGATTTAAGCAGCGTGCTCCCCGCCCTCATAGCTACGGACATAGCTTCAAGCAAATCAAAAAACTGAATGCGCAGTTTTACCGTACGTTTTTCAATAGCGCTTTTAGCCGACAAAAAAATATTGAACGTTCCAAACAATGCGCCTCCGGCGAAAGATAGGGGAAGGATTTTGTAAAAAATGAACAGTACCGCAAACCCTGCCGCAAACCCTATTAGGAAAGCAAGGCTGTGATCCGCCGCGGATTGAGGGCTTCGGGTATAGTCAGGCACAATGTTCTTCATTCTCAATTCCTTATTTGAATTTCAAATCACCCTGTCTATTCCGGCTGTCTCCAGCTTATATGTATTCTTCATGGCATTTCCGGTTCGGATGAGTTGTCCGACGACCTTTTTCTTTGTGCTTTCTTTTGATTCGCAAAACCGGAAGAGCGGGTTTAGAGCGATGTTGCGTCTTCGGTTGTCGTAATTCAGGACTTCCACGATTTCCATAGTTTTTCGGCTTCGATCCCTTAATCGCGACAAATGTATGATTATATCCACTGCCGAGGCAATCTGCTGCCGTATCGCATCAAGCGGCAAGCCGTCCGCGCCTTGAAGGACCATTGTTTCGAGTCTGCTGAGAATATCAGTGGTTGAATTTGCGTGGCCTGTTGAGAGCGATCCGTCGTGCCCGGTATTCATCGCCTGAAGCATATCAAGAGCTTCCGCTCCGCGCACCTCTCCGACAACGATACGTTCAGGCCGCATTCTCAATGCAGACTTGATAAGATCCCGTATTGTGATCGCACCCTTGCCGTCAGCCCCTGAATTACGCGTTTCGAGCCTTACGAGGTTATCGATATTTTTTATTTGGAGCTCGGCGGAGTCTTCAATTGTTATGATCCGCTCATCTTTCGGGATAAAGTTTGATAAGGCGTTCAGAAACGTAGTTTTGCCGCTGCCTGTTCCTCCGCTGACAAAAATGTTGTATTTCGCCGTAACCAGGAGCTGCAGTATCTCCGCGACTTCTGTCGTGATTGATCCGAAAGAAATCAGTTTTTCTACTGTCATCGCTTCTTTGGGAAAACGCCTGATCGTAACGATCGGCCCGTTGAGCGCCACGGGAGGCATGACTACGTTTACGCGCGAACCGTCTTCAAGCCTGAAATCCACTATTGGTTCGCTTTCATTGACCGCGCGTCCCGCCTTGGATACGAATTTCGTAATTATGATCTCAAGTTCGCGGCGGCTCTCAAATTGACTGTTGCTTCTATACAGCCTTCCCGCTTTTTCTATGAAAATATCCTTGTGACCGTTTATCATGACTTCTGTTACTTCGGGATCGGAAATAATCCTTCCGAGCACGCCAAGCCCGCGTATCGATTCGAATACCGCCTCGGCAATGAGTTTCTTTTCCTTGTAGTTTAAGGACGAGAATTCTAAATATTCCTCCGGCTCGTCTTTTCTCGCCTTCTCTATCTTATCGTTCAGCGACGATGCAACAAGGGCTTGGAGCTGTTCGTTGCTCATATTTGTCAGGTCGGCATGGTTTTGCACCTCCGACTTAAGCTTGCTTATAAGTTCGTTGCGATGCTGTTCTGTCATAATTGACCCACCCATTCCCAAATATGCCTTTTGCGAGAAGGCGTCAGGCGATTTTGCCGTCGTGGGAATTCCGGCGTCTGTCCCGTAGCTAACAGAGACCGGAAACCATCTTCCAATGCATAGGCTTTTGCTAGACTTCAAAACTGTTGCATGACAGTGTTTTGAATACGGTACGCTCATTTGCGCTTTGAATGTAAGGCAACCGTACAACAGCGCCGACAAGCGGCGCTGCGACTACGGCGCCCTTATTTGCAACCAGCGTGATTTTTGATTTGATCCGCGTAAAAACATTGTGTTGGACAGAGAATAACGCAAGCTTGGCTTGCGTTGTACTTGCCTGGTCAACCACAATCAAAACTCTGTCCGCAAGCTCAAAAATCTTACGGGCACGCTCATCGCACGCACAGGACATATCGATCACAAGTTCGTCCGTCACTGCCGCGCACGCACATATGAGAGTGGAAACGTCCGCGACTGTCAATATATTCATATCATCATAATTGCCGGGGCAGCAGAAGTATGCGACGCCGGAGTCGCCGTCAAGTCTGCTTACGCCCCGTATCAGGGTTTTTATATCGCCTTCCCGGTTCTCCAGCATCTCAAAAACCGTGCTGATGCTTTTTCCTGTTTGAGCAAAATATACCGATATGCCGGAAAATGACTCCATATTCAAGTATAATACTTGCTTTCCGCCGGAAGCTTTGCCGGCGGCATACGCAAGAGCGACCGACGTCTTTCCAACGCCTCCCGCCGGAGACCATACCGCGGTGATGCTCGCCTTATCGAAATCGTCGCCGCGCCCGCTAGTAGATACTTTTGAGTATTGTTCCAACACATCGGTAACGATTGAGGATATCCGCTGGTATTTCTTTATTTTCACCAACGCTCCCGGCGCCGCGTCATTGCATTCGTCTTGGGCCCATAACAGCAGCGGCAAACATATTGAACTCAAATCTGCGCCTTCAGCCATCGATTCGTCCAGCAGCGCCGCGTCAAATCTAGACGCCGCGAGCAACTCCAAAAGTCGCTCTCTTGTGCGGCAGACAACTATATCGATAACGTCAGAATGATGCTCTGCAATGTGGTTTGACAGGTGTTCCGCATAGCTGCTATCCCCGGTCGCAATAAGAAGCTTTATTCTCAAAATAGCCTCCTTCCCCGAATTTGGGGTGAAAAAAGTCCCGTCATTAGCTGTACTTCAGGATAATGCAGGACGGTTAAGCAATACGCATTACGCAACGTCAGCGTATTATCGGCTGGTCGTGTGTTTCTTGACTTAAGTTATTCGGAGATCATAAAAGGAGTTTAATAGCGAAAACGCCCGCTCGTCAATCCACAAATTCTTGGCTAATTTGCGTCAGGGTAATGCGTAATTTTACTCTTTTTTCTCACCACCTAATCATCATACAATAACTTTCTCTCGCCAATCTTCCACGCTCTTTCCAATTTTAATGCCTGTTGTGTTTTTCCACAAAGTTTTAAGGCACAATACCCAAGGCCGCCAAAACCCACGAAAGCGCAGGTGTGATAAAGAGCGGGCTTTCACTAGAGCGAGAGTCGCTTGCTCACGTTTTTTTGAGCACTATGGGATGACATTGCGCAAGGGCGTATAGGCAAAAAAAATCGCTCCTCCGTTCTTTTAGCCCAGAGATGCAATGATCTTATGTTTTGTTGACCACAAATAGTAATTATCCTCTATTCTGTCAACAACAAGTCCTCTATTTATTTAATCTGTTATCGACGATAACTGCTCACAATAGGTTCATTTGTAGTCTTATTTTTCCGGGCTAGTTCTTGGATTTTCAGGGCAATCCCGTTTTAATGCAATCCGGAAAAATAATAACTATTTCTAATAACTTGAAAGTGCTTTTATCACAAAAATATATTTCACATACATTGCCATATTGTTTACAATAAACAAAGCAGGTCTAAAGCAACGCCCCCCTCTCGCTGCGTTTTGCGTTCAACTCAGCGGCACGTTACGGCAGAGGCAGCTTTGTCTCAATAACGTGCGCTAGCGTGCGCTTTTGAAATAATAAGGAAAACTACATGTTTTTCTCAAGCTCCAGTAAAATGGATTGAATAATGCTGTTTTGGTTGTCTTTCAGCCATACTGCAAGTAGATAGCGCGTGGCGAAGGGCGTTCGGAAATGCAGACACTTCAGCGCCGGGTTATTCAATCCCTTAAATATTGATTTTGGCATAATTGTCATAAGCTCTCCGCACTCCACTAGCAACGCAATGGTCAGACGATTCTTGCAAAAACGTATATGCGGTTCAACACCGATGGAATTGAGCATTCGCATTATTTGGCTTAGGACTTTTGTTTCCTGTTCAAGAAGTATAAGTCCGCGGTTATGCAACACCTCGCTTATTTTGTCCTGCGTATCCTCTATATCCTCACCACTTCTAAGTACAAGAACCATTTCATCCTTTCCGAGAATTTGAGCAATATAATCTTTATATCCGGTGATTGTTTTGCTATGGTGCATAAAGAAACCAAGATCTATAGAGCCTGTATCAAGCTCGCGAACCAACTTTTCGTGCTCATACATACCGAAATTTGGAATCAGGCCAGGACGGGTCATACTGGCAAGATGGATTGCATCTGTGAGCAAAACCCTAAAATACCCATCTGCGCTTTTGTGATAACAAAGATCAAAACTATTATCAAGCCCTATGGAAACATATTGGTCAGACGTCTCCACATGCGTTGAATGCCTAACCTCTGGCACCAGCTTTTCGGCGTTGATCAGCAGGTTTCTGGAAAGTGGCAGCATTTTCTTGCCAGCATCGGTCAGCTCGACTGATCGCTTAGTCCTTTTTAGAAGCACTAAGCCAACTTCGCGCTCCAGTTCAGCTATCTGCTGACTTAGTGAGGATTGTGAGACAAACAAGCTTTCGGCGGCTCTGCTGAAATTCAGAGCATCCGCAACTGCAACGAAGTAACGCAATTGGCGTAATTCCATACTAACCCCCCACA
>Ga0082212_10002339_pt1 | contig 27728 bp, 29 predicted proteins | sample TergutNt197P3_FD_71548 | JGI IMG/M metagenome (GOLD analysis project Ga0082212, IMG submission 71548) | Neocapritermes taracua P3 segment gut microbial communities from Petit-Saut dam, French Guiana - Nt197 P3 | ecosystem: Host-associated > Arthropoda: Insects > Digestive system > Gut ...
AAAAAAAAAAAAAACAACAACAACCAAACCACCCCAAGAAAAAAAAAAAAGAAGGATTGGGTGTGGGTCGTGGAACTCCCCGCCGCCCCCGTGAAAAAAAAGGGGCCCCCATAAACCCCCCCCCCATCCCCATAATCGCCGCGTACACGATAATCTTGAATCGTTTCAACAGGAACAACACCAACTTTGCCCCTGCGACAATCCCAATCAGAATGCCTATTGCGGCAGGAATAATCACCGACAAGTCTAATTCTTTGAGCGCGCTCATTAACGTGTCATATACTCCGAATGCCACAAACATGAACGCCCCCGAAATGCCGGGCAGAACCATGGCAATCGCCGCTATTGCCGAATAAGCGACTATCTTGAGGGCGAACACTGCGTTAAACGAATCAGTGGCGGTATTCGCCGCGCTTCCCCCGAATAAGCTGAGTTTCTCGGCAGCGAACAGCCCGACAATCAGCGCGAACCCTAAAATAAACGGCAGGATACATTTTGCGCTCCACTTTTCCGATTCTCCGTTTTCGCCCTGCGTCGCGATTTTGTTGATTAGCGGGATTCCGCCTAAAATCAGACCCATGAAGAACAGATGTGTCTGAACGCTGAAACGCTCCATCAAGAACGTAATCGCGTGGGCGAACCCGATTACCCCCGCGACGCTCCCTATTCCGAACATCACAAAGAAAAAGAAGTGTTTTTTAATCACTTTGAAGTTCAAAGCGAACGCCTCACATACCTTATCGTAACAGCCGAATATGACTAAAAACGTGCCGCCGCTTAACCCCGGAATAACGTGAGATATTCCGTAGACTACGCCATAAATCAGCCCTAATATCAATTGCATTTTTCAAGCCATACCTTTCGTTATACAAACCTTTCTTTGATAAAATCAAACCACAACTGGCTCACCGCGCCGACGAGCAGACTAAGTATAAACACTAATGGGTTCAGGCTGCTCAGCCCGAATGCCGCGTTTACGCCCGGTATGCTCACCACCAACAAAGTGAACAAAAACAGCCCTGCCGTAATCACAATTGCGGGATTCGTCAGCAATCCGCGAAAGTCTCGAAAATCTACCGCTTTAAAGAAAGGTTCGCGCGCCGATAATCGTACCCACGCCATTGCGAGACCACCCGACATAAATACAGTCAGGAACACCGAACGCAGTTTGCCCACGCTTTGCGCCAAGTCTGCGGTTTGTTGCGCGAGTGTGTAGTCATCGGTGATTTCGGGCATTTTGGCGAACCCGAATACAAAAAACATAATTAACAGCGCGAACAATAGTGAAACGCTCTGAACGCCTGCCCCTATGAGGTGTTGCTTGTTGACCTCTCCTCGCCCGATAAACGCAGAGGGGTGCGCCACTCCGCTAATCAAGTCAGCGTCGTTATTGACGAACAACAGCGAAAGCGCGGGAATAATGATTACCGCCACAGTGGAAATCAACACTGCCTCAAGGACATATCCGTTGCCGCAAAACAGGTTAATCAAAGAAAACAACAGGGCAATCGCAAACGTCGAAATCGCGACGGTCAGACAGCGTTTGATGTTGCTGTGCATTTGGTGGGATTCGCGGATAGTGTCGGCGGTTTTCGCAAACGCGTTGCCGTCGTCCTCTAATCCGTCCGACTCCATAACCAAGTCACACACTTCAAAAGTCGTGCCTGTTGTGTGTTGCGAAAGCGAGTCTTGCCCCATATCCCATTCTTTGCCCGTGGTGTGCCGTGCTAATGCGATACGCACATCGGCGTGTTCAAGCGTGTCCACGTCTAATCCGCCGCCGTTTTCGCCGCCGCCGAATGCCGCCGTCTTCTCCCCTGAGTTTTTGAGCAGTTCCATAATGATGGGGGTCTGCTCTGCGGTAATCCCCGCAAAAATACACACGTCATTCACGCGCAGAGTTTTGCCGTCGGCTTTGGCTTTATCAAGCTCCACCCCGGTGATTGTATTTGTTGAGTTCAACCCGATTTTACGCGCCAACGCGTGTGCGGATTCTTTGGTGTCGGGCGTAATCATGATAACTTTCACGCCCGCGCTGTAACAGCTCTGCACCGCTCCGGGAATACGCCCTTTGACGTTGGAGGCAAACCCTAACAACCCGATAAACGTATACTCAATTTCGCAGATGTTGTCCGGAATCCAGTGTTCGCCACCGTCGTTTTCGTCGCTCTCATACGAGTCATCGTCTTCGTATTCGTAATACTCGTCTTCCTCTTCGTCATAGTAGCGTTTCTTGAGTTTGGCGAACGCCACCGCAGATACGACAAGCCCTTGCTTGGCTAATTGCGTGCATTTCTCTTGAATTCCGAACAGCTTGTCCGACGGCATCTTGCAATATGATAAGATGATTTCGGGTTCGCCTTTGACGCATAACAGACGCGCTCCGTTAATGTCCCACAGGTTGCCGTTCATTTTATTATAGTTGGCGGTTTTATCGGGCGCGTATTGCTGAATAAGCCTGTTGCCGTGCAACTCGTCAATCTTGATGTGATTAAACGCGGCATTGACGTAAATTGCTTTTTCGTAGGAATTAGTGGGTTTCGGGCAGCATGACAGCGCGCAAATTCGAGTCAGCATTTTCTTATTGTCGGAGATTTCTTCCACTAAAAGCGATTTATCAACGTCAATGATTGAGTCGTGGCTCAAACACACCGCAGTCACCGAGTTGAGCGTTTCAAGCGCGCGCAGATTCTTGATTTCGCCGAATTTGCTTGACAAACTCGTCGCGCCTTTGACGTAGTAAATGCGTACAATCAGCGACAACGAAACAGGAACGACACACATCGCGAACGAAAACGCAGGGAGCAGAATCGTAACAAAATGCACGAGCAATGACGCTTCACCTTCGGGGAGTTGCGGTCCGATGATGAGGAACCGAATAAGCGCGACAATCACGAGCATGATTGCCGCAACGTATGTAAACAACAGCGACATTCGCGTGATGAGCGACTCAAACACGGTATGGTGAACTTCTTTAACGGTTACAACGTCAGGGCGTATTTTCACGTCCTGCCCAATGGCGAATACTTTTGCAATCAGCGTTCCGGTAAGCACTTTTGTTCCTTTATATACGCAGGTAGTCTTGAGTTCGTTCTTGCTGTCCGCGCCTGCGGACTTGTTCACAGGCTTTGCAGAGCCCGAGAACGCGCTCTCGTCAACAGTGACGTTCAGAGCTTCAAGAATGTGCGCGTCAGCGGGGACGCTTTCGCCGCCCTGCAACACAATCAAATCGTCCTGCACAATATGTTTGCGCTCTACTAAGGTGACTTTTCCGTCGCGAACGGCGCGAACGGTGACTTCGGTTGCAGCCGAAAGTTCGCGCAGTTTTTTGTCGCAATAATTCTCCATGGCGATTTCAAACACGCAGTATCCCAACGCGAGCATGAGCAAGAGAATTCCCGGCAAGACTGCCTCGCTCATCAAGTAAAGAGCCGCCGCCGCGAACATGAGGTACAGCCGCATATGCTTGAACACCCCGTAAAAGCGTACTTTGCGGGGTTCTTCTATTTTGATTTCGGAGTTGTGCCCGTACGTTTTTAAGTGCGCCGTGACTTCTTCGGCAGTCAACCCCTTGTAATCGCCTTTGAACTTTAAGATTTTAGTCATTTTTTTGCTCCCAAAACTCTCTAACTTCTTTGAACCGCGTTAATCGTTTGCTTATTTTCTCGATTTCCTTAGGATAGAAAATATCCAACACATCACATAGTTCAAGCATCCAATCTTTTCGTAAAGATATTTCTGTTTTAATGTAATTCGCGTTTGCGATTTGAATTTGCCCCCACCCTAAAGCACCTATTGTTAAGCAATCCCAACTAAAATATTCAATCGGATTAAACGAAACATTCGTGAAAACGAGTTCGTCATCTTCAACATCGTATTCGACTAACAAAACAACAAAGAAATTTGTATCATCTTCATAAAATCGAGAAAGCCTTTCAACAGAAGTTATATTAGGCATATTAAATTTAGTGCTTTTATTATGCGTTTTTATATCGACAACAAAATAATTTTTGTCAACATCGCAAAAAGCCACATCAGCCATTGCACGGCGCGCAAACTCCGCGCTGTAATCAGCAATTAACCCTTGAGGAAAACAATCAGGGAGTTCTTCGCCTATAACATCTTGAACAATATCGCCGACCGCTCGAGGTGAGCGTATAACACGTTTGTCAGTGAACTCTTTACAGTTTCTTAACTTGTTAAGTAAATTATTCTCGAAAGACGTTTTGTTATCAGCTTCAAAAATTTTTGAATGTATCATTTTACTTTCCTAATCAAACAGCGTTTGTTGTATGTTTTGCTTGTCCATGCTTTTCTTGAACTTCTGCTGTAAAGCCAATGTGTTGCGCTCCCAAAAAACGCCGCCTGAATACCCTTGTATTTCGCTGTCCGAATCAGCCATTTCCAATCGTTTTTGTGCAACGGCACAATATTCCCTCTCACATTCAATCCCGACATAACGCCGCCCTAATTTTTTTGCGGTGACTGCCGTTGTCCCCGAGCCGAGAAACGGGTCTAACACCATGTCGCCCATATTAGAACTTGCAAGAATAAGTTTTGCAATCAGTTTTTCGGGTTTTTGCGTAGGGTGGTCTGTGTTTTCGGGCATTGACCAATAAGGAACAGAAATATCGTCCCAAAAATTCGACGGACAGGTATCACGGAAGTTACCGTCTTTCGTTTCGCACCAGTCTTTGGGATTGCCGTCAACTTTATAAGGCGCGATTACTTGTCGGCGCATTTTTACTTCATCAATGTTAAACGTAAAGTCTTTTGGTGACACAGTTGCAAACCAAATATCTTCCATCGAATTTTTCCAGTTGCGATTTGCCCCGCGCCCTTTTTCGCGCTGCCACGTTATGCGGTTTTGCACAGTAAAGTGTTCCCCCAATACATCGCCGATGACTAAACTGCTCTTCCAATCACAACAAACATAGATTGTTGCCGTGTTTTTCAAGAGCGGTTTTACGCTTTCAATCCACTTTTGCGTAAAAATACGATATTCGTCATGATTCGTTTTTTTGAAACTCTTGCCGCCGAAAGTTTTAGTTAAGTTGTACGGAGGGTCTACGATGAGCAAATCAACAAAGGCTTTAGGAAGTTTTTCCGACACTTCAAATGTATCGCCGTTAATAATCCCGCCCTTTGTTACGTCAAGCGATTTCGGATTTACGCACAACGCCGAATACTTTTGTATATCGTCGTTTACAAGAGTAATCGTACGATTGTGCATTGCTCTGACTTTTTCTAACATACAACACTCCCCCCTCTACTTCTCACTCCTCCAACGTCAACTGCCTGTCCTCGGCAACCGCCGCTTTGACTTTTTTTACTACATCTGCCGCTAACGGAACGTCCAGCGTTTCGCCGTTCAAAATGTCCCCAATCGTCACAATCTTGATTTTCGGAAAATCCGCCATACGCTCGTTATGATATGTCCCCGCTGTGGCGGCTTCTTGTTTCATGTCTTTGGTGGGCGGATTCAGCGTGATAAACACCCCGAACGCCGCATTCTCGCGTTCAATGACGCCGCGAAAATCCCGAATTACAGCCGCGCCGACTTTGCCGGACTTTACCGAAAACAAAGCGTCCCTGAACTGTTCGCCCTCGCAAACGCGAATCACGCCGTCAATGCCGTAATCCTTGCCTTTTTTGTCGTTAATCATCGCCTTGTTATTAGAATAAGTAAGCACCGCCCATCTTTCAAATTCCTTGCGTAAACGGTCATCTTTTTTTAATGATAAGGCAACGGCAGCTTCCATATCTTGGGGAATTCCACCTACTTTAATATTGTCCATGACTTCTTTGCCGTAGGATTTTTCAAGGCGATTGATGATGAGAGAGATACTGTAATAACTAATATCAATTCCAATCCATTGACGTTCTAATTTTTGCGCGACAGCAACTGTCGTCCCGCAACCGCAGAATGCGTCTAATACCACATCACCGTTTTTGCTTGAAGTTTCGATGATTCTTTCTAATAATTCAGGGGGTTTCTGTGTGCGATATGAATAACGCTCTTTAGATTGTGAATGAATAGGTTTTATATCAATCCACCAATCTTCGGCTATTTTGGGTTCGTCAAGATAATAACGATAATACTTTCCTGAGGATTTAACGAGTTTATCTTGATATGGTCTGCCGTGTTCGTCTACTCCCATTTTCCCCCCCGAACTTTTTGTTCCTGTGTCTCTTTTTACTCCCGATTTAGTGCCGTCGAAGTAATAATTTTTGCTTTTGGCATACCAAAAAATCACATCATGTTTTCTTGCGAAATGTCTTTTACTCTTTCCGCCAATGTTATAACACCATATAATTTCATTTAAAAAACATTTTTTATATGCTCCAAAGACCGAATCAAGCACGAGTTTCAAGTAATGGCTTGCTGTCGGGTCGCAGTGCAGATAAAAAGTTCCTGTCGGTTTCAGAACCCGATAAATTTCATTGACTCGTAACGTCATGGACACCAAGTACGAAAGTAAATCACCCTTACCTAAAATCTTATGCAACCCGATAATGAGGTCAGACGTCTGCCTTGTGAACGTGCCTTTATCATTACGGCATATTTCGTCAAATTCATTTTGTGTACGGAGGTTCCACTCCCAAGTGTCAACAAACATTGTCGCTTGGGCTTTATCTTCCCTGCCTACATCATAAATAAGGTTATAGTCTCGCTTAGAATTAAACGGCGGGTCAATATAACACAAGTCCACCGATTCGTCGGGAATGTGTTCGCGCATAATATCAAGATTATCGCCGTAGTAAAGTTTATTCATATACCGCCCCTCTACTTCTCACTCCTCCAACGTCAACTGCCTGTCCTCGGCAACCGCCGCTTTTGCACTCTTGATTACGTCAGCGGCGGGTAGAATCATTCGATTCCCGTTCATGATTTCCGTAACCGTCACGATTTGGATTTTAGGCACATCACTAATGTGAGCGTTTTTGTAAACACCAGCAATTGCCGCTTCGGCAATCATGTCTTTAGTGGGTTTTTCGAGAGTGATAAAGATTCCGATTGCAGCTTTTTCGCGTTCAACTACGCGGCAAAACTCCCGAATCATCGACACACCGACTTTGCCTGATTTCACCGAAAACAACCCTACTCTATATAGACTTTTGCCATCAACATTATCGAGAATGTTGATTTTTCCGTCGAACCCTCCGTCTTTGCCTTTTTTGTCGTTGACCATCGCCCTGTTCGCGGAATAAGTAAGAATCGCCCATTTTTCAAACTCTTTACGCAAACGGTCATCTTTTTTGTTGGCAAGTGCCCTCGCGCTTTCGACGTCACGCGGTATTCCGTCCACTTTTATATAGTTCATGATTTCTTCGCCGTATTTATTAACAAGTCGTTTCTCGATGACCGATATACTGTTATAGCTTATATCAATGCCAATCCAGTTCCGATTCAGCTTTTGCGCGACAGCAACTGTCGTCCCGCAACCGCAGAACGCGTCTAATACCACGTCGCCTTCGTTGCTGGATGCCAATACAATTTTTTCGAGCAAAGCCTCGGGTTTTTGCGTAGGATAACCCAACCGTTCTTTGGCAGTGTTAGTTAAAATCGGGATTTGCCACCAATCAAAAGGAACTCTCCCTAATTCGTGTTTACGTTCGTATTGTTTACCGTTTACAATTTTATATTTCACCTTCTCTGGGGAAGAATACGGCTCTCGCACTGCGTCCACATTAAAAACGTATTCTTTACCTTTGGTATACCAAAAAATCGTATCATGTTTTTTCGAGAAATGCTTTTTACTCGCACCGCCCGAACCGTAACACCACGCAATTTCGTTTATCAGATTCCCGCCAAAAATCGCATCAAGTACAACTCTTAAATAACCGTTTACGGTTGAATCACAGTGCAGATAAAAACTGCCGGTCGGTTTCAACACGCGGCGAATCTCAATGACGCGTAAAGTCATGGAAATCAGATAAGACATAAGGCTTCCTTCGCCTAAGATTTTATGAAAACCTATTATTAAATCTGCGACTTGTGCGTTAATCCGACCGCCTGCATTCGTGCAAATTTCCTCAAATTCGCTTTGGGTCAATGCGTTCCACTCCCATGTATCGACAAATGCAACCGACTGCGCTTTATCGTCTGTGCCAATGTTGTTATAAATCTGATTATAGTCTCGCTTAGAATTAAACGGCGGGTCAATATAACACAAGTCCACTGATTCGTCAGGAATGTGTTCGCGCATAATATCAAGATTATCGCCGTAGTAAAGTTTATTCACTCCTCAGTCTTCCTCCTCGTAAAACATATGATACTCGCGTTTACGGTGTCCCCACACGCTCAGCACCAACCCCACGGCAATCCACTGCGCCAAAGTCGAGCTGCCTCCCGCGCTGTAGAACGGTAACTGCACGCCCACGACGGGGCCTACCGCCGTAACCATCGCGACGTTAATCACCATATGAAAGAAGAACATCGCGAACACTCCGCAACATATCATGCGCCCGAGATAATCGCGCGAAACGCTCCCCACAGTCAGGACTTTCGTGCAAATGGACAGCAACAGCAATACCGCGAGCAAGCACCCTACGAATCCCGCCACCATGCCTATATACGCGAAGATGAAATCGTTATGGACTGCGAATAAATAGGTGTATTCGCCGCCTGTGAACCCCTGCCCTGTCAGACCGCCCGAGTTAAGGGCAATCAGCCCTGAATGTTGGTGATAGTAAATACCGAGCATTTCTGCTTCGCGCACTTCAGGGTCAATCAACACCAAAATCCGCGTCATTTGATAGTTGCGCGCCAAATTCCACAGCACAACTCCGGCAATGGGCGACGCAACCCCCAACGCCACGATATACTTCCATGACAAACCCGCGAGAAACAGCATAATAAGGAAAACGCCCGTGAATATGATTGTCGTGCCTGTGTCTTTTTGTAGCGTCAGCAACCCCATAGGCACCATAGCGTGCAGGCACAGCAACGCCATGTGGTGGAGTTGATTCATCTTGTTTTCGCCGTCGCGATTGAGGTAACTCAAATGCGTGGACATGGTGAGTATAAACGCGACCAACATGAACGCCGACGGTTGAACCTCGATAATTCCTAAGTCTAACCAGTTTAAGTCCGCCGCCTCCCCTGTGCGTTTGCCCAACGGCGTGAATAACAACAGCGACAGCGTTAAGGCAATCCCGGCAGGAACGTACCAGACTTTGGACAGGAATCGGTAACTGATTGCACTTAGCGACAGCGCAATGGTCAGCCCGGTACCCGCCGCCAACGCCTGCATCTTCCACGTACGCGACGAAACCACGGCAGGATTGACGTTGTTGTAGTGCATGGTGTAGAGCAAGAAAATGCTGAATACACTTGCCGCAATGCACATCAACAACAACGCCTTATCCAACCGCTTCAAAAATTTGTAAACATGATGAAAAACTTGGCTCATTCAGTAGTCCTCAGGTGTTATTTAGCGAGGGGGTTTGGGGCGTAGCCCCATTTGAAAGCGCGAGGGGGTTTGGGGCGTAGCCCCATTTGAAAGCGCGAGGGGGTTTGGGGCACAGCCCCATTTATCAGTTCTCCCAGTTGTACATTTTGCGTAACTCTTCGCCGACTTTCTCGTGTTGCGCCTCTGCCTCCAACCGCTTGATTGCTTTATAATGTGCGCGCCCCGATTTGTTCTCCATAATCCAGTTGCGCGCAAACGTACCGTCTTGGATTTCGCGCAGAACTTTCTTCATCTCTTTGCGTGTTTTCTCGGTGATGATTCGTTTGCCGATTTCATAGTCACCGTATTCAGCCGTGTCAGACACAGAATGTCTCATTCCGCTGAATCCGCCGCGATAAATCATATCAACGATGAGTTTCATCTCGTGAATACACTCAAAGTAAGCGATTTCGGGCGCGTACCCTGCCTCGACAAGTGTTTCAAATCCTGCTTTCATCAGCTCGGTGACGCCGCCGCACAGGACTGCCTGTTCGCCGAATAAGTCAGTCTCGGTTTCTTCACGGAAAGTCGTGTGCAGTACACCGGCGCGCGCGCCGCCAATACCGTCTGCGTAAGCCAACGCAGTCTTGAGCGCGTTGCCCGACGGGTCTTGATAAACCGCCACAAGGCAGGGAACGCCTTTTCCTGCCTCATACTCGTAGCGCACGGTATGTCCGGGACCTTTGGGCGCGACCATGATTACGTCAACGTCCGCAGGGGGTACAATTTGCCCGAAGTTGATGTTGAATCCGTGAGCGAACGCAAGCGTGTTACCTGCCTCAAGATTGGGCGCGATACTCTCACGGTACAAGTCTGCCTGAAACTCATCGTTAATCAGAATCATGATGAGGTCAGCTTTTTTTGCCGCGTCAGCCGCTACCGCAACCTCAAACCCTGCCGCCTCTGCCGCTTTCCACGCGTTACCGCCGGGGAGTTCCGAGATAATCACTTTAATCCCCGAATCCTTGAGGTTCAGCGCGTGTGCGTGACCTTGGCTGCCGTAGCCGACAATCGCGATTGTTTTGTTTTTGATGTGCGACAAGTCGCAATCCTTTTGGTAGTAAATCTGTGCCATGTTATTTTTCTCCTTCTTATTTATGTGGTTTCACCCACTATTTTTAGCCATTCATTGAAACACTGTCGGACGTGTTCAACATCCTCCTGTTCCATCTTTGCCATTGTGTTCGCAATTTGCGAATCAATGCGTTCAGGTGAATGCTTGATAACAAGCAGTTTGAACAACTCATCTTTCTCGTTATGTCGGAGTGTTAATTCTTCCATAATCACCTCATGTATTCAGCGAATTCGCGCCTTTTTGCAACGCGATTACGCCTGTGCGTGCGATTTCTCGTATGCCGTAGGGGTTCAACAACGCCTCAAATGCCGCGAGCCGCTGTGCATTCGCCGACAGCTCCAACGTCACCGACTGTGCCGACACATCGGACACTTTCGCACCGCTGATTTCTGCAATCGCTACGAGTTCGTGCCGTTTATCGGGCGCGCACCCTACTTTAATGAGCATAAGCTCCCTCGATAACAGCTCTTCTTCTTTGACCGAGCGAATCTTGATTACGTCAACGAGCTTGTTAAGCTGTTTGGCAATCTGCTCAAGCGTATAGTCGTCACCCTGCGCGACAATCGTAATGCGCGATATTGCCTCATTCTCGGTGACCCCCACGGCAAGACTGTGTATGTTAAATCCGCGACGCGCGAACAATCCTGATATGCGGGAAAGTACACCTGCGTTGTTCTCGACTAAGACAGAAAGTGTGTGCTTCATAGCAGACTCCTCTCTTCCGCGTCAACGTCAACCACTAACACGTAGGGTTGCTTGGACGCTAACAGCGTAATCAACGCCTTGTCTATGTTCGACGGTTCGCACAGCCGCTCACCCTGAATGCCGTACGCCTCTGCCAACTTGATAAAATCAGGGCTGCCGTCTAAGAACACCGCCGTCTGATTATTGTCGTAGCGGAGTTTTTGCACCTCGCGTACCATGCCGAGACGGTCATTCTTCATGATGATGACTTTTATGTTGATGTCGTGCTGGACGGCTGTGGCAAGCTCCATGAACTGCATTTGGAAACTGCCGTCACCGCATATGGCAATGACTTCGCGTTCGGGCGCGGAGCGTTTCGCGCCGATTGCCGCAGGGACGGAGTACCCCATTGTTCCCATGCCGCCGCTTGTGATGAACCGTCCGCCCTCACCAAGCGAAAGGTGGTTCGCAGTCCAAATCTGGTTCTGCCCCACGTCGGCGGTGATAACCGTATCACGCGGCAACAGCCTGTTCAACGTCTTGTAAAACTCTCTCGGGTTTATAACATCAGTACGGGCATTATTCTCCGCGGTTTTCTCGTTACCGCTTACCGTGCTCTTGATTTTATTCAGATAAGCATTCCATTCGTTATGCTTTTTCTGTGGAAGCGTTTCTAAGATTTGCGCCAACACCATGCAGATTTCGCCGACTACGGGAATCGCCGCGTTGAGGTTCTTGCCGATTTCGGCAGGGTCAATGTCTACGTGTATGATTTTGGGCGGCGTGTCTTTGGTCAGCGCGGGAATGGCGCGGTCATTGACGCGCGCGCCGAGTAGAATCAGCAAGTCACACTCATTGAGTGCGCGATTCGCCGTTGCTTTGCCGTGCATACCAATCATGCCGCAGTACAGCCGATGGTCGGTGGGAAACGAGCTAATGCCCATCATGGTGTGGATTACGGGAATGTCGGCGTGTTGTGCCATTTCGCGCATTGCCTCAAACGCGAACTTGCCGCGTTTCGCCGCGAACATTCCGCCACCCGCGCAGATTAGCGGCTTGCGAGACTGTTCAATCGCCTCAATCACACGCTTAATTTGCAGTTTATTCCCTGCCACACTCGGCTTATAACCGCGAATGTCGGGCGGTGTATTGCTGTCTTGATAATTCTCGGGATTAAAGTCAATCTCGACAAACTGAACGTCTACAGGAATATCAATCAGCACAGGGCCCGGTCGCCCCGTCGTAGCGATATAGAACGCCTCGGCGATAATGCGCGGAAGTTGCGCCGCGTCTTTAACCAAGTAAGAGTGTTTGACGAACGGCTCTGCTGCCCCCATGATGTCGGCTTCCTGAAACACGTCTTTGCCGATTTGCTCAGACGAAACTTGTCCGGTAATCGCCACAATGGGGATTGAGTCCATATACGCCGTCGCGATTGCCGTGATGAGGTTGAGCGCGCCGGGTCCCGATGTCGCGACGCATACCGCCGCTTTGCCTGTGAGCCGCGCCAACCCCGACGCGGCGTGACCTGCGTTCGCCTCATGCCGCACTAAGACGTGTTCAATCACGTTCGAGCGGGACAACTCGTCGTAGAACGGACAAATCATCGCCCCCGGATAACCGAATATGGTTGTGATTCCCTCTTTTTCAAGGCATTTCACGAGTGCCTTTGCTGTCGTCATTATTCAACGCCTCTCTCAGCCAATTCGCGCAGTTCAGATTTACCGCTTAGTTCCTTGAACGTGTTTTTCGCGTTTTCGTAGTCCTCAAGCGTTTTACAGTTCTCGAGCGTGCTGACAACTAATGCCATAATGGACTTGAATTGATAATCAGTCATAAATATCCCCCATTTTGTGGTTACTTTTAATAGTATACACTACTAAAAATAAAAAGTCAAGAAAAATCTTGACTATTTTGTTTAATTGAGGTATAATTGTTTAGCGACTATTAACAATGGAGGTAAAATATTGTGGAATACAGGAAGATTAACGGGACAGACTCGTCACCGTCACTGCTCGGGTACGGTTGTATGCGCTTCCCTGAGAAAGACGGCAAAATCGACGAGGAGAAGAGCATCGCTATGCTAAAAGACGCGGTGGATGGCGGCGTCAACTACTTCGATACTGCGTACATCTATCATAACGGCGCGAGTGAATCGTTCATAGGGCGGTTCTTAAAGGAACATTCGGGGCTGAAGCGCGATGAATTCTACATTGCAACGAAACTGCCGACATGGGAAGTGAACAGCCTTGACGATGCAAAACGCATATTTGCCGAACAATGCGAACGTCTGCAAGTCGAAACTATCGACTTCTATCTGTTGCATGACTTGAAAATCGACCGTTTCGAGAAGATGGAACAACTCGGCGTGTATGACTATTGCCGCGAGTTGCAACGCCAAGGCAAAATCAAACATTTCGGGCATTCGTCACACGAAAACTCCGAAAATTTCAACAAGATTATCAACGCCCGTGACTGGGATTTTGTGTTGCTTTACCTTAACTACATGGATTCAAACGTAGGCTCTGACAATTACAAGATGTATGAGGCGGCGACGGCTAAGGGAATCCCCGTATTCTGCATGGAGGGGATAAAAGGCGGTTCGCTGGCGAATCTTCCCGATAATATCCTCACACACTTCGAGTTAATTCACCCTAACGACACGCCGTCGGCGTGGGCTTTGCGCTGGGTAGGAAGTTTAGGCAACGTCAAGGTCATTCTCTCGGGAATGTCGGACAAAAGCCAAGTCAAAGACAACCTCAAGACGCTTAGCGGCTTTGTGCCGCTCAGTGACTTCGAGCAGGACGCGATTGAACGCGTCGGCGTGGACTTACGCAAGCGCGTCCGCAATAACTGTACAGGCTGTAACTACTGTATGCCCTGCCCTATGGGGGTGAACGTACCGTGGTGTTTCTCGATTTGGAACACTTACGGCATTTACGAGAACCGCGGACATTCTAACTGGGAGTGGGGCATGGTGGGCAAAGAATCCTTGCCGTCTAACTGTTCCGAGTGCAGAAAGTGTATGAAAATCTGCCCGCAGAATATTGATATAGTCAGCGATTTGAAGAAGTGCCAATCGGAATTAGACGGTCTTAAATGGTAAGTTATGATTTAATCGCGACTTCGGGTAATGCACGGCGCGGCGTAGTAAAAACACCGCACGATGACATAAATACGCCGTTTTTCATGAACGTGGCGACATCTGCGGCAATCAAAGGCGGCATTTCGGCGGTTGACTTGCCGTCTCTTAAGTGTCAAGTCATGCTTTGTAACACCTACCATCTGCACATTCGCCCGGGAGATGAAGTTGTGCGCGACATGGGCGGATTGCACAAGTTTACGAATTGGAATCGCCCTATTTTGACCGATTCGGGTGGTTTTCAGGTATTTTCGTTGGCTAAACTACGCAGAATAAAGGAGGAGGGGGTATACTTCTCCTCTCACGTTGACGGACGCAAAATCTTCATGGGTCCCGAAGAAAGTATGCAGATTCAGCATAATTTAGGCGCGGATATTGTCATGGCGTTCGACGAGTGTATCCCCGGCGGGCAAAGCCGTGACTACGTTGAAAAGTCCGTAGCGCGGACGACGCGGTGGTTAGTGCGCTGTATGCAGGAGTTGGAGCGATTGAAGCACGCTCAACAAGGTTTAGAGCATAAAAAGCCGACAAGTGTCGGACAGGCACTATTCGGGATTAACCAAGGCGGCACGTATGCGGATATTCGCGTACGGCATATGCAGGAGTTAGCCGAGTTAGACCTGCCCGGGTACGCAATCGGCGGTCTTGCGGTGGGGGAGGCTAAGGCGGATATGTTTGCGGTAATCGACACAGTCGCGCCGCATATGCCTGCGGACAAGCCTCGCTACCTCATGGGTGTGGGTACGCCGTCGGACATTATCGAGGCGGTGTACCGCGGAATTGATATGTTTGACTGTGTTATGCCTACTCGTAATGCGCGCCACGGAACTTTGTTCACAAATTCGGGAATTATGCACGTTGGCAATGCGCGGTTCGAGAGGGACGACCGCCCAATTGACGAAAAATGCGGTTGCCCGACCTGTCAAAACTTCTCGCGGGCATATCTGAGACATCTGTTCAAGTCACAGGAGTATTTAGGCGGGCGGCTTGCGTCACAGCATAACCTGTACTTTTATAACGAACTCATGGAGCGCATTCGCACAGCGATTGAGGCAGATGAATATACTGCGTTTAAAAACGAATATTCGGGCAAATTAGCTCAGCAATATAAAGGAATTTAATCTACTATGAGTAATAACATGGCTTATTTTGACAATGCGGCGACTACGAAAATCAGCGACAATGTGTTGGCGGCGATGATGCCGTACCTTACCGAGAACTACGGCAATCCGTCGTCGATATATCGGTTAGGGACGGAATCGTGGCGCGCGGTGGCAGAGGCGCGCGCAAAAGTCGCCACTGCAATTAACTGTCAGCCCAATGAGATTTTCTTCACGGGTTCGGGGAGTGAGGCGAACAACTGGGCAATCAAGGGTTGCATGGAAAATGAGCCTCAAAGCGCAGTGATTACCAGTGCGTTTGAGCATCACGCGGTATTACACGTTGTAAAAAAGCGCGATAATATAACTTATCTTCCTGTGTATGACGACGGATTCGTTCGCCTTGCGGATTTTACGCGCGCGTTAGAGAACAATCCCGATACGGCATTAGTCACGATTATGCACGCCAATAACGAAATCGGGACAATACAGCCTATTGCTGAAATAGGCACAATATGCCGCGAGCGCGGCGTGTTATTCCATACCGACGCGGTGCAGAGCGTGGGGAATGTTCATATTGACGTGCAGGCTATGAACGTAGATATGTTGTCCCTCACCGGGCATAAGTTTCATGCCATGAAAGGCGTGGGCGCGCTGTACGTCCGTAAAGCGGTTCAACGGCGGCTCGGGTCTTTTATTCGCGGCGGCGCGCAGGAGTCGGGCAAGCGCGCGGGTACCGAGAACGTCGCAGGGATTGTGGGGTTAGGCGTGGCGATTGAGGAGGCGGTCAGTGATATGGAGCGCAAGAACGCGAAACTTCTCGAACTTCGTCAGCGAATTTTGAACGAAGTGGCGCATATTCCCAAAGCGCGCTTGAACGGTGCCATTGAGAGCCGATTACCAAACAATCTCAATTTCTCGTTTGAGGGGATTGAGGGGGAGGCGTTGCTGTTGCAGTTGGACATGAGCGGGATTTGCGCGTCCAGCGGTTCGGCGTGTACTTCCGGGTCGCTTGACCCGTCGCACGTTTTGTTGGCTCTCGGGCTGCCGCACGAGATTGCACACGGCTCGTTGAGACTCACCATGTCTAAGTACACCACCGATGAAGAGGTGGATTTGTTGTTGACGAAACTGCCGATTATTGTGGCGAAACTGCGGGCAATGTCGCCTATGTGGGAGGGTTGACAATTATTTTTTGGGGAGGTTGGGGGAAATGATATACACAGATGAAGTTATGAAGCATTTTGCGGAGCCGCAGAATGTGGGTGAATTGGACGACGCCAACGCCGTCGGCGAGGTGGGGAACGCAAAATGCGGCGATATTATGAAGATTTTCCTGCGCGTCGAGGATAATGTCATACAAGATGTGCGGTTCAAGACGTTTGGTTGCGGCGCGGCGATTGCTACGTCGTCTGTCGCCACGCAAATGATTAAAGGCAAAACGCTTGAGGAGGCACTCGCGCTGTCTAACAAGACAGTCGTGCAGAAATTAGGCGGATTGCCCCCTGCGAAGTTGCACTGTTCGGTATTGGCGGAGCAGGCGGTCAAAGCCGCAGTCGCCGATTATTACACGCGTCAGGGGATTGACCCTGCGCTGTTCGTGAACATGAACGAGTGTGACGAGCATCATTGTTGCGGAGAAGGGGGGAACTGCGGATGAAAGAAGTTATATTAGCACATATTGAAAAAAAAGAGCTTGATGTTCTTAAAGAGCTGTTGCGTAATAGCGAAGAAATGGCGATTATTCAGGCGTTTTACGAACTGCCCGACGATGAGTTAGTCATTGCTTTTCGGCTGTTGTCTAAAGCAGCGGCACTGTCCATTTTTGAGGAGTTAGACACCGATTTGCAAAAAAAACTGCTCAAAAGTTTCACTGAAGACCGCGTTAAGCTCTTCATCAACGAAATCGCGCCTGATGACCGTGTGAAACTTCTTGACGAGTTGCCCGCGACCGTTGCCAAGCAGTTGTTAGAGTCGCTCACGCCACAGGAACGCGAGACCACGAATCTGCTCATGGGGTATGAGGCGGGGACGGCGGGGCGGATTATGACCCCTGAGTTCATCACGCTTAATCGGGATATGACGATTGAACAGGCGTTGGCGAAAATCGGCGTTCAGGCGGAACATAAGGAGACGATTTATACGTTGTTCGTCACCGATTCATCAAAAAAACTTGAGGGCGTGTTGACGCTCAAAGGTTTGCTTATCGCACAGGGTACTAAAGCGGCGTCAATCGGCAAGACGGACGGCAGTTCGCGCATAGGCGATATTATGAGCAAAAACGCCATTAGCGTGTCCACCGATACCGACCAAGAAGAAGTCGCGCGGATTCTGCACGAGTTGGATTTGTTAGCCGTGCCTGTCGTGGACAGAGAAGGGCGCATTGTTGGGATTGTCACTATTGACGACGCCGTTGACATTGTTCACGAAGAAACCACCGAAGACATTGAGATTATGGCGGCACTCACGCCGTCGGATAAGCCGTACTTAGAAACACACCCGCTCAGGCTCGCCAAGAACCGTATTATATGGCTGATGGTTATGTTTTTTGCCGCCATGCTCACGGGCGGGATTCTTGACAAGTTTGAGTATGCGATTGCCGCGATTCCGCTTCTTGTCATTTTCATTCCCATGCTCTGTGATACCGGCGGAAACTCAGGCAGCCAAAGCGCGACGTTGATTATACGCGGGTTGGCAATCGGCGAAGTCACCCCTAAAGACTTTTTCAAGATTATCTGGAAAGAAATACGCGTGGGTTTATTGGTGGGGACGGGGTTGGCGGTTCTGAATTATCTGCGTATGATGATTTTTTACGGCAATCATGATATATACGGAGACAACATTATTATGATTTCCGTTACCGTGTGTTTGACGTTGCTGTTCACAGTCGTCACCGCTAATATTGTAGGCGGTGTGTTGCCTATTATTGCTAAGAAGTGTAAGATTGACCCCGCTGTTATGGCTGCCCCGCTCATCACGACTATTGTTGACGCGCTGTCACTGATTGTGTATTTCTCCATTGCTATGTGGCTGTTGGGGGATTTGATGGTGTAACCACATCAGGTTTACGGCATAAGGAACGGCACAAAGTTTCGTACAACATAGTACACCAAGAACGCGCCGATACTGCCGAACAAAAATACGTTGGAGCGCGGCACGATTTTCATGCTTTTGCTGAACAGGTTCAGCACTAATTCAATGTAAAACGACAACCCGATTAACGCGCCAAACACGATGACTGCGTTACAGCGCAGCGATTCTGCGATGTCGGCGCGTCTGACTAACGCAGTCGTGGCGCGTGTCGCGCCGCAACCCGGGCAGAGGACGCCTAAACGAGTGTATGCCACACAATCCTGCCCTTTTTGAGCGAACCGCAGGAGCGGCTCATACAACAGCACGAACGCGACAACGCAGAGGGGTACAGCAAAGCAGATGAACCACGGCAATGCCGCGGCGCATCTGCTTTGTTTTGTAGTGTAATGATTATCGTTATGATGTGAAGGTTCTTGCATTATCGCAGGAGCGCGGAGAAACTAAAGTTTTGAAAGAATAGCGCGGTGTTGCCCTCGTAGCCCTCGCGGAAACCTTCCCAAAACGCCTCGGTGAATTCGGGGTCTGTGCAGACTAATACCGAGTAGCCGACTCCGATAAGCAACCCCACCACGGCTAAGATTGAGCCTGCCAACGCCATGCCTTTTCCGTCGCATTGACCTTTCAGCGAGAGAATCCCGAATATAATCGCGATAATCGCCAACGGCGCGGACACGAACATACAGCACCCCGACAGGAACGCAAGGATTCCTAACACCAACGCCACGACTGACTTGCCCTTGCCGCCGCCTTGTTGTACCGCATACGGAGTGTAGGGCGCGTAAGGTTGTTGTTGGTAGGGCTGTGCGTAGGGGTTGGTGGGTTGTTGACCGTACGTGGGGGTTTGCGGCTGTCCGTATGGGGAGGGTTGCGAGTACGGCGACTGCGGTTGTTGTGGCTGAGCATATGTCGGCGCGGGTGGCGGTGTGTACGCAGGGGTAGGCGTCGCATACGTCTCGTTGGACGCGACATAAGGCGAATACGCTTCCGCCGGTGGTGGAGCTTGAGCGGGTTCAGGCTCGGGCGCGTGAGTTTGCATGGATACCGCGCTCATGTCGCCGTGTGTCGGGTCTTGATTATATGCTGAATAGTCCTGCGTGTAGTCTTGAGTGTTTTGTGCCGTGAGCGTCTGACCACAGTGTTTGCAAAATGGTGAGCCTAATGCGTTTTCGCCGCCGCAGTTTGAACAATTCATGGAAAAATCCTCCTAATAAAATATAAAACATAGAGCTCAGGCTATGAGTACAAGCTCTTAAAACTGATGGTTTTGACTGCCCGGGAGTGGCACCGATTGAAATACAATCATGAAGAATAAATACACTAATCCTAATAATATGCCAATTGAACCTGTGATTATACCTGCGATTCCCATTCCTTTACCTGCGGGTTCGTTTTTCACGCTGAGGATTCCGAATACCAACGCGAGAATACCCGGCACGATTCCGAAAGCCTGACAACACCCAATCAACACCGCGACAATGCCGAATATCATGGACGTGATTCCCTTACCCTTTTTTTGCGGAACGCCGGGGTAGGGATAAAACATCGGCGGCGGGTAAAATATAGGCGGCGGATACATGGGTGGTGGTGGCGGATACATGAGCGGCGGTGGTGGCGGCGGATACATGGGTGGTGGCGGCGGCGAGTAGGGCGGAGCAACAGGGTGCATGGAACGGTATTGCCCGGGGTACCCCCCTTGTTGCAGGGCGTTTCCGCAGTATCGACAGAAAGTAGCCCCCACATAATTGTTCGCGCCGCATTGTGTACACCTCATAATGCCACCTTAATGCTCTTGACGTAATTGCGAATGTAGTCACTCGCGTTCGCGCCGTGTTCTTCTATTAGCGCAACGATTGCAGAGCCGATAATAACACCGTCGGCATATTGCACGAGTTCGGCGGCTTGGTCAGCGCGGTTGATTCCGAATCCCACTGCCGCAGGCGTGTCCGTAACGCGTTTAATCGCGTCAATCGTCGGTTTGATGTTGTTGTCTATTTCGTCCCGAATGCCTGTCACGCCGAGGGACGACACAACGTATATAAACCCCTTGCTTTCTTTGGCAATCATTTCTATACGGTTTTGCGATGTGGGCGTGACTAATGAAATCAGCTCAATGCCGTACTTGTCTGCCACATCGGTTACTTCACGGCATTCCTCATACGGCAAATCGGGAATAATAATCCCGTCAACGCCCACAGCCTTACATTCAGCGAAAAACTTATCGTACCCGTAAAAGTATACAGGGTTTAAGTAGCTGAGTATGACAAGAGGAATGTCGCTTTTTTGCCGCACTGTGCGGATTACGCCGAACACGTCGTCAACGCTGACTTTTTTTTCAAGCGCGCGAATGTTCGCCGCCTCAATGACAGGACCTTCCGCCACAGGGTCGGAGAAAGGTATGCCCACTTCGATTAAATCTGCGCCGCCTTCTTCCATAGCGAGTATAAACTCGGCGGTATTGCTTATATCAGGGTCGCCCGCAGTCAAAAAGCCGATAAATGCTTTTTGATTCGCAAAGGCTGACTTTATTCTGTTTGGATTACTCATATACGTTCCTCCCCCTGTACCGTGCAATCGCCGCGACGTCTTTGTCGCCGCGCCCTGACAGGTTGACGATAATTACATCGTCGGGCGTGTATTCTTTCGCGAGGCGAATCAGCCCTGCTACGGCGTGCGCCGATTCAATGGCACAGATAATACCCTCACTACGTGCGAGATATTCAAACGCGGACACCGCATCTTCGTCGGTAACGGCGATGTAGTCAGCACGGCGCGAGTCATGCAGATGGCTGTGTTCCGGACCGATTCCCGGGTAGTCCAGCCCTGCTGATATAGAGTAAACCGGGGCAATCATGCCGTTTTCGTCTTGACAGAAGTAAGACTTCATGCCGTGGAATACACCTTTTTGCCCTTTGGTGATTGTCGCCGCGTGTTCAGGCGTGTCCACGCCTTTGCCCGCAGCCTCACAACCGATGAGCCGTACGCCCTCGTCCGCTATAAACCCTCTGAATATGCCCATGGCGTTACTGCCGCCGCCTACACAAGCAATCACCGCCGCAGGGAGCTTGCCTTCAAGTTGTAGAATCTGCTCACGCGACTCTTTGCCGATTATGCTCTGTAAGTCTGCGACAATCGCAGGGAACGGATGCGGCCCGACAACGGAACCCACAACGTAGTGCGTGTCCTCAACTCGTCTGCACCATTCACGCATGGTCTCGTTTATCGCGTCTTTGAGCGTCATTGTGCCGCTTGTAACGGAGTGAACGGTTGCGCCGAGCAGTTCCATGCGGTAGACGTTGAGTGCTTGGCGTTTCACATCTTCTTTGCCCATGAATATTTCACATTCCATACCCATGAGTGCCGCCGCAGTCGCTGTCGCGACGCCGTGTTGACCTGCGCCTGTTTCGGCGATTACGCGGGTCTTGCCCATTTTCTTGGCTAACAGGCATTGTCCGAGTACATTGTTAATTTTATGCGAGCCTGTGTGATTCAAGTCCTCACGTTTGAAGTAGATTTTGCCGCCGCCGAGTTCCTGCGTCATTTTTGCGGCATGATACATCAGCGACGGTCGCCCTGCATATTCGTGCAGGAGTACGTCAAACTCCTCCAAAAACGCAGGGTCGTCTTTATAACGCGCATATGCTTTCTCTAAGTCATGAACTTCGTTCATAAGTGTTTCGGGCATATACTGCCCGCCGAATTCGCCGAATCTTGCAGATGTATTATTCATATTTACTCCAAATTAAATGACAGAATAGTTTAAGTGTATCACACTTTCGACAGTTTGTCAAGCGATTATTCAAGTTTCTGCAGTTTCTGCAATAGTTTTCACAGTTTCGGTGACAACTTCATACTCCTCTCCGTCTACTACGACGATGTGAGTGGTGCGCAGGGGTTCTTGCGTGGATTCGTTAACATTTGTTTTGCTCATGTCCTAACAACCTCAATTCTTGATGAGTTAAGTCGGCGTATTCGCCCTGTGCGAGCATACCGAGTTTCACACCGCCTATGGACGTGCGTTTCAGTCGCGTCACGTTTAATCCCATCGCTGCGCACATTCGACGCACTTGTCTGTTTTTACCCTCCACAATCGTGAACAGCAACACCGTGCGTTTTTCTTCCGCAGTCGCCACGTCAACAATACAGGGGCGCGTGCGGTAGGGCTTGCCGTCCCCCTCAATCTCCACTCCTGCGGACAACTGCGCCAACTGCGCTTCGGTTACTTTGCCCGACACCGTCACGCGGTAAACTTTGCTGTATTCGTTAGCGGGGTGGGCGATTCGATTAGCAAACGCGCCGTCGTTCGTAAGTAAAATCAACCCCTCGGAGTTGGCGTCAAGCCGTCCGACAGGGTAGACGCGCTGTGTAATGTCTGTCTTTTTGAGCAAATCTGTGATGAGTTTGCCGTCAGCGGCGTGAGGGTCGCTCATTGTGCAGACATAACCGCGCGGCTTGTATAGTTTGATGTATCGCGGAGTGTCTTTACGCTTCATGGTCTTGCCGTCAACGGTGATGACATCACGGGCGGGGTTGGCTTTGTCCCCGAGTGTCGCGGTGCGTCCGTTGACTTTGACGAGACCGCGCTCAATGTACGCTTCCGCCTTTCGGCGGGAGCAGTAGCCCGAATCGGCTATGATTTTTTGCAAACGTATTGCATCTTTTCTATTCATAATTCTTATACAGCATTCCTATTTTAGTAAATCCGTAATTGTACATTTTGATGTGGTCGTTCCAGTCGTCGGGGGCGTTGAGGGTTACGGCTATGAGTGTACGCCCGTCGCGTTGAGCCGCCGTAATCAGGCAACGGCGCGCGTTGTCGGTAAACCCGGTCTTGACGCCGATGCACCCCTCATACATATGCAACAGCTTGTTGTTGTTGCTCAGCCACCGCCTGTAGGGAGGATTGCCGAATTCGGTACGCACCGATTGCGTGGCGGCGATTTCTCGAAACGTCGCGCTTTCATCAGAGCGCGTCAGGGCATAGGCGGTCAACACCGCCATGTCATAAGCTGTGGAGTGGTGGTTAGCTTGGTCAAGACCGTGGGGGTTAGCGAACTGCGTGTCTGTCATGCCGATTTGCCGCGCTTTGGTGTTCATGAGCGTGACGAATTCGCCAACGCTGCCGCTCACGCTCACTGCCGAGGCGTTCGCCGCGTCATTGCCCGACGGCAACATCATGCCATAACAAAGCGCGCGCCGCGTCACTACGTCGTCTTCGCGAAGACCCATTGTCGTGCCCTCGACGTGAATCGCGCCGTTATCGACTTTGAATCGGCGGTCTAAGTCCCCCGCCTCTAACGTCAGAATCGTCGTCATGACTTTCGTGAGGCTCGCCATTGCGCGAACTTCATAAGCATTCTTGGCGTACAGGATTTTACCCGTTTGCGCGTCAATCACAACTGCCGAAACGCTTGACGTTTCAGGAGTGGGCAGTGTAGCAGTCTTGACAGTAAACCCTGTCATCATGGTTGACAAGAGTGTCGCTGATATAATAATGGTTAATAACTTTTTCATACCACTATTGTGACAAAAAAACCATTGTTTATGACTGTTATTTTTTGTTTGATTTGTCGGGCGGTGAGTCGGGCTTTTCGTTCGCGTTTTTGTCGCTCGGTTTCATTTTCCCGAGTACGGCTTTGACTTTTTCGATTAGCTCCGGTGCCGCCTCAAACAGGCTTTCCATGAGGTTACCCTCACGCTGAATCGCGTCAAGAACTTGAATGTCTCCGTCGGGTTTAATCACCAAAAACGTCATGGGTTTTATGGTGACGCCTGCCCCTGCGCCTCCTGCGAAAATTTGTTGCGGCGCGGATTTTGACGGCACGTCCGACCCGCCCGAAACAAACCCGAACGATACTTTGGATATGGGAATAATCGTCGTTCCGTTGGGCGCGGTAATCGCCTCCCCGATAATCGTGTTGACGTCAACTAATTGTCGGATTTTCTCCATCGACGTGGACATTAACCCTTCTAAATGCTGTGCCATTATTTATTACCTCCTTATACTCCGAGCGACAGCGACTTACAGCCGCTTTTTTGTCGCTCTCCGCAGGTCAGGCAGAGCCTGACCTTTGACTTACCATGTTCATAAGTTCTTTTCTGTACTTAAACGCAAGACCGCCCGCTATGAAAACGACTGTGCCCACGCGCAGTTTTGCCTTGAACTTCATGTTGATTTGCGTCTTTTCGCTGTCGAAGTCAGCCGCGACGGTGACTTGCTTGACTTTCAGCGACAAGATTTGATTCAACCACGTCAACAGTGCGGAAATCGCCGCCGACTGCGCGCCGTAAGTCAACGCAATGGTGAACGCATCGTCTCCGCCGACGATACAACTCAGGCGCAACCCACGAACTTTCACTTTACCCGCTACGCGTTTGAGCGGCGTAGTCATGCTGTCATAAATCACTTTGAACATCTCAAAGTCAAAACTGCGGGAGTTGGCTTGGCTCACGTCCTGCGCTAATTGTGTGACCCCTGAACGCTCGGATAATCGCTGCGTCAACGACGGTTCAGGCTGTGATTGTGAGCGTTCGGGCGGTGACGGCTCGTGCTTACTGCGTTTTGGTTTGCGTTTTTCAGGTTTCGGGGGAGTGTCCGAATCAAACACAGTCAACCCCAAATACTTGACTTTTACGCGAAAATCGCCGCTATACGTCACTTTGGCTTTGACACTCGCCGACAGAATCACCACTAATAACAACACGGGTATGCCTACTGCGGCAATCACCACCCATAACCACACGGGCAAGCTCGGCAGCGGCGGAATTGCGCGCCATGCGGTTTCAATCCATGCTGTCATTGTCATCACCTTGTATTGGTTCCGATTCAGTCGCGCTCTCTGATTCAGGCGCGCCTTCCGATTCTAACGAGAGCTGTTCATTTTCGTTAGGCAACGGCGGCAACTGATTTAGTTTGGCTAATCCGAAACAGCGCAGGAACGCTTCCGTAGTGCGGTAGGCAATAGGTCGCCCGGGCAAGTCAAGCCGCCCTGCTTCTTCAATTAACCCGCGATTGTTCAGCGTGTTCACCACGCTCCCCGAGTCGATACCGCGTACCTGTTCCACGAATGCCTTACTCACGGGCTGGTTGTACGCGATAATCGCGAGAACCTCCATTGCCGCCGCCGTCAACGGCACACTGCGCCGCAACTCCACTGCTTCTTTGACGTATGGCGCGAACATCGGCTTTGTCGCAATTTGATATGACTTGGCTAATTCCAACAGGATAAGCCCGCTTTTACTCCCTGAGTAGCGTTTTTTGAGGGCTTGTACCGCCTCGTCAAGTTCTTCTTTGCTGACCGCGCAAATCTGTGCGAGTTTGTCCGCCGTTATCGGCTCACCGCAAGCGAACAGCACTGCTTCTAATACTGCGATTGTATTATCCATCTTTACCTCCGGGCAAACGGAGCTGCACCCCTTGCCCTCCGCATATTCGGCAAAGCCGAATCTTTGACATTTCAAACTTTAACATTTCTTATTATATCTATATACTCCGAATCTTCGGTGAATGCGATGCGTCCGTGGGTAGACAGCTCAAGGAGTGCCAAAAACGTAGCTACTTGGGCAGAACGCTCCACCCCTTTGAACAGCGGCGCAATCTCGACACGCTCACGACGGCGCAGATGTTTGAGTACGTGCACGACTTTGCTGAACACCGTCACGTAGTCAATCGTCAGCGCGGGGTTGAGTTCCTCCTCGCGCGGCGGTTGTTTGAGTAACTCGCGCAGTTTGTCCCGCGTTGCGGCGGCGAATAGTGCCTCGGCTAATTCTGCGGGGTGATGCCCGATAGTATAGGTATTGTCCGCTTCGATTTGCGTAGGTTGCCGCGTGAACAACACGTCTCCTACGTACAGCTCGCGCAGGCGTTCGGCGGTGAGCTTGCACAGCGCGTACTCAATCAGCGCGCCCTCAAGTTCGCGCTTTAGCTTGTCCGCCTCATGTTTAGGGAGCAGTGCCGCAGTCTTGATTAACAACAGGTGTGCCGCCGCTTCTAAAAATTCCCCTGCCAACTCTATGTCATGTTCGCCTGCTTTTTCGATATACAGCAGAAACTGTTCTAACAATACGGCGATTTCAATGTCGCGAATGTTGAGCTTGTGTTTGGCAATCAGCGACAGCATGAGGTCTAACGGGCCTGTGAATATTTCTAACTTAAATTCGATTGTTGTCATATAGCACTATAACCCCACCACGAAATACAAGCCGCGCATGATAGTGTAGCTAACGTAATACATTCCTTTGAAGAGTGGGTTATTGTCCCATATCAGCGACAGCAACAACGCCATTCTGATGATGTTTGAGTTGCGCTCAAACCAGTGCGCCGCACGGTCATTCAAGAAAAAGAACAGGACTTTTGAGCCGTCAAGCGGTGGTATGGGTATGAGGTTGAATACCGCCAAGTATACGCTAATCCACGCCATGGAGGACAAGGCACGCACCGCCCAGTACACCATGTCACCACTGCCGCCGAAAAGGATAATCAGCCTTACGATAATGACTAATATAAACGACATGAGTATGTTCGACACGGGTCCCGCAAGCGCGGTCAATGCCATGAATCCGCGCATGGTTACTTTGCGGGAGGCGTTGCGCGGGTCAACGATGACGGGTTTCGCCCAACCGAGCGGGAAAATCAACATACATAACGCGCCGAGAGGGTCAATATGCACGAAAGGATTCAGCGTCAACCTCCCTTGATTTTTAGCTGTATTGTCCCCGAGTTTATACGCCGCCCACGCGTGTGCAAACTCGTGAAACGGCAATAACACGATGATGATTGCCGTCACGGTGAAAAAGCTCATCATAATGTCAATCGCTTCGTGGTTGCCGTATAACAGCATGGGGATAGGTCGCCATAGTATTGCTCTACCCATTTTTAATCATACCTTTCCGCCAACAAAGTGACATGAAAATTTCAATCTTTTGATTCCTTCAAAAAATTGTGTATATAGTCGGTGATATTGCGTACGCGGCGGTTGTCAACAAACAAGCATAACACGCCCATTGCGTTGATTGTGAGGAGTGCGCCCGCGAAAATATACCACCCTGTATAGTCAAAATCGCGCGGTAAGATGTTCAGCGATTCGATAAAAGGCGAGAGCCGCAGTATGATTAATTCAAACAACAACGCCAATGGCAACGACAATGCGAACAGCACCGCCGCGAATCGCCGCACCGCCGTT
>Ga0082212_10002340_pt1 | contig 27721 bp, 21 predicted proteins | sample TergutNt197P3_FD_71548 | JGI IMG/M metagenome (GOLD analysis project Ga0082212, IMG submission 71548) | Neocapritermes taracua P3 segment gut microbial communities from Petit-Saut dam, French Guiana - Nt197 P3 | ecosystem: Host-associated > Arthropoda: Insects > Digestive system > Gut ...
GATTTATAACTACCGAACCGCTTGGGGAAATCGTTCCGCCTGTACCTGCCGTTGCAGTGTAGGTGTAGGTTGCCACATCTACCGTAATAGACAGTGATTTGCTGTCTGTCCCTCCTGCATTGGAAGCCTGAACCGTAAAGGTAGAGGTTCCTGCTGCGGATGGGGTTCCGCTGATCGTGTTGCCTGACAGACTTAATCCGCCCGGCAATGAACCGCTTATCACACTCCACGTAATGGGCGAATCGCCGGTTGCTGACAAGGTTTGGCTGTAGGCCGTTCCCTGTGTTGCATTGGGAAAACTCGCTGTCGTGATTGTCGGCGGAATTGCCGGTGGGGTTTTGTAGGTTGCGGTGATTGTTGCATTTGCACTTCCCATTGTAAGGGTTGTGTTTGCACTGTTCACGTTTGCTACTCCGCTCGTGTTACCTGTCCATTGGTCAAATACTTTTCCCGAAGGAGGTGCATTCGCTCCAATGTTTACTACCGTTCCGGCGGCATAATTTCCGCTGCCTGTTCCATCGTTCACCGTTAAGGTGTAGGTTGCCGCACTGACGGAAACACTTGCTGAAGCCTGAAAGCTTCCATCTGTTGTTGTAAACGTGATGGTCGCACTTCCTGGATTCAGATAATTGACTGTTCCGTTTGAAACGGTTGCCACACTTGAATTGCTTGTTGACCATGCACCACTTTTGTCCGTCGCATTTGAGGGGCTGACGGTTTCGGAAAGATTTCCGCTTCCGCCTACCTGTCCAGACAATGAAGTCGGACTCACTGAGACTCCGGTCACTGAGACTGTCGGAGTAGATGCAGGAGCGATATTCACAGTCGTGCCCCCTGCATAAGTAATTCCTACCCTTCCAGGGGAGCTTGTAGTTAAATATAAGTCTCCGGATTTTCCCCCAGTATAACTTCCATAAAGATTAGGACTCCAATAAGGACCGCTTTGCCCTTGTATAGGAGCAACCGAAATTGTAACTGAACCTCCTCCAGACGGGAGGGTGATGTTGTACGTTCCTCCTAAGTCGCCGGGGCCCAGGGATAAATCTTGTGCATACGCACACACACTAACCGCTATTGCGGCAAATAATAACATAATCTTTTTCATAATTATTTCCTCCTTTTATTTTTATTAATATTGATATTGATGATGCATATTCTTCTCTACCAAAACGTAAAAAAGAAAACAATCACTGATTTTGTTCAGTTTTATATTATTGTTTACTTTTTTGTTTCAGTATATAAGGGATGGTTCCAACACGTTAGTACATGTCAGAATTCATCTTTTATATCATCATTAGCAACATTTTTTCTCTCCACAAACCCCATTCCACTCCGTCATGCTGAACTTGATTCAGCATCCCCCTTATATTTTAGAGATTGCGGATCAAGTCCGCAATGACGGCGAAGTATGTTAAGACAATGACGAAGGGGTGTGGGCATCAATGATTTTTATATCTGTGGTATTATCGCTTCGTTTCATATCTAAGGTGGTGTTGTCCCATGGCATACAGTAGGAATAAGGATAGTCGTTGAAATCGGCATCAACTCCGCAGGTAATTGTCTTAAAATTAGCCGTTCCGGTACAGTTTGAAGATCTCGGTTCTTTATAAGCCTCAACCATATCTCACGGTCTGAGATGGATTCCGTCAAATTCGCATCTGGTATCAAACTCACAACCTCTTTTTGATCCGGTATTTGTTGTGGCTTCATCAAAAGCAACGTTGAATGACTGTCGCCGTCTTCCGTCACAGAAATAAAAACATCCATTTTTTACATTAAAGGTTCCTGCACGATCTGCAGTACAGTTGCCTGGTAATAAAGTCGCCCCTTCCAAATGTACTGCTCCACTGATATGTACGTTCACTCCGGCAGGATTTAGATTTTCACCTCCTGTTTCTACGTTAATCGCCATTCCATTCAGCGAACGAACGAGGAAGGTGTTGGGTTTTGCAGGGGAAAGGTAACTCTCCCAACCGTATATTTCCCAATCATAATCACTCCAGGCAAAAGTTCAAATCTGAGTTACATTGGTATGATCTCCTGCGGCAAAGCTATTAGCTGCAAAAACTTCATTAAAGTGTCATCATGGAATAATAGCATTAGCAGCAGAGCTCTGATTGTAATCTCCTCCTCCTATTGCATTATTTGCCGATGAAACTGTGTTAAACGTACCTCAACCTATAAAACTTCAGTCAGCATTTTCTTCTATTTTATTATTCAAGCCAGCACCTATTGTTGCATTTTTTGCACTATTAACATTTCGGCTTCCTGCTCCAATAGTACTATTTTCAGCATTATCACCTATTGTATTGAACTCACCTCCCCCAATCACCGCGAACTGTGCACCTTCCCCAATGGTGTTCTGCTCATGTCCCGCGATCAGCCTCTGGGGGATGATCAGCCTGTCCTGCCCGTTCGCCTCCAGCTGAAGCGTCTGGGTGGCATCTTCGGTCGCACCTAAAACGAGGGTATGCAGACTGGCGTCGTGGGTGGCCTGTCTGACCGGAATGACTAAGGCCCCTGCGGTGGCTGTTACTGCCACAGCTAACACCGCTCAGAGTAAAAGAGGTTTTGTCGCGTTTCCCATTTTTGTTTTATTAGGAGGATAAAACTTCCAAGACTGTTTCAAGTATATGGATTATCCGCCAAATTGCAAGTTTTTTTGGAGATTTTTTTGGAAAATTTTATTTTTTTTAAAAAAGAAAAACAAATCTGAATGATGTCGTGTATTGTTTCTTTTATAACATCCCCCTTAACCCCCTTCAAAGGGGGAATTTGGCGCCATTTTAACGTTAAAATGGCATTACTTTTGCTTTAAAAAAACATCAGCGTTAATACCTGCCTGTTTCAAGATTGCTTTTAATGTTCCTTCCGGCATATCGCCTGTATGATTTGGAACAGTTGTATATCTATTTGTTTGAGAATTGTACCAAATTTCATGACTGCCTGCAGCTTGCCTGTAAAATTCAAAGCCTGATTTTTTCAACAAAATTACGATTTCTCTGTATTTAAAACCCGATAATCGTCCCATAATATTACACTGTAACTACTAATGGATAGCTAAAAGAATTACTGATCCGCGCTAAATTTAGAGTTTGCTGTTCCTGTGCTTCAATGAGTTGTTTTGCTACATCTCTTGCGATTTCAATCGTTTCCGTAATACTGTTCCCTTGAACAACAAGCCCTTGTATATTGTCGGAGGTTGCCAAATAAACACCTTCGGGCAATTTTTCTATTTGAAGATTTACGATTTTTTCCATTTTATTAATTTCGGGTACTAAATTCTTCTTTCTTTTTGAGTTAAAAATAACGACGCAAAGGTAATGCAAAAGGATTGATATACAAAAAAAAGTATTTCTTTTTTCTTGCAGTGTATAGGCCGCTGGCGGCCTATACACTGCTTCGCGCGTCGTTTGCTTCGGCGCTTTGCGCCTCGCAAAGAACGTATATTATGTCATCATCATTATCAACATTCAAAACCAAAAAATTATGAAAATATGTCAAAGAACGCTTTTTGAGTTAAGAGATAAGAACTAAGAACTAAGAGTTACCTTAGCTGTCATTCCGACCGAAGTGGAGGAATCTCATCATATTGTGATGTAGAGATGTTTCGGCTTCGCTCAACATGACGTTTGTAGTGTCATCCCGTACAGGAGTGTTCGCTACGGCGGCGAATGTGATAAAATCCGCAAAACGGAACGAATACGAACAGTCACAGCATGACAAAGAAGCCATGCTGCGTCTATAAGGTCATTAAAATATATTGCCGGATATTTGTTAAAATATGTTAAAATGCGGGGGGGGGGTAAAGTGGTAATATACAGCAAATTACGGCATTAAGCCGATAGCGGTTGCATATCTGTACGGTTTTGTCCACGATTACCAAATTCATTTGAATACATTTTTAACGGCTACAAATATACGCAAGATTTCCGGATAACCAATTTTTTTTGTTTTTTTTCAGCGATTCAGAGTAGAATATTTCAAAAGCCATTATTTTTATTTTTGTATGATGCCAAGGCACTCCTTATCCGTTGGTTTTGATTACCACGTATTTAAGATTTGTGATTTGTTTTTCATGTAATTATTTTTGTTTTTCTTTATTGGATTTCATCAGATTCGGGAGTGATGTTTCTCCTCGCCGGGAACTATCTATTGATCAGGCATTTATTACTGTCAGCGTCTTTATTCCAGTCTGACCTGTCTTGGCATATTGCTCCACATTTCAAACGAATCCATTAAGCGGTCGATGGGAAGAAAATATAAATAGCCATTGATAATTTTCCACAACTCATTCCATGTGAGTTTTTTGGTTTTCAATAATTCTTGCACTTCAATTGAGTGTTTGACCAGTTCTTTTATCACGTAAGCCAGTTGCCGGGTGTTGTGCCAGTTTTTTATCGCATTGAAGTTACTGCGGCTATACTTGTGATGCAGACTTCCGCCTCTGTTTTTTTGCGTGTTGAAGTGATCTTCGATCAACCACCGTGCACGTCCTGCCATCAGAAGATCGGCGATATTGTCACTGTTAACCGTCAAGTTGGTCAGAAACACAAAACGGTTGGAATCTCCTTTTTCACCCGTTTGCCGATGAACCGTTTCCTGCACACATTCTATCCACCGGATGCTGTGTTTTTTATATTCAATGTCATTAATCCATCGAAAAGTGCGCGTGATCCAGTGTGTGGAGGTGGCTTTGTGCTGTTTGCATGACGAACATCCACCGCTGAGAGGCAACAGGCTTTCAACTTCTTCCCATACGCTTGGAAGGTTTCCATCCTTGAAAACTGTAATATATTTCCACCCGTACTCCTGACAGACATTCATGATCGAAACGTTGGAATACAAACCGTCGGCAAGAATGCAGACACCCAAACGCGGAAAGTGTTTTTTCAGCCTTACCGCCATACGTTTGAAAGCCTTCGATTCACAGTCTTGCTTGTTGTACTCCTGTTTTTCGTCATTGGCAATCCATTCGGTCATCAGCGGAACAGTCATGCCATTTTTGCAAACCAGTACTGCCTCCAGAAGAAACGTATGAAAAATCGCCTTGCCGCTTTTGTACACCTTTGTGCAGGCAATCTTTTCTATTTTCTCCGGAGGAGCCTCGCCCCAGTTGTAAGCGCCGGTGCCATCAATGGCAATATGGCTGTATTGCTGAAAGAAACGGAATTTATGAAATACGCGCTTCTCTATTAAAATGGATACCAGACTGCAACGAATCTCTTCCATCGTCTGAAAATCCAGCAGTTTGAAAAGATCGTTAGTCGCATCCATGTGTGGCAGTTCCATCCCAAACAATCGGCGGTAGTTTTTACAAAACATTTCTTCTCTTGCCTTACTGTTGAAAGCGTTACGCGAATTACACCCCAGTATGAATAATACTATGGCGGACATCACCATTTCCTCAATGGGGTACGTTTTGAATTTGCGGGGATCGGACAGCATGGACAGACGTGCCGACAAGTCTGTAAAATGACAGCGCATCACTTTTTTGATATTCCACAACATCACTTTGCCGCTTTCAGCCGCACTGAAATAGCGCTTTTTAGAGGCTTTGTAACGTATTTTTCTTTTTTGAGCGTTTTTTTTTCATCCGAACAGGCATTATTTAATTACACATAAATGCCTGCGCATCAGATTGTAGATTGCCGACTGCCCGTACGCAACCTGATACATCTTCCTGATATGTTCCCCTGTCAAGGGGCCTGACCATCTGTCGGAATTGTATCCGAACTCTTTCGGACTTTTTGACAAATCCTCTTTTAACTGATTTGTCTGCTCGACCGTAAGGCGAGAATGTCGGCCTCTTCCTGCTTTCATACGCAATCCTTTTACGCCTTCTGCATCAAACCGGTCAGCCCAATTGCAAATCTGCTTGAAACTGGTACGGAAAAATCCTTCCAGCGAACGACTGCTGTATCCTCGCGTGAGTTGGAGTATGGCATACAGCTTTACTCCTGTGCGGTAATTTTCATTACGATCAAAGAAAACTTCAATCTGTTCTGTCTTGTAATTTTTTAATTGTTTTACCTTGCGTCCCATATTTGTTTGTTTTGAAATTTGGGGCAAAGATAATAAATATATGTGTAATTATATAATGATGTCAATAAAAAATAACCTGAAAAATATTTTTTTTATGAATCTTTAACTTGTTGAATTTTAAATTGAAAAAAAATTACTCTGAATTGCTGAAAAAAAATCAATTTAAAATAGGGATACACGAAAAGAGAAGGTCAAAATTCAACTCATACGTTATATGTATAGTAAGCGTCTCCGCGATACCGTATTGACAAGATAAAATAGAGTAAATATCTTTGCGGCATTATTCAGAACGTAAAAGAAGATGAAAGCCGAGGAGTTATATACAAGGGTGTAGAATCGTATAAAAGCCTGTTATCATTAAAGGGTTCATCAACACCGGGTATGCGCACCAATTGTCGAGGTCACCAAATATCGTATCGTATTTTTTTGATTTGGGTGTCAAGCAGTGAAACAGCAAAAGGAATAAAAGAGATAGAAAGTCGTAAGAAGCGAATAAAAAAGAAGAAAGACAGTGAAGCAGTGTCAATCGGTTCATCTTCCAAAGCATCGTGTAAAAAAGACACAAAGAGTACCCAGTTATTGTATCCTTTGCATATTATTACAGGCGTTAGTGATCTGGACGGTGAAGCCGAATCAAATCCTGCCATGCCGGTTGAAAGTCAAAACAAACAGTCGTCGGATTCAGTTTGTCCGCCATATCCGCTGACAGACAGTTTATAAAGAGTTGGAAAGGGTTCATAAAGAAGAAAATTCCTCCATATCACTGAAGACACCAAGTGAAATAACGCATAATATGTATCAGTTACCTATCAACTTCCCGATTCAAGACATATCAAATCCACCCTCCTTAAAATGGATGAACAGCAAGAAGAATTATACCAAATTATCCAAAAATATTTTCAGGGTGCTGCATTGCGGAAAACAAGAAAAGGATAGGTGTAATCCAAATATTAAGGCATGGTAATGCGGAGACGCTTATGTTGTATTGTGTGAAATAGAAAAAAATTGCACCCTGATCAGTTTTCAGGATGCAATTTTGATGCGCTGTCAGGAACTAAACAAAAAGTTCCTTTAAACCGCAGCCTAATATCCGGGATTTTGTGTTAGCACTGCGCCGATATTTTTTTCTATTTCTGCATAAGGAATCGGGTACAAGTTTTGATGATCAAGCACTTTATGTCCGGCCGGACCATACTTTCTTGCACGCTCTACCATTTTTCCCATACGGAACAGGGTAACATTCCGCACCTCTTCTCCAGCCAATTCGCGGGCGCGCTCATCCAGAATATAGTCGATGTTCATTTGTTCTGCTGTGGCAGGCGAAGCCTTTGCCCTGCTCCGCACTACATTAATAGCATCGGCTGCTTGCTGAAGCTGATTATTCAGCACATAAGCTTCTGCCAGCAACAAATACGTTTCCGCCAGTCGAATCAGGTATTCGTCTTTGAATGAACCTACTGCATAATCGTTTGAATTTAACAACTTATGATTTCCTATATCGGTAAGAGCTTGAACGCCTCCGGACATCTCAAAAGCAACAGAGGGTATGCCTTCAAAAGCGCATAATTTGGTCACTTGCGGATATATGTAACTGAAAGTGTCCGGTTCATACAACCAACCGTCTTTGATAAGCCATTGCCCATGGCCGGCGGCCGGTTCCATGGTCCACTGTCCCGCAGCATTCTTTGTGCCGGCATTATCAACGATATAATCCCGGAAAATATTACAAGCCGAATTACGGATATCGTTATCAAAATCGGATTGCCAGATTATTTGTCTGAAATAATACGTTGTAGGAAAATATCCATTCCCTCTTCCGCCATTTTCCATCGAGAAGTTGGGAACTGCCGGAGTACGGTGAGCCGGGTTGTTGATATCGGTGCCGCCTTCCTTTAATGTCATGGCTGTTCTTAACTGGGGCATGAGATAGCGGGCGCGAATACATAAATACGGCGATGCGTTCTGCCAGTCGTATTGTATAACAAACAAGCCCTCCGTATTGCCTGACTTCCGGTTGGTTTGGTTTTGCCTGAAAAGATCAAAAAACACATCTTTCGTCGGATCATCTTTATACGTACCGAATCTTTCCGTCATTAACCCCACTCCCGGATAATTAACGACGGCGTTGGCCGCTTCGATGGCTTTTGAATAATCTTTACGACAAATATATACCTCAGACAGCAGATGCTGCGCAACTTGTTTGCTGACTGTGCCATCCGGTACTTTATCAATATTATCCAACAACGAAATTGCTTCTAAGAGGTCTATCTGGCATTGTTCATACACTTTATCGCGCGGGTCGCGGGTAAAATCATTTCTTGGCTCGGTAATCATTTCCGTAATAATGGGCACATCACCCCATATATGCGCCAACCTGCTGTAATAATAGGCTCTGAAAAACAGCGCTTCACCTCTGAATCTCTGTTTGTCGGCTGCCGTCACTTTTGAGGCGTTCGTTTCCAACTTTGTAAGAATGACATTGGCGCTGCTTACTCCATTGAAAAAATTGCTCCAGTTTCTATTGACATGATTGCGGTCGGGAATAATCCAGGCGCCGTAATTGTTCAGATTGTCGTCGATATTGTTAGGGTGACCATGGTAGTACATGTCGCTCCCAATGTACAGATGATGTTGAAAGCCGCCTGTTTCATCATTGTATCTGAAGTTCCACCAGCGAATCAAATCATAGATATAATTCAGTGACTTTTGAAAATGAGCAGAGGTTTCATAGGAATTTTCAGGGGCAAAAAAATCTAATGGCGTTTCCTTAAGCCATTCTTCCTCGTTACAGGAAGTGAGCGCGAACCCCCAAAAAACACAAAGAATATATATTATTTTTTTCATATTGATACATTTTTAATGATTATAATTCGAAATTAATACCGAAGGAATAATTTTTCATGCGCGGATATGTTTGGCCGAGATTCAATCCCTGTCCAAATTCCGGATCCCATCCGTCCCAATCGGTAAATGTCAGGAGGTTCGTTCCGCTAATGAAAACCCTGGCGCGCTTCACACCCAGTTTGTTCAACATAGGTCTGGGAATATTATACCCAAAGGAAAGTTCCTGCAAGCGGATAAAACTACGAGAAACGAATGGCGTAGTAGTGGAAGCCTGGGCGTCGACTTTATCAAGTCTTTTGTAGCGTGCATTGGGATTTTCGGGCAACCACCAGTCGTGCTTGGGTTGACAGTAATAATTGGCATTATTTTCTGAAAATCCATCGCGTGCGGGACGACCATAATAATACTTCTTACCACCCTGTACGGAGTTAATCACAATATTCAGGTCAAATCCTTTATAGGTGAGGTAGTTGCGGATATTGAAGCTGAATGACGGATCCTGATAACTCAATATCTGCCTGTCATCTTCCGGTCTCAGCTCGCCGTCGCCATTCACATCCTCGAATTTATATGTTCCGGGATAAGCGCCATTTTTGATTGTGCCGTTTCTCTCGTCTTCCAATTGATACATGCCGATGATTTTATAATCGTAATTTACATCAAGCGGATGACCTATAAAGATACCGGCATTGACCAAATCGTTGGTATTGGTTCCGGCGCCGCTTTCGAAAATACTGAGCACTTTGTTGCGGTTTCTTGAATAATTAAAGGTAACAGCCCATCGCAATTTTTTTGTCTGTACGGGAATACCGGTAAGAGAGAATTCCTGTCCGATATTTCGCATTGTACCAATATTGGTCGCAACCTCAATGTATGGATCTGCTCCGGTAGTGGCCGGAAAAGCTCCGTTTATGCCCGGAACACGTATGTTATAAATCAGGTCGGTGGTTTTCTGGTAATACCAGTCATAAGTTCCGGTTATCCTTCCATTATATAAGGTAAAGTCAAGCCCAAGATTCGTTGTTGTGGAGGTTTCCCACTTTAAATTAGGATTGGCCATTGTTTTTATTCCCTGAGACAATTGGGGACTTCCACCATCACCATATAAGTATTCTGAATTGGCAGAAGTGCTATACCATGGATTATTAGTGCCCATCTGTGCCAGCGTAGAATAACGCCTTGCAGTTGGGTTACCTGCTTTTCCGTATGAGACTCTCAACTTCAAGTTGTCTACCATTGGAGCGGCGTTTTTGAAAAAGCCCTCTTCACTGATGCGCCATGCAAGCGCTACGGACGGGAAATTTCCGGTCTTGTGGTTTTCACCGAATCCTGAAAAACCGTCGTGACGGAAAGTCCCCGTAAAAACATAACGATCTTTAAGCGTATAGATCAACCTTCCCATCCACCACAGACGCGATTCCGCCCATGCAGATGAAGATAATGTATTGATATTAGACTTACCGCCGCCGAGATTATTATAATGTAAAGTCATATCGGTAAATTCATTTGCCGTGGAATTTGTTTGGTCTTGAACCCGTTTATCGACGCCATATACCGCTGTGGCATTGAACATGTGTATCCCGAATGTACGCATAAAATTGGCTTGATGTTCAAGCGACCACATATTACCAAACGTGTAATTTTTTTGCGCTCGCCCGTTGTCTCCATTTTGTGTATAGTCGAAAGTGTAAGCTCTGGAAAAGTTCATCGATGGGGAAAATCGGACAGTGTAAGTCAATCCGTCAACAGGTAACTTGACATTGGCATAAAAATTACTGTTCAGCATATAGCGCATATTCAAGTTTTCATTTTGAATGGTTGTCAAAATATTGACGCTACCGCGGTCAGGTCTTGCCCAAATAGTGCCGTCGTTATTGTATGCCCTGATAAGGGGTATTTCGCCGGCAACGGATCCCATGTCGGGAGTTTGCCCTGATGTATCGCCTATGGTAAAAAATGATTGCATTCCTACTGTGAGCCATCTGGAAAGCTCTGTTTCTAAATTCACCCTGAAGTTATACCTTCTATAGCGATCATTAATGATCAGGTTTTTTTGATCCATCAATCCGAAAGAAATAAAATAATTGACGGCATCGCTCCGGCCTCTGATGGAGAGCGACTGATTCAATATGTAAGGCGTATTAACAGTGCCCAAATCCATCCATGGGGTATCCGTACCATCCGTCCATCCTTCAAATTGTGATGCCAATCTGAAATTCTTGGTGATGTCCCAGTCGGGATTTTTTTGAATATAGTCGGGACCCAGCCTGGAATTTTGCCAGTCCCACGACTCTAACTGCCAGACATAATCTTTCCGATTGATCCCCCATATATCGCTTTTGTTTGCTGCGATTTGTTGCATTGCAAAACTGCCATTATACTCAATTGCAGGTCTTTGCACGGTCTTCACTTCTTTGGATGTAATCATCAACACGCCGTTGGCCGCTTGGGAACCATAAATAGCAACGCTGCTGGCATCTTTCAAAACATCGATACTCTGAATATCGGCAGTGTTCAGATCATTGATGTTACCCCGAAAAATAACGCCATCTACTACAATCAGTGGCATGGATGAACCTGAGATAGAGTTCCGGCCTCTGATTCGCATCGATATGTCATCTGCATTACCCGCTCTGTTATTTCCACCGGAGCCGGATCCGATATTCAATCCGGGCACCAAACCTCTGAGCGCTTCAGCCACATCTGTCACCGGAACGCTTTCTTTTGCCGATAAATCTGCTCTTGCCACCGAACCGGTGATGTCGCTCCTTCTTGCAACACCGTAGCCAATTACTACAATTTCATCCATCATCTGATTGTCTTCGCGCATGATTACATTAATGACTCTTTGGTTGCCTACCGTACTTTCGGTGGTGAGGAAACCAACGTATGAAAATTGCAGCACTGCGCTTGTGTTGGGTACATTAAGTGAGTATTTTCCGTCGATATCGGTAATGACGCCGGTGGTGGTGCCTTTCACCAGAATGGATACGCCCACCAAGGGTCCTTCGTTGTCGGAAACGGTACCGGTAACAGTAATAACTTGTGCAAAAGTCTGCAAGGAAATCATACTGAATAACCACATAAAACAGAGCAAAACCAAATTGTTTAATGTACGTTTTTTCACTCGTTCCAAATATATTTTTTTCATATTATTGTATTGTTTGTCAAATTTAAAAATCAAATTTTATCAGGCATTAGATATGGAGACCTGTATTGGCGCGTCAGCATGTTATTGGCGTCTTCGTCGCCGATGAAACGCTCAGCTACCGGGTCAAAATTCAAATGTCGTCCCAAGCGATACGAAATATTGCCCAGGTGTGCCAGCGCAGATGCTAAGTGAGCGCTTTCAACAGGGCCATTCTGTAGGCTCATATCGCGGGCGCGGATGGCGTCGAACCAGTTTTTGAAATGTAAATCGCCGGTGGTTTTATTACTCGGGCCTTTCTCTCTGTTCCGGCCAAGATACGTTGAGTATTCATTGTAATCATTGACTACCAAAACTCCTTTATCGCCATAGAAAATATTACCTACTGCAATATTAGCTGTGGGTGTGATTCCCTCTTCCATATTCGTGTACCAGGGACGTATTTCAAACTGTATCATTTTCTTCTCCTTCGGATAATGATACAGGGCCGTATGCAGTTCGGGAACTTCCTTACAGTCATCCCACAGGAATTTGCCGCCCATGGAGGTAATACGTTCGGGTAATCCAACGTTTAATCCCCACATACAGAGGTCTGTTTCATGGATACCCTGATTCCCTACATCGCCATTGCCGTAATTCCAATGCCAATGCCAGTTGTAATGTACCAGATTTTGTGTGAATGGTACCATCGGAGCCGGACCGCACCAAAGATCGTAATCCAGTCCTGCCGGAACTTTCGAAATACCCTTATCGCCGATATCGGCACGTGAGCGAAATACCAATCCGCGCGCAAAATATACTCTACCGATAAGGCCGTCGCGCAGGTGTTGTACAGCCTCCCGTACAGCTACATTGCTGCGCAGTTGTACGCCGTGTTGCACAATCCTGTTGTATTTATAGGCGGCTTCAATTAATTTTCTGCCTTCGGCAATGTTGTGAGTACCGGGTTTTTCCACATATACATCTTTCCCTGCCTGACAGGCCATTATAGCCATCAAAGCGTGCCAGTGGTTGGGCGTGGCGATTGTTATCGCGTCAATATCCTTGCTTTCCAACAACTTGCGGAAATCTTGCTGGATAGCGACCTTTTGTTTGTAGTTGTCTTCAAAAGCTTTTGCTTTTGCCTGTAATACATTCATATCGGGGTCGCATAGTGCAGCAACCACAACTTTGTCCGATTCGGCCAGCCTCATGGTCGAACTGATATGACTTCCGCCTCTTCCGTTTACGCCTAATACGGCAACACGGATACGGTCGTTTGCGCCGATTGCACCTCTTTGAAGTATCATCGGTTCGCTAATCGCTTTTTCTTCGGCAAATGCTATAGGCGCTGCGGCCGATGCCAAAGCGCCCGTCATAGCGGTTGCTAAAAATTTTCTTCTTGATTGTTTCATTTCAGTAAAATTTTAAATAGTTAAATTATAAATGAATTTTATGGATTAAAATCGTTAAAAATTTTGTTCATTTCTTCGTCGGTAGCAAAACCGTTTGTCTTAATAACAATCAGATGCCTGAACGTAGTCGATTGACCGGGATTTAGTTTTTCCTGAAACAACGGTCTTTGTTCAGGGTCTTCACCTCTGGCTGCCAACTCCCTGTTTCCCATGTTGTTTGTGGCAAACAATCCGTAACCTCTTGCGTGAGAATGAGCAGGATAACCCCAGTTGTTCTTATGGTCGATAATTGCAACGGTGATTTCTTCACCGGCTTTATTGGCAGACAGGCTTACCCATTTAGCAGATTTTCCCCATACGCCGGCTTCTTTTTCCATCCCTTCACTATTGCGGTATAAACCGTTTACGCCCTCATTGTTTGGCTCTACTCTTGTTACAACTCCATGAGAATCGATAAATTCAGCACGGCTATTAGTGGGTTCTTCAAATGCCCTGTCCATACGGATCGCGATCATACCTTCCTTATTGTCGGTAAATGTTACCGTCTCCTGCTGGGCTGTGAGTTTGGTAATGCGTTCAATGAAACGCCAATCACCTTCGCCCCGGAAGACGAATTTGGTTTCTTCCTTCAACAAAACATGTTCATCAATGTTAACCCAATTGGCGGCTACCGTCAGAACGCCTTCTGTCGGTCCGTCTTGTATACTGATGATGTTTGTGTGTCGAATTGTGCCGTAAGAAGCCAAACGGGCAACAGGAATCGCATTCGAGTTATTCCAGAAGTCTAATCCGTTTACATCCCCAAAGTTAAACCACATCCCTACATGATGCGGATGGTCGGTTCGTTCGGGAACAGGACTTTGATAGAAGGGATAAGCGCGCGTTATCATTGTTCCTTTTGAGGTATACAACGGATACAACACAGGTTTGGCAAGCAAAGTGTCTTTTTGCGCCATACCTCCCTTCACGGGATAGAGATAGGAGGTGAACAAAGAACCTCCTATAATGACGTCTACTTGCTGTTGCGCCTCGTTGACAACAAATTTTACGCTTTGTGCAGCAGGTTTATTGCTTTCACATGCCGCAAATACAGCAAGCAATAAAAATACAGCTAATGTTTTGAAATTCAATTTCTTCATAATGTTTAGGTTGATAGTTATTATATTATAATCACATATTCATAATATCCCGCTGGTATTCTTTTTGGGCCTGCGGTTTCAGGGATGTCAGGTCGGCAATTTTCACAACCTGACCCGAAGCAATGCTGTTGCGTGCAGCAATTCCGATTAAGCATGAGAATGCTCCGTCGCGTGTTCCTGCGCATTGTTTATATGGGTCGGGAGTTCCGGGAATAAAAATCTGGTCGCGGAGCAAGTTATCGCCACCGCCGTGCCCTGACGTCCCGTATGGTATCTGAATATACTGGCGCCTTGAGAAGTTTTTATACAGGATTATTTCATCGAAATCTCTATCCTGCATGGGGTTGGATTCCTGAATCCAGGCGTCGATACGTCCCTTTGTTCCGTTGAACGCTATACGGTAGCCTTCATACGGAGAGTATGCAGTGAGCGAATAGGACACTTGTACGCCGTTTGCATATTTGATGGTTGCTGCCATTTTGTCAAAAATATTGATGTCGTTTTTGAAAACACATCCGTCGCGCAGATAGCCGTCGTATTGCTCATTGTCGATATACAATAATTTGTTTGTGTTAATACGGGGAGCGGCCACTCCGGAAGCTTCCGCCTGAAATGCCGTTAACGGACGATCCAACTGAAAGTAGAATTTGCATTGGGCCGTGTGTGAACAGTTCCGGCAATTTTCAGCGCGAAAAGTTCCGTTTTTTCCATAGAAATCAAGCGATCCCAAAGCATAGACCGATTCGGGTTCACTGTCTATCCACCAGTTCAGCAAGTCAAAATGATGACTGGCTTTGTGCACCCACAGCGATCCGCTTTTTTCCACTAATCTGTGCCAGCGCCGGAAGTAATCAGCGCCGTGCCGTGTATCTAAATACCAATGAAAATCGACTGAGGTCAGTTCGCCGATTTCACCGGCACGCAACAATTCCCACAATTTGGCACGATGGGGTGAATAGCGGTAGTTGAAGGTCACGCGGGTTTTCTTGCCTGTTTTCTTTTCCGCATCAAGGATTAGTTGTACTTTCTTTTCGTCGGTCGTCATAGGCTTTTCGGTAAGTACGTTCAGGCCAAGTTCCATCCCCCGCACGATGTAGTCGCTGTGGGTAGCATCAACCGTAGTTACTATAAGAAGGTCGGGTTTGGTTTCCGCTACCATTTTTTCGAAAGCAGTCATTGGATTTTTAAGGTCGCTGTAAGTACGGCAGTTAGCTCCGATGAGTTGCTTACCCGCTTCTACGCGACCGGGATTCATATCGCACAGCCCTACAAACTCTACCCTTTCCGGATAACGTTGTGTAAGCGCTCTGCCCCACATACCGGTGCCGCGCGAACCTGTCCCGACCATGGCTAATTTTAGTTTTTCGGCAGGACGGGATGATGGCGCTGCCGCCGCTTCGATATGCGAAAAAGGATTGATGATTGCACTTCCTGCAAGCGCTGTAGCTGAAGTTGCAAGAAAATTGCGTCTTGAAATTGAAGATTTTGTATTCATACTCGATAGATTATTTTGATAAATAAATTAGTCCATATATAGTATTTTTTATTAAAATCGCAGTACATTAACCTGCTTTAAAAAAAAACGTACCAAAGATAAAAAAACATTTCCGAAATAACTAATTTCGTTATCAAAAAAATCAAAAAAAACACTTAATCGCCTGAATAAGTATCTACCAGCACTTCTCTATATGAATTGAAAATCTTTGATTTGGAAATAAATCCGAGATATCGGCCCTGTTTATCAATTACAGGCAGGTTCCATGCCTTTGAGTCATCAAAAATCCGCATTATTTTTTCCATTGGCATATCCGACACGATCATAACCGGAGCAGAAACCATTATCTTTGTCACCTTAAAGCGGTCATATAATTCGGGGCGGAACATGATATTGCGGATATTATCTATCAGCACCAATCCCGACAGTTTCCCGTTCGGATCGACCACAGGAAATATGCTGCGAGAGCTTTGCGTAATGGCTTTCACTACATCGCCCAGCATCATATCTGGTTGCAAAACAATAAAATCTGTTTCAAGCACATTGTCAATCTTCAACAATGTAAGCACGGCTTTGTCTTTATGATGGGTAAGCAATTCGCCTTTCTGCGCCAAACGCATGGAGTATATACTATGGCGTTCGAACATGTTAATGGTTGCAAACGAACTCATCGATACGATCATCAACGGAAGAAACAGATCATAGCCCCCTGTCAGCTCTGCAATCAGAAAAACGCCCGTCAGTGGGGCGTGCATAACGCCTGCCATCAGACCGGCCATGCCAAGAAGCGCAAAATTTTTTTCGGGCAGATATGGTGTTACTTCAAAAAAATTGGATGTATGCGCAAAGATAAAGCCGGCAACACATCCGAGAAAAAGACTGGGTGCAAAGATGCCGCCACACCCGCCGCCTCCATTCGTAGCGCTTGTCGCAAACACTTTAGTCAACAGAATCAATCCCAAAAACAGCACAATACCCCAATGGTTGTCTTTCAACCCGAGAAAGGCGCTGTGTTCCATCAGCGAAAGAAATTGTCCGTCGAGCAAAGACTCAATGCTGTCGTATCCTTCTCCATATAGCGGTGGAAAAATGAAAATCAGGATACTCAACGTAACGGCGCCCATCACAAAACGTTGCCACTGCCTGTTGCGTGTACGAAAGAAAGTTTCGACTTTATTCGTTGTCCGCGTAAAATATAGCGAAACCAATCCGCAACTTATTCCCAAAAGCAAAACGTATGGAATCCGATGCATCTCAAATGATTCTGTCTGTGAAAACTTAAACATCGCATCCGTACCGGTAAAAATATACGACACAGTGGCGGCAGTAACCGACGAAATCAGCAACGGCAAAATAGAAGTCAATGTGAAATCGAGCATCAACACTTCGATGACAAAGACTAACCCGGCAATCGGCGCTTTAAAAATCCCGGCAACTGCGCCGGCAGCGCCGCAACCCACCAACAACATCAGTGTTTTTTGTTCCATCCGGAACAGCCGTCCGAGATTTGACCCGATGGCGGCTCCCGTCAGAACAATAGGCGCCTCAGCGCCGACGGATCCGCCGAGACCGATCGTTACCGAGCTTGCAATGAGTGAAGACCACATATTATGCGGTTTGATGCGACTTTTTCGCTGAGAAATTGCATATAGAATTTGGGTAATGCCATGACTGATATCGTCACGAACAATGTATTTGACAAATAGGCCGGAAAGCAAAATACCGATTACTGGATAGATCAGCAGCCAAAAATTCACGCCACTTTGTGTATTGGCAGTCAAAAGAACTTGTATGAAGTGAATCAGTTGTTTCAAAAGGATGGCGGTCACAGCGGTACATATTCCGACTAAAAAACTGATAATCAGAATATAATGTTTTTCTCTGATATGTTTTTTGCTCCAAATCAGAAACCTGTAAAACAACCCATCCTCCATCATAATTGACAATTGACAATTGATAATTGATAATTATTTTTTTTGTAATTCATAGTTCTTAACTCTTAACTCTTAGTTCTTAACTCTTAACTCTTAGTCCCCCCCTACACTCCTTTCCCCGTAAAAACCGTTTGAATAGTATACATTAATATAGTAATATCCAGCGTGAGCGACATATTTTTATAATACATGATATCGTAGTCGAGCCGTTCGATCATCTTATCAACCGTTTCGGCATAGCCGTATTTTACCATTCCCCAGGAAGTGATACCCGGATGCACATTATGAAGCAAATAATAGTAGGGCGCTTTCTTCACAATCTGATCAATATAATATCGCTGTTCGGGGCGCGGCCCTACGATCGACATATCTCCGATTAGCACATTCCAGAATTGGGGCAGTTCGTCTATTCTGTATTTACGCATAAAACGGCCAAACGGCGTTACGCGGGGATCATCTCTTTCGGTAAGCAAGGGACCCATCTTTTCCGAACCATTAACCATTGTCCGGAACTTATAAATAGTAAAAGGCCGTCCTCTATATCCAATCCGCTCCTGCCGAAAGAAAACAGGCCCTTTTGATGTGCTTTTCACACGAATGGCAACATATATATACAACGGTGACAAAAACAAAAGAACAAAGATCGAAATAATCTTGTCCATTGCTTTTTTAATATTTTTTCCCGCATCGGAAAAGTTATTGGTCGTCACATCAATTAAAGGAATTCCATGTATTGTCTTAACCTCTGCCCTTAGTAATGGATTACTTTTTTCAAGCCGGATTTTGACCGGCATTTTGAAGTGATATAACGAGTAAAGGAGATGTATCGTAGCCTCGTCGGAGCCTGAACAAGGGATAATGATCAATTCGTCTACCTGGTGTGTAGCGATTAATTGAGGTAAATCTTCTATTTTTCCTAACAGTTTATGGGGCGAAACAGCCGGAGGTATTTGGTTGCCATCGTCTACAAAACCCACTATCCGATAGCCTAATTTCAGCAGTTCGTCGCTGAACTTGAGGGCTTGCCGCCCTGAACCGATTACCAAGGCATTGATCAACCACTCATGCTGTTGAACCTTGTGAAGCGTATGTCTGGTAATTAAATACCTGCACAGGTAGGTAAAGAAAAATTGCATGAAAAAATAGGAAAAAAAGATGATGTAATAGATTTGAAATGATTCGGGCAAGTCGTCTAATACAACAACAAAAAACACAAAAACCACGCCAATAGTGACTGTCACAAATGTATTGAACAATTCATTGATTCGCGACTTGCCAAAAGGTTGGTTATAATAACCCGAAAAATAATAGAGAATCAGCCAGAAAATTGGAATCAGTATTTCGCCTTTCAATACCTGATGAAAAAGCAGGAAATCACGAATGGTTTGAAAACCTTCATATTGAGCCACTTCGTGGTATCGTATCAGGTTAAGCAACAACCACGCGACGTTGGCTATCAGAAAATCTGTGATTATATATTTTGCAGTCTGTCGAGTTTTGTTCATTTCAAATAGTTCTCAGTTTTCAGTTCCTAATTGCTTCCGTTCCGAAAGCCAAACATTATTTAATTTATAACACTATTGTAAAGTCCTAATTCCTAATTCTCAATTCCTAATTCCTAATTCCTAATTATATTAATCCCTCCATCTTCACTTAACTTAATAATACTTGAAGGTTTGGCCTTGAGTGTTTCACTTTGTCGATACTTGACAACGTAATCCACTCCGTTTTTGACTGCTTCGGCAATTTCGTCAAACCGGCAGGGAGAAGGCAATCCACTGATATTGGCTGAAGTAGAAACAAGAGGTTTTCGAAAAAGTTTGCATAGCTCGTGCGAGAATCGTTCTTTTGTGATGCGGATGCCCACGCTGCCATCTTCGCCCAACAAATTAAATGCTAAGTTTTTGGCATTCGGATAGATGATGGTCATCGGTTTGTCGGATACTTCGAATAAGTCCCAAGTAATATCAGGGACTTGGGATACGTAGCCGCTTAATTTAGCAGGGTTGTCTATCAAGACGAGCATGGCTTTGTGGTCGGTACGCTGTTTTAGCGCATAGACACGTTCTACGGCTTCGGCGTTGGTTGCATCGCATCCGATCCCCCAAATCGTATCGGTTGGGTACAGGATTAAACCTCCCTGTTGAAGAATCGCACAAGCTTTCTTCAGGTCTTCTGCAAATATTTCTGTGGCTTCTTTCAAACAGTATTATTCGAATAAATCAATTGATTCGCAATACGCCAATTCTCCCTGTACAATCAATGTAATTTCCTCGGTTTTATATTTTCCTACTCCATCCTTTTGGGCGTTATCGATAACAAACCGAATCAATTCATCTTCGTCAATATCAACAGAAGTTTCATCATCATCATCGTTATCAAAATAACCTTTTGAATCGTAAAATTCATATATCAGATCAATGATATAGTTGATATCATCATTGCTGAATTTGTCTTTTAGTTCCTGAGGAAGGTAGTTTTGGATAAACTTTACAGCCTCGTCGTCATCGTAGAATAAATCTTGATCTTCATTCATGGTCATATATTTATTTTGATTATTTAGTTTTCAATTAATAATACGAACTACCGCTATCTGTTGATGAATCGTATTCATCTGGATCGATTGCTTTTATCAATTCTATTTCAAATGCCAATGTGGAATAGCCGGGTATATTTCCCTTGCCTTCTTCTCCATACGCATAACGATACGGTATCCAAACTTCCCATTTATCTCCTTCTACCATATACTGTAAAGCAATTGTCCATCCTGCAATTGGAGGTCTATATATATTATTGTCTGATGCCAAAGTGCTTACTGCCAACTTGAATGTTACTCCATCGTCAAAAAGTTTTTGATCAAAAACAGTTCCTGCTGTTTTGTTCATATCTGCATTGGTCACGACAAACCATCCCTTATAATAGACCTCAGCTCTGCTATTGTAAAAAATGCGTTTTCCGTTTCCTTTTTGGATTTCGCGGAAGAAAATCCTTCCGGCAGCTCCCGGCATCCACAATTCAGTGTAATCAGGATTAATTGCCAAATCGTTGAATGCTTTTTCGTTTTGTTGTTTCCAATTTTCAAGATATGGATTTTCTTTATCTTTTTTACAGGAAATTGCCGGTAAAACGATCAATAATGCAAGAATGTAAGAGCGTAAGACTGTAAGACCGTAAGACCGTAAGACCGTAAGACCGTAAGATTGTAAGAAATTCATGATTCTTAATTTAGTATTGTTCATTATTATTTATTCGTAAATCTAAAATTATTCTTCATTCTCAATTAATGCAATTTCTGCAACAAACCTCTCATACTCACTTTCTCGGTAATGATCTCATGCAGTTGAGCGATCGGTACGCGTTCCTGCAGCATGGTGTCGCGGAAACGGATGGTCACACAGTTGTCCGTCAACGTATCATGATCAATTGTTATACAATACGGCGTTCCGATGGCATCCTGACGGCGGTAACGCTTGCCGATGGAGTCTTTTTCGTCGTATTGGCAACTGAAATCGAATCGCAACAGTTGCATGATTTCTTCCGCTTTTTCGGGCAATCCATCCTTTTTAATCAATGGAAGGACAGCTAATTTCACAGGCGCCAATGCGGGCGGCAGTTTTAGTACGACGCGTGTTTCGCCTCCTTCGAGCGTTTCCTCACTGTATGCGCCTGACAACAAGCTGAGGAACATGCGATCAACGCCTATCGAAGTCTCAATCACGTAGGGCACATAACTTTGATTCCGTTCGGGATCAAAGTATTGTATCTTTTTCCCCGAATATTTTTCGTGTTGGCTCAGGTCGAAATCGGTACGGCTGTGAATCCCTTCCACTTCCTTAAATCCGAAAGGCATCTCAAATTCGATATCTGTGGCGGCATTGGCATAGTGCGCCAACTTGTCGTGATCGTGGAAACGGTATTTGTGATCGCCCAATCCCAAAGCCTTGTGCCATTTCATGCGGGTTTCTTTCCATTGGGCAAACCATGCAAGTTCTTCGCCGGGGCGTACAAAAAACTGCATTTCCATCTGCTCAAATTCGCGCATGCGGAAAACAAACTGCCGCGCTACGATTTCGTTGCGGAATGCCTTGCCGATTTGGGCAATGCCAAACGGGAGTTTCATACGTCCTGTTTTTTGTACGTTCAGGAAGTTGACGAAAATACCTTGCGCCGTTTCGGGACGCAGGTAGATTTTCATGGCGCCGTCGGCTGTCGAACCCATTTCGGTCGAGAACATCAGGTTGAACTGGCGGACTTCCGTCCAGTTGCGTGTGCCGGATATGGGACATACGATTTCGCAGTCAAGGATCAGTTGGCGCAATGCTTCCAGATCGGAGTCATTCAGCGCTCTGGCAAAACGGGCATGAACTTCGTCGCGTTTGGCTTGATTTTCGAGCACCCGCGAATTGGTGGTACGGAACTGTTGTTCGTCGAAAGCCTCGCCAAAACGTTTGGCTGCTTTTTCTACTTCCTTGTCAATTTTTTCGTCAATCTTAGCTAAGTATTCTTCTATCAGTACATCGGCGCGGTAGCGTTTTTTGCTGTCTTTGTTGTCAATCAGCGGGTCGTTGAAGGCGTCGACATGGCCGGAGGCTTTCCATATTGTCGGGTGCATAAAGATAGCAGAGTCTATACCGACAATATTGCTGTTCAGCAGCGTCATGCTGTCCCACCAGTATTTTTTGATATTGTTTTTCAACTCTACGCCGTTCTGACCGTAATCATATACAGCGCCCAGCCCATCGTATATTTCTGAAGAAGGAAATACAAACCCGTATTCCTTGCAATGTGATACTATTTTTTTAAAAACATCTTCCTGCGCCATACACACTTTTTTGTTTGATGAGTGCAAAGTAAATGAAAAATAACGAAACGGCGAATAATTTAGGTTTTATTAATGATTTATTCTCTGTGTGACTCTGTATTTTCTCTGTGTGACTCTGTGTAATTATTGAAGTTTCACAGAGAAACACAGAGTGGGCACAGAGAAACACAGAGAGAAAATATGTCATTGCAGTTTTTCGTCGAGATACATGATTATTTTGGTCGCTCTTTCTTTTTCCTTGCGCATGGATTCGATATCGTTCAGTACGGCGGCCAAATCCCATGTCGCCTTAATGGCCTGTTTATCATTTTCGCTCAGGTAAAGAGAGAAAGCGCTTCCGCCGGTATAGTCCGCCTTAATCCTTACTCTATCTCCCGCGCTGTAAACAAAGTTGACGGCGTCGATACATTTTTCACTTTTATAGGTAACAACTTCGGTTGTGTTGCCCAAGTCTTTAAAGCGGTAATTCATTCCTCCGTCGTATGGTATCGGTGTGGTTTCGGCATACCCTCCATCCGATGTACTCAGTTTTAAACCGGTATGATTGATGGCACGGTTTCCGAAATACACGCTGACCAAATAGATTTCACCTTTTTCGTCCACTCCGCACCGCACATAACTCCGCTCGACATTGCGCTCGATGGTTTGCTGTTGCCAAACATAGTTGCCCACATCAACGTATGTTGTGTCTTTTTCAAGGATAAAGCCTTTTTTCAGCTTTTCGGCTTCTTCCATCCGGATTGGCGTCAGGCTGTCACAATAAGCGATATTTCGCTCACTTTCACCCCGTTCGACCAAACGCATCAGCGTCAATGATTCTTTGAGCACGCCGATTTCGCGTGGATAACGTACCCTTATCGTATCAATAGATTTCTTGGCTTCTTCAAAATTTTGAGTTTCGAAAAGTAGTTTTGCTTCAGCCAAATGCGCCCGTGCTTCTCTTGTCTTTCCGCAACCTGCCAAAAACAAGGTTGTTATTACCATCAAAAAGATAATTATCCGATTGACCGTCTTGCCGAATTGCAAATTCAGCAAAACGGAATCTTTTTCTGTCTTAATAGGCTTAACATTCATATTTTTAATTTATTACGCGACAAAAATAGAAATAATTTCCCAATACGGGAAATTATTTTAATGAATTTAATGCAATCGCACCACCTGTTTGACGCCTTTTACGCCTTTTATTTTTTTTATCAGATTTTCCATCGTTGACGTATCGCTCAGCATAACAGCGATATCGCCTTGAAAAAGGCCGTCGACCGAATCCACATTGATGGAACGGAGCGTAGTGCCGTTTTCTTTGGTAATGAGCGAGGTGATATTTGTCAGGATGCCGATATCGTCGCGCCCGATAACACGCAAAGTTATGCCATAACTATTGCCTCCTTTTCCGCTCCAACGAGCCTGAATAATCCGGTAACCGAAACGGTTAACCATTTCCTGTGCATTCGGGCAGTTATTCCGGTGTATTTTAATGCCCTGTGTCGATACAAATCCAAAAACGGGGTCGCCGAAAATCGGATTGCAGCATTTGGCTAACTTATATTCAATACCTGTCAGGTTCCGGTCGATAACCAGCACATCATGACTTGAGGTTGTTTCTTCTCGTACCGTTGGAGCCACAAATTGTTCAACGCTACGGTTTTCCAAGTGTTCGACGGGTTCGGTTTCTTTGCGTTTCAGTTCGAGGTATTCATCAATAACGACCGCGACGTCCAAGTGTTCCTCCGCAATTTCAATATAAAAATCGGTAACGGTCTTAAAACCTTTTTTCTTGATATAAGACATCAAAATTGATTCATCGATTTCGATTTTTCGGTTTTTAAAACGCCGTTGCAGGAGTTCTTTGGCATATTCGATAGCCTTAGCCGATTCTTCGCGAAGCGCTTGCCTGATTTTTGTACGCGCCTTGGAAGTCGTCACAATCGACAGCCAATCCTGTTTGGGTTTTTGATTGGAGGCGGTAACAATCTCGACCGTATCGCCATTGTTCAGTATATGCCGGATAGATACATTTTTGCCGTTTACTTTGCCGGATATGCACTTACAACCCAATTGCGTATGTATGGAAAAAGCAAAATCCAATACAGTTGCTCCTTTCCCCAATTTAAACAGTTCGCCCTTTGGCGTAAACACATATACTTCATCCCGATAAAGGTCCATCTTAAACTCCTTCATCATATCTAAAGGGTTGGCGTTTTGTGTTTCGAGCATCGCGCGTACATCGTTAATAAATTCGTCCAATCCCTGTTCTTCTTTCATCCCTTTGTATTTCCAGTGGGCGGCCAATCCTTTTTCGGCTATCTCATCCATCCTGCGTGTACGAATCTGCACTTCCACCCATCGCTTTTTTTGGCCTAAAACAGTGATATGCAGACTTTCGTACCCATTCTTTTTAGGGACGGATATCCAGTCGCGCAATCGTTTAGGATTGGGTTGATACATATCTGTGACAATTGAAAACGCATGCCAGCAATCGGAGCGCTCCTTATCGGGCGTCGATTCAAGAATGATGCGGATAGCAAATAAGTCGTAAATATTATCAAATTCCGTATGCTGTCTTTTCAACTTATTGTTGATTGAATAGATAGACTTGGTACGGCCTTTGATATCGAAATTCAGTCCGGTAGCCTCCAGTTTTTTCCGAACCGGATCGATAAATTCTTCAATATAAGCATCGCGTGAACGTTTTGTTTCGTTCAATTTTTCCTTGATATAATTATATTGTTCGGGTTCAATAATTTTTAGCGACAAATCTTCCATCTCGCTTTTGATTCTGTACAGTCCGAGCCGGTGTGCCAGCGGCGCATAGAGATACGATACTTCGGTCGCCATTTTACTCCGGTCTTCATCGTTCAATTTCTTGCATAAACGCATCATACAGAGCCGGTCGGCAATCATGATCAATATAACGCGGATATCTTCGGCAAAGGAAAATAAGAGATGATGAAAATTTTCGGAATTGACGGCTGTATTCCGGGCATACAGATCCGACGTCTTCAGCAAGCGTTGTATCATCAATGCAATATCGGCGTCAAAAGTTTCCTCTACTTCTTCGAGCGAGATCACTTTTTTTAGTACAGGTCGGTAAAGGAGTTGCGCGATAACGGGGACACGTTTCAATCCGATATCGGAAACGGCAATCAAGGCTGTTTGTACATTGCGCAAGAGGCCGTTGATCCCATTCCGATCACGTTCGTAGGCATCAAGCACGCTGTCGCACCTTATCAATGTTTTCATCTTGCCGATATCGTCTTTTTCCAAACACAACGACAAGGCAGAAAGCAAAGCCCGATACACAGCAAAAAACTCCTTCTTCTCTTCCGGAGTGAAAAATGGCGTTGTATTCATTGCATGCAAAATCAAAAACGTGGTAAATATATCTTTTTTTTTTCAGAGGTTGTATAAATAGCAAACAAATTAACAAAAACTTAACCATTTATTAATATATGGTTAACAACAGCCCTGTACTTTTGCAGGCAATTATTTTTCTTACATTAATACATATTACCAAAATGAAAAAGTTTATATCGTTATTTTTAGCAGTTTGCATGGCGCTACCGCTACTTGCACAGGTCAATAAGACCATTATTCCCGACCTGAAAGGTTATGTAACCCTGCAATGTGATTTCCATATTCACACAGTTTTCTCCGACGGTACCGTGTGGCCCACGGTACGGATTGACGAGGCTTACCGTGAGGGGCTTGACGCTATTTCTATTACCGAGCATCTCGAAGGTCGCCGGTATTTACAGGATTTTGAAAAACTATCCGGTCTTCCGATCAATGGAATATCACACCATGTATCGTATGAGTTAGCCCTGCCGTCAGCTAAAGAAAGAAACATTATCCTGATCAGAGGCAGCGAAATAACCCGTTCGATGCCTCCCGGTCATTCTAACGCCATTTTCCTGAGCAATTCCAATGAGTTGGCCAACAAGCCTGACTATATGGATGCTTTTCGCGCCGCCAAAGCTCAGAATGCTTTCTTCTTTTGGAATCATCCCGGCTGGCTCGCACAACAACCCGATACTACGTTGTGGTTTGACGAACATACCAAACTCATGGAACAGGGTATGTTGCACGGCATTGAGGTTGTCAATGGCTCATATTTTCCCGAAGCCCACCGTTGGTGTATAGAAAAGAAACTGACTTTTATTGGTAATTCCGACATACACGCTCCCATGCCGCCTTTTGCACTCGGACAGCACCGTACCATGACGCTCGTGTTTGCCAAAGAGCGTACGGCCGAAGCTATCCATGAGGCTTTGGTAGAAAGGCGCACGGTTATTTACCATGGCGAATATATCATCGGCGAAGCAAAGTACCTGAAGGAACTGTTCGAGAGTGCATTGGAAATAAATGTAACGAAAACAGACAATACGGCGCAAATCACGCTGAAAAACAAATCAGACCTGACGTTCCGCCTGAAAAGTATGGGACATGATGCACGATTGGTATATTTCCGAAATACCGACATAGATCCGGTTATCGTTATGCCGCAAAGCACGCTTACCATTCCGGTCAGACTGAACGACGGTATCACAGGCGGCGACATCAATTTCAGCGTGGAAAACTTTATGGTGGAACCGAACACAGGTATGAAATATACAATAAGAATTAACTGATGAAAACCAAACAAATTGAGTGCGTAATAATGGACTGGGCAGGTACAGCCATTGATTTTGGGTGTTTTGCTCCGGTTTATGCTTTTATTCATGCTTTTGAAGAGATTTCTATCGGTATCACGACCGGGGAAGTCCGTTTACCGATGGGAATGGCTAAAATAGAGCATATTCGCCGGTTGCTCCAAATGGAAAGAATAAACGGGGCATTTAAAAATATATACAATAGAGATTGGAATGAGGATGACGTGGCAAAACTGAATCAATGTTTTGAA
>Ga0082212_10002341_pt1 | contig 27709 bp, 26 predicted proteins | sample TergutNt197P3_FD_71548 | JGI IMG/M metagenome (GOLD analysis project Ga0082212, IMG submission 71548) | Neocapritermes taracua P3 segment gut microbial communities from Petit-Saut dam, French Guiana - Nt197 P3 | ecosystem: Host-associated > Arthropoda: Insects > Digestive system > Gut ...
GGGTCAGAAGCTGAAGTTTCGCCTGATCCAGGGCGAGGGACGCGCTTTGTACGGCCTGAAAATCCTGCAAACCCGCACGGTACGCCTCTTCCGTTAGACTATAGGAAAGTGCCGCAAGATTCACCGCCGCCTGCTGGGCCTCTGCGGTGGTGCGGATATTTTCCAGGGAATTGATCTTTGTGAAAACCTCAAGTTCGGTCCCTTGAATTGTTTGGGCAAGTGCGATGTTCATCATCCGAATATTGGCATCCATGTTTTTAATGCTCTGGCCCTCCTTTGTAAAGGGAAAGAGGCCGTTGAAATTCATGCCCAGAGTGACGGAAAAGTTGCCGCCTTTGATCCAGTTATCTCTATTGGACCAGCTATCCTTAAAGGGATCCTGGGCGAATATGGAAGACAAAGTCCAACCGAACCTGAGAAAAGGCGTGTATGACTGAAACGCCAGAGCTTTTCGCTGTGTTTGCAGGGTTTTGATGTTGGCTATCAATTCAATGATATCCGGTTTGTGCGAAGCGGCTCTGGAGATGATCTCCGCCACATCCTCGGGGATATACGAAGCCTCGAAGGAAATAGCCTGAAGTTCAAAGGGGGTGTCATAGGGCAGGCCCAACAGCAGGGCAAAGTTACCTTTAAGGGTCTTGAGGCTGTTATCGAGGTCGTTTACCGCAGGCCTCATGTTTTCCACCGCCACCTGGGCCTGGAGCCAGGTGAGCCTCGGGGCAAGGCCGGCCCTGTAGTTGGCCTCGGCCATGGCGGCCTGGCGCCGGGTATTGGCGAAACTTTCCTGCAAGAGGACGGCATTCGCTTCCAGAAGGAGGATCTGGTTGTACATTTTTCTCACCCCCTGTTCCGTCTGGAGCCTTGCCTTTTCATAACCGATAAGTCCGGCCTGGTAATCCTGTTTAAAACTCTTTATCCCTTCGATGAGGGCGAAGCTGAAATCGAGTGTAGCCGAAAAATTACCCAATACGTGCCACTGGGGAAGAGTCGTTCCTTGTTGAGTCGCGGCCCAGTTATCTCTGGACAGGGTTCCGGTAGCGAGGGTCGTAGGAAGAAACTCGTTCCATACCAGGTCGGCTTTCCGTTTTTTTATGTCCAGGCCAATCCGTGCGGATTCCATGCTGAGGTTGTTTCTGATCGCCATGTTCACCGCTTCTTCGGGTGTTAGCTGGATAACCGGTTTTTCAGCCGCCGGTTCCTGCGCTTCCTGGGCAAATAACACATTGCCCACCAGTACCCCCATAACCATCAGTATTACAAATTTTTTCATTTTTCGAACCCTTTGATGCCTAAAGTGATAAAGCGGTATAAATACCGAATATCTTCGTTTTTTATTTTCTTTGAGCCGCCCGGCCTCATCAAAATATTGATGATTAGAAACAATATCCAATGGGATATTTGTCTCCTGCCGCTGTCGCCGGTAATTTCCCCGCTCTGCAGCGGGTTAATTTCAATAGCTTCGAAAAGTTTGGTTAATTCCGGCGGCGGTCCCTCTTCCCATTCGGCACTTTCCGTTTCACAACTGTTCCTTTTCATAAATTCTTTTTCATCTGCCCTTTTTTTAAAGTCAAATCTGCGGGTGCGAACCCAATCCATTGCCACAAGAATATCCGTTTTTGAACGCAGGTACAGCGCAATCGAAAAAACTCCCAGGTAGAGCTGTTCCTGTTGAACCCGGGATTGCTCCATTCCCTGTCGGGCAAAATCGATAATCCGCATAAATTCCGTAATAAAAAGCCGGTGCAGCATATCCTGTTTGCTTTTGAAATGCCCGTACAGGCTGCTTTTTGACAGCCCCGAACGTCGGGCCACCTGTTCCATGGAGGCGTCCCAGGGACCTGCATCGGCCACCGCAGCCGCCACAGCCTTGAGCAGAGGGTCATCCTCAAGATTTTCAACCTTTTCCGCAACGGATTTTTCCAGCCCTTCATAATCCAACGCGCCGACATCCTTGTTGTTATAACCAAAACCGCGTTCAATGATTTCAGTAATAGTGCTAATTCTTTTTGAAATTGCCTCATCTGAGGGCGGATTGGTAAAGGATTTCCCCTGTTTATGGAAAACTGCCATATAAAAAGTAAGGGTTACGAAAATCATGTTCATAATCATGGGGTCATAAGTATAGTTTTTCTCTATCCGGAGGTGGAATTGCCCTAAATCCACCCCCCGGGACTTCAGCTCTTCTTCTGAATCCCGGGTTCCGGTACGGTGGTCGTACAGTCTGATCAGTGAAAAGATAAAGCCGTGCACATTCCGGGCGTAATATTCCGCAATCGCCCGAATCAGAATAAAAACGCACTCCCTTCCCTCTCCCCGCAGGGCTTTTTCGTAATCCGCCCGAATAAACGAGGTAAAGTCATCAAAAAAATACCTCTTCATTGCGTCAAGCAGGGCCTGCTTGTTCCTGAAATGACGGTACAACGCCGGCTTGCTGACACCCAATTCACGGGCGATCTGGCTGAGACTTGTATTAAGGTAAAATTCGCGCCCCCACACTTCGAAGGCCGCTTTAATAATTTCCGCGTTTGTCATCCAGCACCTTTTCTATGCAATGTTAACGACCGGTCGTTAACAATATAACAAACCGCAAAAAAAAATGCAACAGGGTTTTTGGGGATTTCGAAAATTTTTACAATTTTTATTACGCCTTGTCAAGATATTACTTTCATAAGAATATATGTCTAATTATATGCAAGCGGGAAAACACCCAAAAAAGTTCACTATGGGGCCTGTCGGAGGCCAAACGCACCGTGCAGGGCACGGCACGCTTGCCTTAAAAGCCGCTCACGCGGCATCTACAAACCCAATGTTACCTATATCGGGGTGTTTTCCCGTCTGTATACTCTTCGCATACGTTCCTGTATTCAATGGGACGCATTTTCCTACCCTGCAAACCGCCCCACTAAGGCATATATATTTAATACGGGTCAAGTTTGGACATGGTGATAACAAACTGGATAAAAAACGGTAAATATTTCACCGGATACGGGGGGTGGGGCTGGGAAAGTTTTCCCGGATTCGCCGCCGGAGGAGACGAACAAAATATGGCAAAATTTGGGTACATTAACGGCCCGGCACATAATTACGCATATATTACAATGTTATATCGATTTATTTTGTATAAAAATGAGATGCCGGGCGGCTCCGTAGGCGGATTTCCCGGGCACTTTCCTGGACACGCTGCCCCGCATACGGGGGATTAATTGACGGTGTTTTCTAATTTTTTATGATTTATTTCCGATATCAGAAAAAACTGTATTTATATACATTTTTTTGTTATTTTCAGAAATAACTTTACTCTTTTCCCCGTTTATGATAAACTGGAATTGTGATACAGAGAATAGATTACCTCGGTCGTCTTGCAAAATTACGTGATAAACGCCCTGTAAAGGCGGTAAGCGGGGTAAGGTGTTGCGGGAGAACAACCCTTCTTGCCCAATTCATCGATTGGCTCAAACGTTCGGGTGTGGAAGATACCCAAATCGTATATATCAGCCTGGAAGATCCTGAAAGCGAATCTCTCTTAAACTACCGGGAACTGTACGGTTATATAAAGAAACGGCTTTGTAAAGACAAGTTTACCTATATTTTTATTGACGAAATTCAGAAGTGCGCGAACTGTGAAAAAACGATTGAGGGGATAATGGTAAATCAGCAAGTCGATTTTTACATTACTGTTTCTGAAGCCGGTTTTTTTTCCCGTGTACCGTATATTGAGATCCGAATGCTGCCTCTGTCTTTTGCGGAATATTTGGCCTTTTCCAAAGCGAAAATACTTGGCGGAACGGACAAGCTGAGAGAGTTTTCCACCGCGATTCCGGGCAATTTGGTCAATGTTCCGCAAAAGGTAAATCCTGTAAAATCCGAACGGCGGCTTCCCCGTCAGAGAACGCAGATGGAAAAATTTCTTCAAACAGAGGCGTTTAACGAGTATTTAAGTTTCGGTGGTTTTCCATTTACCGCGGCTCTGGGCGGCGATGCGGCTTTGATACGGCATTATATCGAAGGTGTGTACAATACCATTCTGGTTAAAGACGCCGCACGGAAAACGGGGATTAACGACATCCCCCTGCTTGAAACAATCGCCCGGATGATGAGCCGCAGCGCGGGCCGTCCCCTCAGCTCGAAAAAAATAAGTACCGCTATCGGCGCGAAAGGGAGGAAAATTTCTACTAACACAGTGGAAACGTATATGCAGGCCCTGACCGGTGCCTGTATTTTTTATCACATCGGACGTTATGACATAAAATCCGGAAAATGTCTAAAAACACTGGGTAAGTATTACCTTGCCGATACGGGAATAGAAAATTTACTGTTAAAAGAATCGCCGGACATCGACAGCAGGCTCGAAAACGTCGTGTGCCTGGAACTGCTGCGCCGGGGCCTTCAGGTTTATGTCGGAAAATACGGTGGTGATGAGATAAATTTTGTTGTTTTCGGGCAGCAAACTGTTCAAAATGCCGCAACGCACGGCGATTTGGCGGCAAGCCGCCTTGGCGTAAACCGCCCTGCGGAAAACGAAGGCGGAAAAACGGCGTATTTTCAGGTTGCCGCTTCGGTTCGGGATCCTATTGTCCTTGCCGGTAAACTTTCCCCGCTGGAACGTATACGGGACAACCATCCCAAATACGTACTCAGCCTGGATGAAACCCCCTTCCGTGCAAGCCACAACGGAATTATACAGCGAAATTTAATTGAATGGCTTTTGGAAACGTTTGCGCATAATCATATTGGCAGGTTTACCAATGTCGGAAGCAATCCAGCGACCTAGAAAGTAATAATTCTATTTTTTGTTCATTAAAAATAGATTTTGATGTTTTTGAATAGAAAAGAATATCATCATGCATCCTTTGACATACCAATGATAAATTTGCCCAGCGGGAATATAACCAAAATATTTCGTTTTTGAAATTATCTTTCCCAAAGATTTCATCCATCAAAATCTGCACATAATGCCCGATGTGCCAATCAATATGAACATAAATAGATCCTTGTTCGCTCAACAGTTCCTTCATCAATACAAGACGCGGGTACAGCATTTTTAGATACGAAACAGCACTGTTTTTCCATGTATCGCTATAGGCAAACTGCTCTATAACAGCGGGCTTTTCCTTAATATCCCCGCCCGGCAGAGTGATTTTCGTCCGGTAATCCGTCTTGGAATCAAAATGTGGGTCGATGAAAATCAGGTCAATACCGCCGCGCATGGACGGAAGTCCGGTTGCCTCGTCACCGGACAACAGGGCCTGCATAACTGGTAAATTATCACCGTAGACAAGGCGGTTGAGCCATTCATTGCCTGTTGGTTTTTTTTTGCTGTGGAAAAAACCGCTTGTGTTTTTGCCCGGCAGGATATATTCATTCGTTTGCAGGGGCGGTTTGTTGTCGCTTTCCTGTCTTTTCAGGATTTTTTCAACTTCTTTTTTGCCTTCCGATACAATTTTGGGCAGTAAATTAATAAGCGATTGGGGCATTTCTACTCCATAGTTTTATTTTGCATATTGCAGATATTTTTCTGTTTCGTCTTTATTGAACTTGGTATATGATTCCTTGAAAACGGTATATCACTGGAGAAAATAAAAATTGTAGAACATTCCTAATAAGAAGTTATTTTAATTATAATATCTTATTGGAAGTTGTCAATAGTTTATCTTAAAGTAGGCTTGAATTAATGAATTATGACAAGTCTGAGAGCTTTATTGGCATGTAATATTAAAGATAGAAGGCGCATTTTAGGTATTTCTCAGGCAAAATTGGCAGAAAAAGTAAAAACATCAACCCATTATATAGGGCAAATTGAACTGGAAAATAAATTTCCTTCTCCTGAAATGCTGGAACGTATAGCATTCGCCCTTGAAATTGACAGTCCGCAGCTTTTTTCGATGGAATCGTTTCCGATAGAAGTTATCAAGCAATTTCAGGCCGGGATTTTGATCGATTTGGAAACGGCAGTTGTCAATGTTATTGGTTCCCGGTTGTCAGATTTTGAAAAATTTGGCAAGGAAACATAAGAATATTTCCTTCTGGAATATTGTAACTGAAAAGTGAAAAATTCAAAGGGTTGTATTGCCCCGTAAAAGAAACGTTTACTTCATCGCGTAATTATCAAAATACCCCTGAATTAAAATAACGGGTGTGCCTTTGTCGCCCGAACCGCTGACAAGATCGCAGAGGCTGCCGAGAAGATCGGTAAGCTGTCTTGGTGTGGTTCCCTCGGATTCCATTTTTCCCATTTGGTCGCGCCCCGCTTTTGCCCGTATTGCCCGCTCAATTGCCTCTCGTGCATCGTCTTTTGAAAGACCGGCGAAATCGTTATCGGCAAGGTATTTCAACTTGAGTTCGTTGGGCGTTCCTTTTAACCCCGAAGTGTATGCCGGGGCTATTACAGGATCGGCCAATTCCCATATACCGCCGACAGGGTCCTTAAACCCGCCGTCACCGTACACCAGCACTTCCACGATTTTTCCCGTCAGTTCTCGAAGTGCTTTCTGCATTTTTTGAACACAGGCGTCACAATCCCGGGGGAACAGTTTCACCTTGTCTTCCGTGGCCTTGTTAGAACCAAGCAAGCCGTAAAGTTCGTTAAAACCGCTGCCGGGGTCTGTTTCGCAGACCTTTACAGGCTTATTCAAAATTTCGTCAAGCCCGATAACTTTTTTTGCACCTGCGGCAATAAGAGCCCTTTTTGTTCTCGACCTTGTGTGAATATCGGCGGCAATAACCTGATCCGTATACTCAAGTATGCGTTTCGGATCGGCGCAGAGAATTATTTCAATATTGTTTCCAAGGGATTTATAATACGAAACATAATCAATGCCGGTGAACTTGTGTTTTGTTTCTCCGAAAAGACGGCGGTATTCGTTTTCGCTCAGACAGTCCGAATACGGATTAAGATTCCTGTCGTCTGCATCTTCCCAACTGATAAGCTGGTTGCCGACTTCATCCGCAGGATAGCTCAGTTGAACGGTCACTTTTTTTGCACCCCGTGCGATACCTTTAAGGAGCATGGCGAAACGGTTCCTGCTTAGAATGGGAAAAACAACTCCGATATGATCGCCGGTAAATTTGTCTTTTACATCGGCTGCAATCTGGTCGATAGAGGCGTAGTTGCCCTGAGAACGGGCCAGTACGGCTTCGGTGATTCCTATAATGTCGCCGTCATTGATACAGACTTTTTCATACTCGATTGCGTCTTTTACGGACTGGCAGACTACGTTCACGAGATCGTCAGACTCACGTATAATCGGCGTTCGCAAGCCGAACGCCCTTGTTCCAATAACTCGCATGATGTCAGTTTAGCATTAGCGGCTATGGGGTTCAATCCCTTGTTTTAATCTGTGCCGTTGTTTATCAACGAAGCCGCCCATGCCTGCATCACGATTCCGAAAGCCACGGATACATTGAGAGAGCCTTTTGCCCCGTAGCAGGGAATTGTTACCCTGCCCAGCGAGGCATCCGCCTGTGCAAGTGCCGCCGGGCTCACCCCCAGTTCTTCCGAGCCGGCTATCAATAGCCCCTGCCGGGGAAAGGAAAAATCCGCAAGGGGTGTGCCGTAGGTTTCCAGAGCGAAAACCGGGCAGCCGGAAGGCAGGCGGTTTTCCCCGTCAAGCGGGTCGTTAAAAAACTCGCGGCGTTCCCAGGGTAGCACGTCAACGCATCCCATGGCGCTGCGCTCCGCACGGGGATGGTGAGGGTCGGCACAGAACGGCGAAAGAAATAATTTTTCGGCGCCGAAAGATTCGGCGGCACGGAACATGGCCCCCACGTTGAAAGGCGATCGTATATCTTCCAAATAGACCGTCATACCCGGGAAAGGCCGCCGCCGCGCCGGGTCCAGCCGCCCCTCGGCATCGTAAAAATCCCAGTCCGCCGGGCTGCGGCCTGTTTCGGCAAGAAGCAGATGGCGCATGGTGTTAAGCGTCCGCTGGATCATGGCGGTATTCCCAATTCCGGTTTCCGCAGCCAGTCGTAGAATTGCAGCCGCTTCCTTAAAAGCCTTTGCAGTTGTTGCCGAAAACTGCGTGTCCTCCTCAAGAACTTGTGCGGTATCTGCGAAGTAAATCAGTTTTTCGGCATCAAAAACACCACCGGCAAGGCCGCTGGCAAAGCTGCCGGCTAATATTTTCTCCCCTTCGGTAATTATTTTTACCGTCTTTCTAAGGCGCTGGGTTCGGGGCAGTTTTTCCAGTTTGTAAAGGGGTATCATACAAAAAGACAGACGGCTTTTTACGCCGTCTGTCTCCGGTTTTAGTCTTGGAAGAGTTGTTTATTTACGAAGGAGGAACTCAACCCTGCGGTTTTTCCAGTTTTCATCTTCATCGTCATATTCGGCAACCGGTTTGGTGCAGCTCATGCCTATAGAGGTCAGCCTTCCCTGGTTAATGTCGTTATTATCTACCAGGAAACTCACCACGGCCTGCGCCCGCTGTTGGCTGAGGGCTTCGTCGGCTTTTTCCTCAGCGGTCCGCTCCGGGGTTCCCGGCGGAGTGATCGGATTCGAGTGGCCTTCAACCGTTATCGCATAATCATTGTATCTGGTGAGCGCGTTGGCTATGAGTCGAAGAACTCTCCTGTTGGACCTTTGTTCATCCTCGCTTACCGCGTTAAGGTTGGCGGAGTTGGGCGGAAAGACGATAGACGGAACTATTATTCTAAGATCATCCCCGTCACGCATGACAAGGACATCAACGCTGATAATACCTTCATAAGTGCCTGTGTTACCAAAAGCATCGTTGGCGGTCAGAATAAACCGATAATCCGTGGCGGACTGCACCATCTCGCCCGTTTCCCTTGTGCTTTTCCCGTTCCATTCCCATTTTGCCGGCAGTTTTCCTTTGCTGGTCTGTTCGTAGAACGCTCCCCGGCGGCGTTGGCCTCCTCCTTCCGGACGCTGGCCCTGTTCTCCTTCCGGACGTTCCCTGACCTGACGCTCTCCCCCTTGCCCGCCCTGGCGATTGGACTGTATCTGGATGGTCCAATCTTTAATCGGGGCAGGATGGTTTACCTTGATGGGTATTACCAGCTTGTTGGCAATCGGATTGAATAATTCCGGTATTTCAGCCGATATTTCCGGATTCCTTTCGGGGTTTGGCACTGATTTGCATGCGGTAACCGTTAAAACAGCTACGGCAAAAATCAGGACAATGATCTTTCTCATAAAATCTCCTTTTTATGGTGTTTTGATAATCTTTATCATAAGGCCTGATTTTTGTCAACCAATTCGCTGATGGAGACTCGTGTCAGCGAATAGCTGCCGGCTACACCTGATACGTTTCGTCAAGTTTCTTCAATTCGCCGAAAGTGTCAATTTCGATAATATCTTCAAAAGAACATTCCCGCACCTCAACGGTGTAGTCTTTGATAAAGTACTCCAGGGGAATCTGATCCCAGTAGCGTTCCCTGCCGCCCGGCATTTCGTACACCTGCTTGATGTGATTGGCCAGTTTCGCTCCGTCATCCTGGTTCCAGTAGGAAATACCAAACATATGATGGCAGTTCCGCCCGCCGACCATAACTTTTGTGATAATTCCGTTACGTGTTTCAAAACACCAGTCGTCGGTAAGATCGGTCGGAACACCAAGGTAATTGCTTGCGTATTGGTATTTGCTTATCAATTCGCTTTTTTTGAGCAGCAGATCCGATTCCAGCACGTATGCGTTCTGCAGCAAAAAGCGGGCGCACATCATCGAGGAGATATTATTAGATTCGTTGTACAGGGGATTTTCCAGAAACTGAATCTTTGGATATTTGTATTTTAACTGATCGAACTGCTCGCCAAGATACCCTCGGACAATAACAATTTCTTCAATGCCTGCGGCGCTTACCGCGTCAAGCAAAGTGTCGATAATGCGCACACCTTTAACACGCACCAGCGGTTTCGGAGTGTTAAGCGTAATGGGAACCAGCCGTGAACCGAAACCGGCCGCGACAAAAACCGCCCGTTTAACGCGGTACGGCTCCAGGGCCTGCAGGCCGGCGGCGTTCGGGTTGTTGTTTTCGATCAAGCCGTTTTCGTTCAGGTAAACCAGTGTTTTATTCACCGTGCCGACCGATAGGCCGGTCAGCCGGGCAATATTTCGCTGGGTCAGATTTTTTTCGTCTTTTTCCCGTTCCAAAAGAACAAGAACGTCAAACTGGGGACGTGTTAATTTCATTTTATCCGCCTTTATGCTTATTCATTTTGGTAATGACATACACTGTGCATTTTACCAGCAAATTGCAGCCCAGAATAAGGACGGAGACAAAAGCCGCTCCTTCCAGAAAAAGCTGGAACTCGAATTCCGTTATCATCAGGGAAACAGGTTTGTTTCGCACCGTGCTTAAAAAAGACACCGATGAGATGGTTATCATTGAATTGACAAAAAAGTAGGAGAACATTTCGAGGACGGTCAGCCTGGTCTGGGGAATCAGCACGTCGCGGATAATGCGGAAGCGGCCCACACCCAATGTACGGCCGACATCTTCAAGGTTGATGTTGAGTTTTCCCAAAGAGTTATACGCCATGAGATAAGGTGACGCCATAAAGTGAATGATGTTGACGAGGATCATTATGGCAAGACTGCCGTATATAAACGAACCTTTGAAAAACAGCACATATGAAAGACCCAGAACCATTCCCGGAATGGCCAGCGATGTAATGGAAATCAGGTGCAGCATACGCGAAGACTTGCCCGGAGTGCGGGCGGTAAAATAGGCGATAATCCATGAAAAGATCGTTCCCAATGCCGCAACCCAAACGGCGATGATCAGCGAGTTGGCAAGGTACCGTCCCGCACCCATGTTCATGGTTCTCGTGATATTACGGAACGACAGGGCCATATCCACCGGATAGCTGCTAATAAGGGTAAGAACGGCAAAAACCAGTATCGGCATTGCGATAATGACACAGATCAATACCACATAACAGGCGGCGGCAATATCCCTCAGCCGGTTTTCCGCTTTGGCCCTTTGCTGAATAACAAAATTTTGATTTGCACGGTCGCGGTTTAAGAGATCAAAAATAAAAGCGACTAACGCCGGAATGAGGAGAAACGAACCGATCACGCTGCCCCTGCCGAAATTCAAAAGCCCGATCACCTCCTGGTACATCAGCACCGGCAGGGTTATAAACCTTCCGCCTATCATCAGGGGTACACCGTAATCGGTGAAAACCAGGGTAAAAACCGCAAACACAACCGAGATGAGGGGCTTTCTCAAATAGGGAAACGTAATCGAAAAAAACTGATTCCGCCTGGGGATACCCAGCACCTCGGCGGCCTCGTAGGGGGAACCGTCTTCGTATTTGAGAATATCAGCCAGCATTAGAAACGCCACGGGAAACGAATAAAAAACCGATCCCAGCACGATGCCCTGAAAACCGTAGATCGTACCGGAAAAGCCGAGCAACCTGGTGATGATTCCGTTTGCACCTAACAGTAACACCAGTCCCATGCCGTGGGAGATGGAAGGGATCAGCATGGGCAGGGTGACAAACACCGAAAACATTTCCCGAAAGCGCAGGCCGGAACGCACCGTGCATAGGGCAAAGCCCCATGCAAGAACAATGGAAATTACCGTAGCGGTTCCGGCGGCGATAATTGAATTAAACAAAGCCTCTCTGAACCGGGTCAACCGCAAGACGCCTGTAATGTCCGAACCTGTCATGTACAACAGCATTGTACCCAGCGGACAGATCACGGTGACAAAGAGAAAAACACCCAGTAACAGCTTGACAAAATTTGAAGAACGGAAAAAGTTATGACGAATAACACCTGCCGCAGTGTTCATAACGCCGCCTTTGGCAGCGACACCCCCGGCTGGACGTATTTGGCAAGCGAATCGATTTTGACGCGGAGGTTGTCGATAACAAATTCCCGGACATAACCGTTGGCCGGATTGGCGATAATCGTCTCCGGCGGATCCAACTGTTGAATGGTTCCGTTATCCATCACCATGATCCGATCCGAAAGGGCAAACGCCTCTTCCTGATCATGGGTGATGTAGATCATGGTGGTGCGAAACTGTTTTTGTATCTGTTTGATTTCGTCGCGCAGTAACAGCCGTGTCGCCGCGTCCAGGGCGGACATCGGTTCGTCAAAGAGAACGATCTCCGGATTACAGGCCAGAGTCCGGGCGATGGCGACACGCTGCTGCTGTCCGCCGGAAAGTTTGTAAGGTTTTTTCCGGATGTGTTCGGTTAGGCCTACCTGTTCAATGATATTTTCGGCAATGGCCCGCGAGCGGGATTTCAATTCTTTGTTGAATCTCAATGCATACTGCACATTGCCTAAAACGTTCATGTTCTGGAACAGGGCGTAGTTTTGGAACACAATGCCCATGTTGCGCTTTGACGCGGGAACGGCGGTGATGTCGTTTCCGTCTTTGATTATCCGTCCCGATGTCGGAGGCAAGAGCCCGATCAGGATACGCAGAATCGTGGTTTTGCCGCAGCCGGAAGGCCCCAGTATCGAAAGAAACTCCCCGTCATTTACGGTAAAGTTAATATCGTGAAGCACTTCCTGCCGGTTAAAAACCTTTGTGAGGTTTTGAATCTCCAGTTTGACAGCCACCGCCCGCTCCTTGTGTTAATATTTCCACTTTGCCAAAAGTTGTTCCTTCGTGGGCAAATCGTAAGCGCCTTCCATATCCGAGTAGGAAATGCTTTTGGGGTAATTGGGTATATTGTTGGGCTGATTTCGCATAACAGGTTCGGGGCAGTACAGTTCTTTATCGTCCCTTACCAGGCGAGTCATGGCAAATTCAAAAACTTCCTTCACCACGGGCCGGGTTTCTCTCCCTTTGATTATTCCGAAACTGGAGGTGTTGTAGGGCGCACCTTCGTCAAAGAAGAACATCTCCAGGGGGACTCCCCTTTCGTTAATGGCATTGACCGTAGTGATAGTCATACCCAAGCCTATAGCCACTTCGCCCTGGATCAGTGCGTTCACCGGGCCGGAACCGGAAGATGTAAATTGAAGGATGTTTTCCGCAAGGCGGTCAAAGTATTCAAAAGCGGCGTCCTCGCCCCATGCAATCACGAGGCTTGCCAAAAACATATAGCCGGTAGCGGAGGTTTTCGGATTCGGCATGGAGATAAGGCCCTTGTATATGGGTTTCAGCAGATCCTGATAGGATTGGGGGACGGGAAGATTTAAGCTTTCCAGCTTGGAGCGGCTGATAATGATGGCTCCGGATGACTTGTCCCAGGGAAGGTAACGCTTGGAAGGGGGAATCATTTCGGGGAGAAATTCCGATATATTAAACGAAGAAAGATCCGCAAGGATATCCTGCAGCCCTTCTATATAACTTGTTTCCAGATTCAGGATTATGTCAGCCTCCGTTTGGGTTCCCTCTGCCTTGAGTTTTGCCGCATGGTTTCCGGTGGACAGCACCTGCATGGTGATGTCGTAATCGGGAAATTTTTCCGCAAGCAACTGCTGCATGTGCTCGGTGCGGAAATCCTCGGTGCTGGTGTAAATAATTACACTGTTGTTGTCAGTTTTTTTGCATGAGATTGCAATCCCCGCAATAAAAAGCGCCGCCGTGAACAAAAAAATCTTTTTCATCTTGTTCTCCTTAAATTTATTGTATGGGGTACAACGTACCCGTGATCAATACCGGTCAATACTTCATTTTCCTCCTGGAATTAATTCCAGAATTTCTTTGATGGGCATGCAAAGATCGTCCGCCTCAAGTGAACGTTCTTTTTCCAAAATTATTTTGGCGGTGTTCATCATCGCCGGATACGAAGCCCGGAGCATGTGGTTCGCGTAAATAACAATCGTCGCACCCCATCCGACAAGCTCTTTTTCGGTAAAACTGTTGTAGGTGGTGGGAACCAGAACCAGCGGAACGCTCCGGTATTCGGCGCGGAATTTTTCACAAAAATCCCGGATATTGTCGCCGGATTTTTCTTTACTGTGGATCATTATTCCGTCCGCACCTGCTTCCACATAGGCGCGCGCCCGTTCCAGCGCATCGGAAACCGGCATACCGGCGATCAGGCTTTCCAGCCGTGCAATTATCATAAATTCCCTGGTAACCTGCGCCCGCTTGCCCGCACTGAGTTTTTCACAAAAATCCGGGACGGGTGAAAGCTCCTGCGGTACTTCCGTCCCGAACAGTGAATTTTTTTTCAGACCGACCTTGTCTTCGATAATTACCGCTGATATTCCGTTCCGTTCCAGAGTGCGGACGGTAAAGACAAAATGTTCCAGTTTACCGCCGGTGTCGCCGTCAAAAATAATCGGCTTGGTGGTGCATTCCAGAATATCGGTGAGGCCCTGCAAACGGGTGGTCAGATCCACCGCCTCAATATCCGGCTTTCCCTTGCTGGCAGAATCGGTAAGGCTCGAAGACCATATTCCGTCAAAAATGTGCAGGCCGTCTTCTTTTTCCACTTCAAGGTTTTCGATTATCAGCCCGGAAAGCCCCGAATGGGCCTCCATGATCCGCACCGGTTTTTTTATTTCGATAAGGCGGCGCAGGGTTTTAAGCCGTATGTCGGGTGTGGTTCCCAGTGAACGCATTGTTTCGTTTAACGCCGACGAATTAAGCCCCTTGGTGTAAGGTATCTCGATCACCTCGCCGCCCGTTTCCTTCATTAAGGCAATCACTTCTTCGCGCATCTTGCTCAGGGGGCCGGTGTTCCAATCGTCGCCGTGGATTATCGCATCGGGCCGGTATTTTTTCAGATTGGGGATGTAGCTCCACTCTTCCTGCGGAACTACCTTGGACACCCCTTTGATGTTTTCCACCACTTCGAGCCGCTGCCTCCAGGTAAGGTAGGGCAGCCGCCTGTGCGATACGATGGCGGAATCGGTTAACAGGCCGACCAGTACTTCGCCGTGTTTTGCCCCTTCTCTTATAATGTTGATAATACCGGGGTGGATGATGTCGGCCCGCATCCCCAGATAGATCGTTTTCATTGTATTATCCCCACACCGATTGAGAGCATGTATTTTTCCAGCAATTTCGTAAAGGCGGTCATCTCTTCGGGCCGAATATCTCCGATATTGGCAATTCTGAACGTATCGGCATCGGAGAGTTTTCCCGGATAAATGGTAAAACCGCCGGCCCTTGCAAGATCGTGTAACGCCTCGAATGAATATTGCGGGGAAGAAGGTTCTATTATTGCCGTGATGAGTTTTGACTGGACCTCTTCGGGAACCAGCATACGCAGTCCGAGTTTCTTTACCGCTTTTACAAGTATACTCCAGCATGACGCATAACGGGCATAGCGGTTTTCTATTCCCTCAAGTTTTGTTTCGATGATCGCCTGACGCAGTGCGTACAGGGTTTGTACCGGCGGGGTAAAACGGGTTTGCCCGGTTTTTTTGAAATGTATGTACTGATCCCACAGGTTCAGATAGTAACTGCGCATGGGATGGCCCTGAGTTTTTTCCAATGCCTCCTTTCGGCAAAACACAAAACACGCTCCGGCCATCCCCTGAATGTTTTTGTTTGAGGTTGATGCCATAAAGTCAAAACAATCGCTGTCCATGTCGATGGGGAACGCCGCAAAGGCGCTTACCGCGTCAACAATGGTTGTGATACCCCTCTCATGACAGAAACGGCAGAGTTCCGGCGCCGGGTTCATTAGGCCGGTGGTGGTTTCGTGGTACACAACGGCAAAATGGGTAAAACCTCCGTTGGCGAGTTTCGCCTTTACCGCATTGCAGTCAAGCGGCGCAAAGCCGGAACTCTTGTACACTTCAAAGTTGAGTTTGTACACTGCGGCGATTTTGGCAAAACGTTCCCCGTATGCGCCGTTGTCGATAATGAGCAATTTTCCGTCAGCCGGCACGCAGGATGAAATCATCACTTCATCGGCGGCGGTACCGGAACCGCCGAACAGAACTGTTTCCACCCTGCCGGGCCGGCCGGCCATCAGGGATAGCTCGTTGCAGATCCATTCCATAACATCGCCGAATTCTTTTTCGCGGGGACAAATGTCCGGGCAAACCTGTGCGTATTTAACGCTGTCGCTTGTTGTGGCCGGCCCCGGATTCAGCAGTACTTCTCGCCGTACCGCCGGCAATGTTCCTTCCTGACTAATCATGATAACCTCTTAATAAAACGCATAAACTCTTCCTTGTTTTCCTGAGGGCTTGAACGGGGCCGCCCCAAATCCTTGCGGTTTCCTTTGCGGATAAGTACCTCTATAAACACCGGCCCGTCCCTCCTGCCGGATGCGGAATTTTCACCTAACGCACGGCGCAGTTCTTCCGGTGTTTTTACGGAAAAAACCCGGGCGTAACCTGCGCAACGGGCAATACCTGCAAGGTCTATTTTTCGGGCAATCGTCGGCTGTCCGCCGACAGAGTCATGGGCGCCGTTGTTCAAAACAATGTGCCGCAGATTCCCCGGCTTCTGCGCCCCGATTGCGGCAACGCTTCCCAGATGCATCAGCGCCGCGCCGTCGCCGTCAATACAATTCACCTGAAGTTCCGGTTTTTGCAGGGCTATCGCCAAAGCCAATGACGAAGCATGTCCCATTGAACCGACCGTGAGAAAATCCCTCTCATGGCCTGTGTTGTATTTTTCCCTCAGTTCATACAGCTCCCGCGATGCCATTCCTGTTGTGGAAATAAAAATTTCATCAGGTGAAGACAGGCGGATAATTTCTTCGATGGCCGTTTCCCTGTTCATTTCATTTTCCAAAGAAGACGCGCCTTGTGCCGCAGAGGTATTTACAACGGCACCCTGCGTATACGGGGCGAAAGTATCTTTCCGTACAATCAGCGCAAAGGGGGTGTTGTTGTTTTTTGTATGCGCGTAACATTCTTCAAGTTGGTCCCGGACTTCGTCCTCATTGCCGGACAGTACCAGATACGGTATGCCCATAGCCTCAAACAGGGTGCAGGTTACCTTACCCTGCTTGAGATGCTGCGGTTCGTCTTTTACCACTGGCTCGCCCCGCCAGCCCGTCAGCAGGATCACGGGAATACGGTACACATCGCCGTCGGCCAGCGAGAGCAGGGGATTTACCGCGTTCCCGATACCGGAATTCTGCATATACACCAGGGGGATCTTCCCCATGGCGAGGTGGTAGCCGCAGGCAAGGGCGACAGCGGCCCCTTCGTTTACCGCTATAATATGGTTTTTTTTGACGGCGTTATCTGTAATCCATGAACAAAAACTTTTTAACAGTGAATCCGGAACACCGGTAAAAAATTCCGTACCGTGCGCGGCGAGTAAATTACAGAAAAAACCGGGGTCAACCATGGACAGCCTGTATGTTCATTTTATTAAGTTTACATCATAAAAATGAACATTGTCAACCTGATTTTATGTTCCAATTGACGGACGAAGAAAGGACTATATTCTTATTTTTTCTCGCAGAGACGCATCGAACCTTCGGTTCGCGATCGCAAAGACGCAGAGTTGTTGTTTGAAAATGCACTGTTTTACTCCAAATTTATAGTAGAACATCAATATAGATAGGGTTTCTTAATATTTCTCTGCGACCTCAGCGTCTCCGCGCCTCAGCGTGAAATATTTCCGAGTAAAATGCATAGTGCGTTGGCCCTGGTTAGGGAACCTTGCAATGATGGACAGGTATTTATCTCAGTGCGTTTTCTTAATCAAATTACCTGTCTGGTTTTTTTTGCGCTGCCCGTTTGCGGCTGTTCTTATCATTGCCTTTACGGGATCAAGAATTTCCTCCGGCAGAACCGCCAAATCGTCCAGTATATCCCTGAATTGCAGATAGCCGGAAATGTCTACGGACCGCCTGTGTTCCTTGCCGGTTACCAAATACTTTCTTATTTACCAAATATCCAATGGTCAAGCGTGCTTAATTTTAGCACCGACAATAATTCTTTCAACATTCTCGGAAAAATTGATCGGAACGACATTGACAAAGTATTAACCGAACAGAATTTTCAAATGTCCGGCTACGTTGACGATGACGCTTTTGTTTCAATCGGTAAATTCATCGGTGCAAATGTGGTTGTTACAGGAAACATTACAGGAACAGGATCGCAAAAACGAATGGTCATCAAGGCAATTGACGTGCTGACTTCCGAAATACTGTCAATGGCATCGGTGTCTTTGTAGAACCACCTAAAAACCGCTTTTCAACAATCAAGAAATTTCCCTTTTCAATATCCCGTTCCCAAAGCCATTGCGTTTTTATCACTATATAATATACTTATAATAAATGTTTGATGACGTAATTTACAAAGGCAAATTTATTTGGCAGCAGTCAAAAAACGAAATCAACAAAAAAAGGCATAAACTTAGTTTTGAAGCTGCCTCGCTCGCCTTTGACGACCCCCTCGCAATGGTAGTTTACGATATTGCAAATTCAGGCTATAATGAAGACAGGTATAGGCTTACTGGCTTTATAACGTCCCGCCCTTTTTTGGCTACCGTATGCTTTACCCCAAGGGTGGAACTAACACGAATCTTTTCAGCACGGAAAGCTGACGAAAAGGAAACGTATGAATACAATGAAAACGCAAGACAGTCTTTTGGCTGAACTGGACGAAGCGGCAGCAGCCCCCATCGATTATTCCGATATACCCCCCATGACAGAAGAAGAACAGAAAACGTCACAGTTATATTACAAAGACTTTTTGGACAAACTGCCCCCCGAAATGGTAAAAGAACTGGTAGAACGCCGCCTTTCAGAAATCGAAGCCATAGAGCCTAACCCCCAAATGGCTTAACCCATGCAGACCAGCCTTAAAATGTAACGCCAGACATTAAAATTATATTGGCATACGGGGTGGTTTCACCTGTTCTGATAATCACATTCGATTCTTCCGTTAATTTTTTAAATTGTTCGTGTTTGACAAACTCTACCGTAACCTCATCTTGCTGGAATCTTTTTAGAATCTGCTCCTTAAGCCCAAAGGCTTTTTCGTTGATCTCATCCGCCAAGGTAATTTTCTCCACCTTCATTTCAGACAAAACAGCGTCAAGAACCTGCAAAAATGAAGGGACTTCTTTTGTAACGGCCAAATCAATACGTTTTACATCTCTTGGTATGGGTAGTCCTGCGTCACCTATCGTCAGGGTCTGAGTATGACCAATTTTCGCAATTTCATAACTTATTTCCGAGTTAAGCAGGATACCCTTTTTCATTTTTTGTCCTCTCAATTAGTCGGTTTAAAGCGATTCCACTTGATCCTAACAGAATATTTTTGTATTTTATACATATAGGGGCTAAGCCCCGGTAAAAAAGTTAACTTAGGAAAACAAATGTCCTCAAAACAAGGTGATAGAGAAGATTCCCCAAAAGATGAAAATTCTACAGGGGAAAATGTGGTATTTACAGATGATGAGGTTTTTAGGGACGAATTTGCTGATGAAATTTCTGCTGGGCGGCCCGATCCTTCCGGTGAAGACGGGTTACCGCAGGGGTTAGTTGAAGAAACTGAGGCCATTATCGAAGACTGGTCGGATTCGGCGGGCTTGGACGAAAAGACATCCGGACTTGCCGCCGAATTGGAGGAATTAAAGGCAAAATCGGAAGATTTAACCTCTCAGCTTGCCGATGTCCGCGATCAACTGTTGCGGAAAACCGCCGAATTCGATAACTTCCGCAAACGGATGAACCAGGAAAAGCAAAACGCCATCGAATTTGCCAACAAAGAAATCCTGTTGGACATTATCCCGATAATTGACGACTTTGAGCGGGCGATTCAATCCGCCGAGGCTTCGGAGGAACTATCCGGTTTGCCGGCGGGAAAAGCCGTGCTGGAAGGCATTACCATGATAGAAAAACGCCTGGTAAGCCGGCTTGAAGGCAAATGGGGTCTTAAACGCTTCAATTCAGCCGGGGAACCTTTCGATCCCAACTTTCACGAGGCCGTATTGATGGATAAATCCCCCGATACTAAGGAGCCTGTGTTTCAGGAGGAATTTTTAAAAGGTTATACGCTGAAAGACAGGGTAATCCGCGCCGCACAGGTGAAGGTGCTGATGCCCCAAGAAGGGGAGTAGGAATATAGGGAGTAGGTGATAGGGAATAGGGTTGTTGTTAGTTGTCTTTGCTCGAAAGTAATACGCTGTGCTTGCAAACGACAATATCTACTCCCCGCTCCCCAACAGCCACTCCCTAAAACCCTATTCCCCAGTCCCTATAAAATAGATATATTTATAATTTGGAAGGAGAACAAAAAATGGGCAAGATAATCGGTATCGACCTGGGAACCACCAATTCATGTGTGGCCGTTCTTGAAGGCGGCGAGCCGGTGGTTATTCAGAATTCGGAAGGGGGTAGAACCACGCCTTCCATTGTCGGGTTTACCGGCAAAGGTGACCGTATTACCGGCCAGCCTGCAAAAAACCAGATGATCACCAATCCTGAAAACACCGTTTTCTCGATTAAGCGTTTTATGGGCCGGCGATATTCCGAAGTGCCAAGTGAAATGAAGAGGGTTGCCTACCATGTGGTCGATCAGGGGGACGATGTGCGGGTGGACATCAGCGGGAAAAAATACACCCCGCAGGAAATTTCCGCCTTTGTTCTGCAAAAAATGAAACAAACCGCCGAGGACTACCTGGGTGAAAAGGTTACTGAAGCGGTTATAACCGTACCGGCCTATTTTAACGATGCCCAGCGCCAGGCCACCAAGGATGCGGGAAAAATTGCGGGTCTTGAGGTAAAGCGGATCATCAACGAGCCGACTGCCGCCTCTCTTGCTTTCGGTTTCAACAAGGATCAGAAAAAAGACAAAACCCTCGCTGTTTACGATCTGGGCGGCGGCACTTTCGACATTTCCATTCTGGAATTGGGCGACGGTGTTTTCGAGGTAAAGGCCACCAACGGCGATACCCATTTGGGCGGTGACGATTTTGACCTGAAAATTCTCGAATGGCTTATTAGCGAATTCAAAAACGATACCGGCATCGATCTGGGGCAGGACAGAATGGCCCTGCAGCGCCTCCGGGAAGCGTCGGAAAAGGCAAAAATCGAACTTTCCGCCATGCAGTCTACGGAGATTAACCTGCCCTTTATTACCGCCGACGCGAGCGGCCCCAAACATCTGCAAAAACCCCTTACCCGGGCAAAATTTGAACAAATGGTTTCCGATCTTCTCGAGCGGTCCAAAGAACCCTGTGTCAAGGCGTTGAAAGACGCCGGCCTGAGCGCCGATCAGATCGACGAGGTTATCCTTGTCGGCGGATCCACCCGTATTCCCGCAGTGCAGCAGATCGTCAAAGACCTGTTCAAAAAAGAACCCAACAAGGGCGTAAACCCCGATGAAGCCGTTGCCGTAGGCGCGGCGATTCAGGGCGGTATTCTGGGCGGCGATGTCAAGGATGTGCTGTTGTTAGATGTAACTCCCCTATCGCTGGGTATTGAAACTCTTGGCGGTGTAATGACGAAACTCATTCCCCGCAATACCACCATCCCCACCCGCAAGAGCCAGATTTTCTCCACGGCCGCCGACAGTCAGACAGCCGTGTCCATTCAGGTTTTGCAGGGCGAACGTGAAATGGCAAGCCAGAACCGCGTGCTGGGTCGTTTCGACCTGGTGGGTATTCCCCCCGCACCACGGGGCGTTCCCCAAATTGAGGTGACCTTTGACATTGACGCAAACGGCATTGTCCATGTCAGCGCAAAGGACCTCGGTACCGGCAAGGAACAGAAGATCCGTATCGAAAGTTCCAGCGGCCTGAACGATCAGGACATCGATCGCATGGTAAAAGAGGCGGAGGTTCACGCCGAGGAAGACAAAAAAGAAAGAGAAAAGGCCGAGGTTCGCAACGAAGCTGACTCGATGATCTACAGCACCGAGAAAAACATCAAAGATCTGGGCGACAAGGTCAGTGCTGCCGACAGAAGCAAAACCGAAGAAGCTGTTGCCGATCTTCGCAAGGCCCTTGAAAGCGGCGATTCCCAGGCAATAAAAGACAAAACCGAGGCCCTGAAACAGGCGTCGTACAAAATCGCCGAGGAGATTTACAAACAGCAGGCGGCCTCCGGACAACAGCCTGGCGGTGGCCCTGATATGGGGGCGGGCGGTTTTAACCCCAATGCGGGAGGCCCGGATTCTTCAGGTTCCGACAGTGGTGGTGGCTCCATGGGAGGCGACAACACCAAAGGTGCCGAAGACGCCGACTTTGAAGTTGTAGACGACAAGTAAAAAATATTTTATGTGGAGGAAACCGGGAACCCCCTATTGCCGGTGTTTTGCCATACTTGGATATAGGCCAGGAAAACACCCCACCATAGGTAACATTGGGTGGCAGAGGCAAGAGTGCCGTGTGAGCACGGTGCTATTGGCCTCTGCCAGGCCCCATAGTAATTTTATTTGGGTGTTTTCCTGGGAAAGGATTTAATTTTGGCAAAACGCGATTATTATGAGGTTCTCGGAGTACAAAAGAATGCCTCGAAAGATGATATAAAAAAGGCGTATCGCAAACTCGCCATTCAGTACCATCCTGATAAAAACCCCGGCAACAAGGAAGCGGAAGAAAAGTTTAAGGAAGCAACCGAAGCCTACGAGGTGCTTGCCGATGACAACAAAAAAGCCGCTTACGATCAGTTCGGGTTTGCCGGGGTTGACGGTATGGGCGGTGGTCAGACCCATGACTGGAGTAATTTCCGGGGCTTTGAGGACATTTTCGGCGGGGGCGATTTCGGCAGTATATTTGACACTATTTTCGGCGGCGGTTTTGGCGGGGGATTCCGCAGAGGCGGCGGTCAGGCGGGGCCGAGGCAGGGGTCGAACCTCCGTTACGATATTGAAATTCCTTTTAAGGATGCGGTTTTCGGTACCAAGGTTGAAATCCAGTTTTCCCATAACGAATCCTGCCCCTCCTGTAAAGGTTCGGGTGCGTCCAACGGAGGGGGCAGGAAAACCTGCCCTGCCTGTCAGGGATCGGGACAGATACGGCACAGCCAAGGCTTTTTCTCTGTGGCTTCAACCTGCCGCAACTGCGGCGGGGAAGGGTCGATCATTGAAAGGCCCTGCATGGAATGCGGCGGTTCCGGTACGCAGAAAAAACGGCAGAAAATCTCGGTAAGCGTTCCGCCGGGAGCGGAAAACGGCAAACGTTTGGTTATTCCCAGGCAGGGAGACGCCGGCCCCAACGGAGGTCCCCCCGGCGATCTGTATGTGGTTATAAGGATCAAGCCCCACGAGTATTTCGAGCGGCAGGATACGGATCTGTACTGTGCCGTTCCGATATCGGTAAGTCAGGCGGCCCTGGGTGCTGACATCCAGGTAAGCACACTGGACGGTAAGACGATCAAAGTGAAGGTGCCTTCGGGGACCCAAAACGGAAAAATGCTCCGCATACGCGACGAAGGTGTTCCTTCAAACGGCCGCAGGGGGAATCTTTATATTAAATTTTTGGTGCGTGTTCCGGAAAAACTCTCTCGGAGGGGTAAAGAACTTTTGGAAGAACTGGCCCGCACCGAAGGCCAAAACGACAGCCCCGGCCCGATTCCGTTATCACAGCTTGCTGAACAGTAATGCTGCTCAGAAATGTATGCCTGAAGCAAGTAACGGGAAAACACCCTAATAAGTTCACTTTGGGGCCTGTCCGGTAAACTCACGTCCCTCTTCGAGGGCCGCGATTTCCCGGACACCCAATGTTACCTGTATCGGGGTGTTTTCCCGTAACTAACAAATGGGCATATATCTCTATATACAATGAAGTATATTATCCGACCTGCAAACCGCCCCACTAAGGCATTTATATTATGTGGGTCAGGTTTGGATTGAATTGTGGTTGCCCTTATTACGCTACACCATACAATATATCGAATATCTGCGACGTGGCAGCCGGGGGTGGGGCCCGGGAAAGTTTTCTTGGATTCCCCGTTGTAGGAGACCAGCGAGAAATAGCTTAAACAGGGGTAAAACAAACACCTGACCACTTAATCGGCTGGTAACCGATAGTGACTCTTGACAACAAGTATTAAGTGGTCAGGGGGCTCTGCAAACGGGTTCTCCAAGCACTTTCCGGGACACGCCGCCCCAGACTGCCACGTCAGGAATTACTTGAATAATTGAGAGTTGAGTTAAACCCTTTAAGGCGATGTTGTTAATTATTTTTACTAAACCCTTACCTCCAGATCTATTCCCCGGCGGGCAATAACCCTGCACGGGACAATTTCCCCCGCGCATAATGATCCATCACCGCTCCCGCACACAACAACCGCAGAACCGTCCACTTCCGGTGCGTGACAGTAAAGGCGGCCCAGCCAAAAATTTTCACCGGTGCCGTCTTTGCCACCACCCCCGTCTTCCCGGAATTGTTCCTCCAAAAGAACTTTAAATTCCCCGCCTGTAAAACGATCCATATTTTTTTCGGTTATACCGATCTGCCGTTCTTCAATTTCCCGTTTACGCAAGGCTGCAATTTTCTTTGGAACCCGTCCTTTCATTGAATACGCCGGCGTTCCCTCCTCGCGTGAAAAGGCAAAACACCCGAGCCAGTCGGGGCGAAGTTTTTCCTGAAAGTCCTTTAGAGAGGTAAAATCGGATTCCGTCTCACCGGGGAATCCCGTTAAAAGCGTTGTTCGTATAACAGCATCGGGGAGCCGCTTTCTGATTGTGTCGGCTAACGCAATGTAACTTTCCGCCGTACCGTGGCGGTTCATCGCCGGCAGAATCTCCGGCGACGAATGTTGAAACGGAATGTCAAAGTAGGGAAGAAAACGGGTATCCCTCTCCATAATGTCAAGAATCTGAAGGGGAAAATGATCGGGGTGCAGATACAAAAGCCTCACCCAAAAATATCCGGGAATTTCCGCAACGGCGTTCAGCAGTTCGGGCAACCCTGCCCCGTCCTGCCGTTCCGGCAGGTTAGAACGGTACGAACCGATGTCCTGCCCGATAACGCATAACTCTTTAATCCCCCTCGCCAAAAGTCCCCTGCATTCATCCAAAATATCCGTCACCGTGCGGCAGCGCAACGGGCCCCGGATCATGGGAATGGCGCAGTATGTGCAATTATTGTTACAGCCTTCACTGATTTTTACATAAGCCGAACCGGGCAGGGACAGCAACGGCCGGGAAAAAACGGGAGATGATCCCATAGGGGTTAATGAGGAGGGCGCATAGTGTCCGAATTGCGCGTTTTCCTCTGCGCCTTTGCGTCTCTGCGAGATAAAAAGGGAATGAACCTTCCCGACAATTCCCGAAATATTATCAACACCGAAAAGGCCGTCGGCTTCGGGCAAGGATTCGGAAAGTTCTTTCGCATAACGCTGGGCAAGGCAGCCCGCCAAGAGGATCTTTTTCCCGGGGTAAAGCCTGCGCCAACCCAGAACGGCGTTAATTGATTCCCGCTTCGCGCTTTCAATAAATCCGCATGAATTAACGATGATAAGATCGGCTTGTTCCGCTTCCGGTACGGAAGACCAGCCGGCATTGTTGAGAAAAGCCATCATATTTTCGGCGTCAACCTGATTTTTTACACAGCCGAAAGGATCAAGATAGTATCGCACAAGGCTTAAACTTAAGGATCGGCCGGGCCAAGAACCATCGATTTAACAACCGCAGGCTCAAGAGCCGGTTTCAAGACGGGCCAGTATCAAACGGTAGCGGTTTTCTTCATCCCTTACCCAGCGTATATCGGCAACCACCACTTCTCCCGCACCGCCTATTTCAACAGGATAAGTCCTGCCGCCTCCGATAACCTGGAATTTCGCAGCCTGGGCGTTTGAAGTCCAGATACGGATGCCGTTCTGCGCCTGGATATTCAATTCATCGGAACGCTGAAAGTAACGCTCGTTTCTCTCGCGTCGGTCACGTTCCATCAGAATCTCCCAGCGGAACATGCAATAACCCTGGAAAAAGGACTGCAGGGTAAAAGGGTATGCGTTAGGCGATGAGATAATCACTGTGGAGGCGGATTGGCTTGTGACGCTTACGGTTTCCAGTTGATCGGTTCCGGCCGGCACAACGGAATACGCTTCAATTGATTCCAAGCGCAGGCGGACTCCCATGTCCGCATTGTTTTTGTCAAAATCCAACGCGCTTATACGGAGATCGGCAAAACCGTCCCCGGTGTTGCCAAGATCAATATCAATTTCCTGTCCCAAATCGAGAGTAACCGTACCGCCCGGCGTGAGGATTGTCACTGTTTCCCCGATATTCTGCAACTCGAGTCTAAATTGATCCTGACCTGAAGAAATCAGAACGGAATCGCCGGTAAAAAAATGTCTTTCAAAACTGTCCCCGCTCATTGTATGAACGGCGGCGGTCCTGGAAACCTGTACGACGGTCTGCGGATTTTTAGGGCGGGTTATAAAAAGATAAAGCCCGCCGGATACGACGGCGACGGCGAGAATCACCAACACCGCTTTAAGAATGATTCTCGGTACAGGCGACGGCTGTTTTAGAAGCTGTTCTACCGGCATGGGTTGTTCGAGCTGCAGCAACGCCCGGTACAGGGAGAGGAGTTCACGGACATCAAGATCCAAATAGGCTCCGTAGTTTCTAAGGAACCCGATAACATATGTTTCACCGGGAAACCCGGAAAAATCTTCCGCCTCAAGAGCCTCAAGATACCTGACGGATATTTTGGTATCCTTTCCGGCCTGATCAAAACTTATTTCCTTCCCTTCACGGGCGGTTTTTAATTTTTCACCCAGAGATTCCACTGTTCCCTCCCGATTCCTTAACCTCTAACTCGTGCGGTTGAATAACCGCGCAGTCCATAGAATATAAAACGAAGTCTCATGCTAATCCGTATCTCGGAACAGGAAATTATTATACATATAAGCGGATGCCGGCGAATCATAGACAAAGCGTAATTCGGGAATTCCCTGGTTGGTTCTGATATTGGTAAAATCAAACTGAACCTGGCCACCGGCGATGGTTATGCCTTCAATGCGGCGAATCAGTTTTGTATCGGAACTAATACTCAGGATCAGTTCCCTAAAACCTTCCGCTATGGTCCGCCGGGCAAGCCTGAGTTTTACCACCCGCTCGTTTCCGCCTTCTTCAAGAAGAACCGGCTCGGGACCGGTAACAAACGAAGACACGTAATTACGCCTAAGCAGGGTAAGACCCTGAGAACTTGCCAAGGAGGCCCCGGCGGAAGGTCTGCGGCCCGGCGTTATGGACTGGTTTAAAACCGCCCGGTATTCGGGCAGATACACCGTTAGTTGCTCCCCGTTGAAAACGATTACCTGTTCGGCCGGCCGGGTAAAATCTATTCTGAGAAAGTGAGGGGAAAGATGGCTTACATTCCCCGTCATTTCATTGCTGCCCGAACGGATAACAATGCGGGCTTCGTAGTCCCTTATCGAACTGTACCGTTCGGAAACCGACTCAAGATACCTGTCCGCCGTGACGATCTCCTGCGAATTAACGGAGAGAACGGCCATTAACGGCAAAATAAACGCAAAAAAACATACTTTCACTGGCATTCCTCTTTTTTTATAATTCATAAAACCCATAATTTTATGATAACCAATACGTATGAATTATACAATCCCCTGTTTTTTGAAAAATATCCCCCTGTTTTTTGAAATATCAAAATAGAAAACACCGCCAGTGGATATATTAATGCTTGAGGTTATTTGAACATATATTCAAATTTACATCAAACTGATGATACGTCATGAAAGATAATATCAGCGAAAATTACGTACGCCTGTTAGTTAGCAATAACCTGAAAAGGCTCAGATCCCTGCAAAATTTATCACAGTTAGGTCTTGCGGTTCACGCGGGACTTACCCACAATTTTATCAACGACATAGAAAACTGCAAAAAAGGAATTTCCGCCAAAACCCTTGCAAAACTGTCCG